>Ga0098043_1000820_pt1 | contig 11089 bp, 7 predicted proteins | sample 9B_taG_FD_92581 | JGI IMG/M metagenome (GOLD analysis project Ga0098043, IMG submission 92581) | Marine viral communities from the Subarctic Pacific Ocean - 9B_ETSP_OMZ_AT15188_CsCl metaG | ecosystem: Environmental > Aquatic > Marine > Oceanic | place: Subarctic Pacific Ocean | collected 2015-01-10 | reverse complement strand
CATAGGATCTCCATATCTTTTATCTTCCATAAACAAAGGAAGTGCTAAAGTAAAAGGCCCAAGTACTCCGGACCTATCGATAATCTCTGTAGTATACTCACCCCAATCCATCTGTTGCGATCTTCTGTAGTTTTTATCTTCTGGGCTTACACCTGGTAGTACCCAAGCTAATCCAACTTTAAATCTTTCACGTAGATCAAACCCTAACATAGTTAATGGTAGTAAAGTTGCAGCACCTAAGAACAAAGGTACAGCTGCTCCTGTTAATCCCGCTTCCGTATATCTATTTTGCATTTCATTCATAGAACCACCTACGATAGTTTTACCATATGCATAGAAGAAAGATTTAAGTTGCCACACTAAAGCAAACCTAGGATCAGAAGCCCAAGTAGGTCTTTCTGCTGCGTTTGGTCTTACTATAGACTCATCTACAAACCTAGCTAACGCTAATTTTATTTTCTCATTACCTGCTTCATTAATATTACCACCAGCCCAACTGTTTACTTCTTCTGCGGTCAATCCTAACTCTTTTAAATATCTTACTGATCTTTGGTTGCCAGCTGCGGCTTTTTTAGCATTATCTAACAAGAAAGACTTACCCATACCTGCTGCAAAAATCCTAGTAAACCTAGTGAACTGTTCTAATCCTATACCCCTAAAGAACTTATTAGTAAATTTTTTAGTGTTTTCACTTGTATAATCTAATTCCCCAGCGCCTACAAATGTCTCCATCATTGCATCAATACCAACAACTCCTATGTCTTTAGCTAACTGAGCAGCCTCTTCTTTATTATTGATCATATTAAAAATAGTACTGGCTGCAGTTCGTAATGCTCCAAAGTCTTTAGAACGCAGTATTGGTCCTGCTAAATCTGGAAAAGAAGCAAAAGTAGCAAAAGTTAAAAGGGTAGTTACATTAAAAGCTAATCCTATTTGATTAGCCCCTCTAAACAAGCCACTTGAAATAGGTTCAACTTTTCCTAACATTGCCATAACTGTTTTTGTAGCTTGTTCTCTTTGCTTAGGGTCTTGTATTTCACTTAGAAGTTTTTCTATTTGTTGAGGTCCGCCTCTTTTATTTAATTCTACTTTTTTAACAGTATTGTCAATATATTTTTGTAAAGCTCTATGTGGGTCTTCTAATACTTCTATATTCCTTAACGCTTCAGTAGGTATTCTAGAGTAAAGTTTTACTCTAGCTTTAGTTAAGCCTAAAGAATATCTAGCGTGAGAAGGTATATTTCTTTCTTTTCTAAGTTCTTTAAGAGTTTCTTCTACTGTTCCCATTTTTTCTGCTTGTTTCAAAGCAGCTAATTCTATTTCATTTGTAGCGTCTGAAAGTGTAATCTCTACACTTAAATCAGCCTCGGCTTTTGTTAAACCGGGGTTATACTCTATTAATAAATTAGCTAAAGCTTCTGCTTTGCTTTTATCACCTGCTATCTCTTGTATAGCTAAAGAACGGGGAAAGAAGTTAGAAAGCCTGTCCACTCCTATTTCTTGTAAATTTAATTTATCATAGTGTTCTACTAACCATTCTCTAATTCGTTGTGCTTGTGGGCCTAACTCTTCTGTGGGTTTACTAGATTCTGCATCCAAAAGAATATTCATTTTATCTTGCGTCATGTCACCAGTTTTAAACACGCCCAAAATATCCTGTATCTCATTCATTTTTGCTCTAGCTTGTGTGACAGTTGCAGTGAGAAGCCCTACTTCTTCGGTAGATTGAGATTGACCTCTAAACATTTGTGCTAACTTTTTCCCAGCTGGGCCATACCCTCTAAGTAAATTGTCTTTAGCAAATAAAACAACTTTTAAAAACTCTCCTACTCCTATTAAATTTCCTGTTTCTTTTAATCTATTTACCGTTTGTTGTATTTTTTGTGGGGCTTTGGGGTCACCTAACGGTATTTCTTTACCTATCTTTTCTACCGTTTGTTGTATTTCTGCACTTGCTAGATACTTTGTCATAAAATGACCGGGGTCGTTGTTTATCCTTTTTAACTCCACTACATAGTCAGCAAAAGCAGGACTTACTCCATATCTTCTAGTAGCAAAATTACTAAATTCTTTTACAAAAGCTTGTATCTTACCTGCTAAACGTTTGAAGAAAGAGTCTGTTTGGTTTTGTGCTTTTTTTGTTTCATCGAGCAAATAAGAAGCTACTTGATCTGACATCCATTCGTTAAAGCCTTGGTCATCATTTGTATACTGAGCAGTGTCATTTCCTTCTCTGTCTTGATTAAATGCGTTAAGTAAACCCTGTCTTAGTTTAGGTATACTTAAACTTTTTTCTAATTCTTGATTTACAAAAGAGTGGCCTATCTCATGAGCTACAACAAATGCCCTAGCTCCTTGTTCTGCTTTGTTAAGTCCTTCTCTAGTTTGTACAAGAAGAACATCAAAATTTGCACCCTTTATATTTCTACCCCTTGTAGAACCTTCTGGGCCCATATCTTGCGTAAGGGCAGCCTGAACTCTAGTTAATAAATCTGCATCTCCTTCTAAAGACTCTAAAGTAATATCCTCTGTAGTACTAAATACTTTGTAGGCTTTTTTCAAACCTAGTTTAGTATTAGCAATACGTTGAAAGTCTTTAAGAAAAGTAGCGCCTAAATGTTGCTCAACTACATTAGTAAAAAAAACACCGGGTTTAGGGCCCCCTGTTCTTGTAGAAGACCCTTTCGCGTAGGGGTTTTTAAATAATCTTTGATTAAACTCATTTTCTATTCTTTGGTCTGGCAAAGTAGTTTGGTCTTCAACTTGAACAAATTGCGGTGTTTGTCTACCTGTTTCTAGGTCAACGCCTTGACCAGTTTCTACTGTTTCTAATCTAGATTCTTCTTGTATATCTTGCCTTGGATCAAATCCAGCCTCAAGGTCTCCACTTTTTACTTGGCTTTCTCTACCCCTTTGCAAATCATTTAAAGTAAACTTATCTTTACCTTTATTCTTTGTGTAAATAAACGCCCCAGGGTCATTAAAAGCTGCGTCATCTACAAGTTTGCCGTCATAAAATAACGCATAGTTACCCTCTAAAGAACCTAACATAAAAGCAAGTCCATCTATAGCACTACCAAACTCGTCTGGAGATAAACTTTCACCAAATCTTCTAGCAAGTACCCTGCCTTGGTTAACAAGAGTTGGCATATCTATTCCTACAGGCTTACTCATCTCAGGTGTTTCTATTGTAAACCTACTATTTCTTGCTCTTCTTTTTGCTAAGTTAACTGATTTAGTTATGTCTGCAGGACTAGGTTGAGTCACCCCTGGGGTATAACCCATGTTGTATTTAATTAAATTAAATCCGCCTCTATCAGTATTTTCGTTAATTTTATAAAAAGCACCAGATGGGTCGTTTACATTTTCTTTTATAAAAGCTTTTAGTAAACTTTCTGAATATCTTTTTTTATTTACATTTTCTTCAAACTCTCTTTCAAACTCTGTTGGCACTAAAGACTTGGCTTCTTCTACTAAAGCTTGGTCGTAAGTTATATCGGTAGAAGGTATAGCCCAAACTTGTGTACCCTTTTGCCTAGGGGTTATAGGATCAAGAAAAGAACCTCTACCCTCTTCTACAGCGGTTGGTTCAGGGGTAAGTGCAAAAATATTTCCTAGTTCTTCTTGTTCTGTTTGAAAAGACTCTTGCTGTTCATTTTCATCTAACCCCTCATCCTGCATAGCGTCCATACGTTCTTCTACAACAGATTCTAAATCCCTTGTATCTACAGTAAGACCGGGTGTTTTATTTATGTATGCTTCTGCTGCTGCTATGGCTTGCGCCTCTCCTTCTGCGGAAGTCGACTGTTCCCAACGTGTAGAACCATCTTCGTCTTTTACACGAACTGCTAGAGTGTCTTCTGACCTTCTTGCTCTAGTGTAGCCTAAGTTACTAGCTAACCAATCGTCTAAAAGAGTTTTATCCAAAACGTTTGCAGACATAACATTCGCAAATGCTTCTGCTACTTCAGGTTTGTTAGTATACATAGTGCCTACATCTGCTATTTCTACCGCTTGTACGTTTGGGTATTTAGCTAACATTTCAGGTTCAAGTGTTTCCATAGTTTTTGCATTTGCATTAACTACGTAAACTAAATCTCTTCTTATAGTAGGACTATCCATATCAGCAAACTGTTTTCTTAAATCAGCTTCGCTTTCCGCTAATACAGTTCCAGCTTTGTCAAGATCTTGCATCTCCGTTGTAAATGCAATTTCATGCCCTTGCTTTGCTTGATCGTACATCTTACCAGCTACGGCGGATGGGGTACCAATAGCTGTACCTACACCAAGACCACCAAAAAACCCAGCAAATAAAGCATTAGCCCTATCTAAATTAGCCATAGTTTTTGTGTAACTTTCATCTATTCTAAATTTTTGTCGGACAGACAACTCCTCTTGTCCTGCTTCTGCTAAACCCTCTGCTACTGCAGTAGTGCCTGCTACCTGTGCAATCCTAGCTCTTTTGCTTCTTATTGGAGCGTCTTTTGCTGTATTTATGCCTTTAGGTTGTTTTCTTTTAAGCACGTTTGCTACAGATTTTGCTACAACAACTTCACTGCCTAAACCAATTGTTGCAAAACCTAAACCTTGCAGAGCAGACTGAAAACCAGCTTCTTGGTCTATCATGCCTTGTTCTCCAAAATCGCCAAACGCAATACCTTGTCCCATGACTTGTTCTTGAGACCCAGCACCTGTTAAAGCACCTACTGTAGCCCCTTTACGTAAACGTTTACTACGAACACTTGCATAAAGATTATTAATCATATCCATTTCATCGTCCGTCATTTTTAATTTAGTTTTTGTATTTTTTGCTTTTGCTGCTTGTATAGCTACATATTTATTTACAACTTTTTGAACTTCTCTTTTGGTATAGGCTTCTTTTGCTACGCTCTGCGGAAGAATACTTTTTTGTAAAGCTTTCGTTCCTACTTTCCTACTAACACCAGCTGTTATAGCTGCGCCAGCTCCAGCCCCCGTCATAGCTAAACCTATACTAGCCACAGCTGAAGGCACAAATTGACCGGTTGCTTGTATTGCTTGGTTAATAAAACCACCAAAAGTAGGTTGATCTAAAAACTCTTCAAAAGTTTCTGCTCCTGCTAGATAAGGAGCTCCTGCTTGTTGTATGAGTTGAGCTTGGTTTAGAGCGCTTTGAGCTTTTTCTTCATTGCCCATGATGGCAGCTAAAGACCCTTTAAAATTAGTTATTTGAGCTTGGGTGTTGACTACACCGGTATCTACTGCAGCTTTAAATAATTGTACGGGATCATCTATTGGTACTATTTCAGGAGAGGTATCTTGTATCGCTCCTCTACTAGCTACTGCGTTATCAGGAACGAATCGATTACTTGCACCAGCTCCTGCAATCTCATTAGTCTCTTTCTTCGATACCATATTTTTGAATGTAATAAAGAATTAGATTTCTAGCAAAAGCATTTTCATTTGGTCCACCGAACCTGTAAGTAAAGTTAGAAGGTTTTAAACTACCTTTTGCTTCTCTTTCGCTACCGGCTGGAGTAAAGTAAATTTCTGCTATTGGACTATTTGGATCTCCTGGGTCAACTCTTCTAAATCTAACATTATCAATAAGATTACCTATATTCTTTGGATCTCCAGGTGCAAAAATATCACCAAACCAGTCTTTAAAATCTACTGATTTTTCTTGATCTACGGCTTGTGCAAACAATACGCCTGCTATTCCTTTTAAAGAATCACGAACTGTTGTAGTAGCTTCTCCTGTTATGACGTATTTACCATCCTTAAACTCAAAGCCGGGGGCTCCAGGTAATCCTTTTACCTCATTTACTAGATTAGAGACAAGAGCTCTATCTTTATCAGTAAAACGTTTAAAATCACCATCTTCATCAAACACTGTATCTATAAAACTTTTTTCAGCATCTAAAAACGTTTGATTCAAACTTGCAACCTTTTCGTTTTGACTATCGTAATAGCCTTGAAGCTCAATCGCAGTGGTTTGTTGAGTTCTAGTAATAGTAGCTTGAGTGCTAAGAACTGATGCGTAATCTTTTAGTGCAGAAGAAAAATTCTGTTGGTTGTCATAAGCAGCAAACATTATTATGGTATCAAGCGCTGTAACTCCGTTGGCTTCAGGAGTACCAAATGGTATCTTTTTTAAATCTTCTTTTTTTTCAACGCCAAAAGTAGTTATAACTTGTCTTATTCTGTTTACCAAATCTCCATCTTGGCTAAGTGCTTTTAAACTTTCTTCGTTTGCTTCAAAAAAAGTTTGTACTTCTTCCGCAGTAGCATTTGGTTTTAATTCACCCTGTATTTCAATATTAGGAACAGAGGTAAGTTGTTGGGGAGTCTCTAAAGTAGCTAACTGATCTTCTAGTTCTTTTTTTCTAGTTGGTGTTAGGTTTGTATTTTCTAGTTGTTTTTTTATGTTTTGTATTTGTAAACTTTTTGTAGTTTCTTTATCAGCTTGTGCTTTTTCAATAGACGCGGAATCTGTTTTTATGTTTTCTTTTACTTGATTTAAAAGGTCTTCTTTTTCTTTTAGATATTTATCTTTTAAACTTTTATAATCTTTATCTCTTTGCGCGCTTGCAACTCCATAACGTCTACCCTCTCTTTCTTTTACAGCTTCCTCTTGTCTAGTTTCATTACGATCATAATTACTTTGAGCTCTTTTCCATTTTGCTTTCCAAGTTTTTCTGAAACGACCTTCAGTTAAACCTTGAACAATAAGGTCTATATCAGAGTCTGCTAAAACGCTCTCTGGTGTAAGAGTTTCTAGAAAAGAACTAACGTCTTGAACAATTGGAGCAGTAGTATTTACAGTAGCTGGGGGTAAAGAAAGGTCTTTAGTATCTACTTTAGGTGTTCGTTTTTTTCTCTCTTCTAGTCTTTTTTGTAGGTCTTCTCCTATACTAACTAGTTGAGCATTTGCTTCTTGTAAGTTTATATCAGGATCATCATCTATGGCAGTGGCAACAGCCCCCGCTTCTGTTACAGGGTCGTCTACGTCTTCTTGATCCCCTAGGGGTTCTCCGGTTATAAGATCTCTTGGCCCTGACTGTGCAATACCTTGAGCTATAACAGCAGGTCCTAAATTGGGGTAAGCTCTATATTTCGCTATTGAAGCGTTACCTTGAATTAGCGTTTCAAATTCTTTTTCTGATAAATTAGCAACTAAATCATTAGGATCATCTGAAGCAAACCAAGTTTTAGGAGCTAGTGCTTTTGTATCTGGTCTTCTAGTAACTATGGTCTTTGTACCATCTTCATTATCTCTAAAACCCTCTATAACACCTAATTTATCCATACCCTCTTTAGTATCTGTAAATTGTCTAAATTTATTAGAAGAATTTAAAAGAGCTACAATGTCATCTTCATAAAGATACATACCGTTGTCATCTTTACTTACCAACTTTTCAAAATCAACAATATGGTCATCTCTATCAACTAGTCCTTTAGCTATTAAATTATTATAAAAAGTAGAATCTTGAAGTTGTTGGTTGGTTCTTCTTTCAGTTTTTAAAAGTTCGGCTTGACGTGCTTGTACGTCGGTTGGACCAAATAACCTCTGTAGAATAGCCATTATATTAACGCCCCTAAAATAGCGCCCCCTAAGCCCATCATATTACTATGATGTTGAGCTTTTGCATTTTTATAGGCTGCTGCTCTTTGCGCTGCCATAGCTGAAGCGTCTCCCAACCCACTCAAAGAACTTTGATTTACTCCTTGCCCAATACCTATAAGTTCATTTAACAAAGCATTGTTGACTTGTCTTTGTTGTACCCTAGCATTATTTAAAGAACCAGTGAGGCCTAGCTGCCCTCCTAATTGCAAATTTCTTTGTTGTTGTTGTCTTTGAGCATTTGATAAACCAGCTCCTCCGTATCTTTCTATGTTTCGCTGTTGTACTTGTTGAGCTATTTGGTTTTGTCTCATTTGATCTTCTCTAGCTTGGTCCATCAAAGAAGTATCATCCGTAGCTTTTAATAACTTTTCTTCAAAGTCTCTAAAATTATTAACAAAATCCATATAGTCTTGTCTAGTTATTTGAGCAAAAGTTTCTTCTGGGTTTGATACTCCAGGTAAATTGCTTACATAATCTCTATGTCCGGGTGTATGCGCCATTATCTTCCTCCAAACCCACTACCAAACCCAGTATTATAAAAACTTCCTATTGGAGCATCTGGATCTGGTCTATTATCATTCTCTTCCGTATCAACTTGTCCACTAGTTTGTCTAAGTTTTTTACCAATATCTCCAGCTAGGTTAGAAGCAAACTTAAAGTTAGCATTCCTTCTTGCTTGTTTAGCTTTTGCAAACTGTAGTTGCTTACTTGATTCTATTCTTGCAGCTCTTGACAAACCAGACTGAGCATCCGCCTGCATACCTCTAGCATTTTTAAGTACATTTACTTGGTCGCCTCTTTGGGCTGTTAAACCTTGCACTCTGCCTTGAAGTTGTTGTGCCCCAGCTGCTGAAGCTAAATCTGCTGCCGCATCTACAGATTGAGCGGCTCTTATAGTAGGCCTACCACTCAAAGCTTGCATAGTATCAGCTTGAGCTCTACCAGTAGCTACGCCTGAGTAGTCTTCTGTCATAGATCTATCTCTAAGTTCTGTTAACTTAGGTAAGTATTTTTGTTTAAAATAGTTTTTTTCAGCTAAAGACACAGAAGCAAGAGCTTTTTCTTGTTCGCTTGCTTTATACGCCCCTGCATTTGGTTTACTACTCATTTAACTTCTTTCCTATATATTCGTGTGTCTAACTCCCAGCCTATTGTTTTAGTGTACGACTCCATTTCTGGTACTCGTGATCTCGCTTCGAGATACTTACAACCTACTTCTTTTGCTAGGTTATTAAACCACTCATCGTGAGCTAACCAATTGTGCCCACCTTTTTCATAAGTATACGCTATCCATAGCAGTAATGTCTTGTCTTTTGTAAACTGGTCGGTTTCTACAGTCAGTATCAAAAAACCTACAGGAGAGGTGTAAAGGAAAGCTCTTTCGTTTACGCACTCACTGTAAACATCTTCGGGGATATAGGTAAGATGCGGATTTTCTTTTAAAATATCAAGTATGCCTGTTTTTATAACGTTCCAACACTTTCTTATGTCAGTATAAACGGGTTCCTCAATAGTCGATTTCCTTTCCGTACCTTCCATACCGTCTCCTTGGCATTCCTAGTCCCTTGTACTTAACAGTTCTTTTTACCCCAAGGTCTCCGCCTCGAGCTCTTAATTCTGCTTGTTTTATTTCAACATTAAACTGAAATAAATATTCTTGTGCTGCGCCTATATCAGTCCACTCTCTATTTGGCATACGCAATAATCTGTATAAAGTCCCATATATAATTGCATCTCTGTATTGATTAGATATTGTAGTATCTATGTTGTTACTAGTTCTGGTAGGCTTTAAAGCAACACTAGCTATAACCTGTTTAGCACCACTTGGCACAGGCACTATCCAAAAAGTAGTAGGGGTTTTTTGTAAATATACATGGGGTTGACCTGTTTTATCTCTCCAATCTGGGTAGTTTAACTCTAAACTACGTGGGCTTATAGGATCCATGTCATTACCATCGTGTGTCATTAACAATACTTGATGGACTTCAGTAGCCACTGGTATATCAAAATCATACTCATAAACCCCTGATATAGTGTTAAAAGGGTCCATATCTAAAATATAAGCTTTTGACCTTTCACAAAATTCTATGGTTGCTGAACGCAAATTCTGTTCTACTAAAGTGTCAGGACACATAGGTACATAAGGTAGTACTTCTTTTACTAAAGAAGAATAGGCTGCCATTTTTAGTTACCTCGTTGCATCATTTTGGGAACAGATCCTATATTAGAAACTGGGTCATTGTTAGGATCTACTAACATTTGAGATTGTCCCCCTTGTCCTATGCTAGTTGTAAACAGCTGATAATGTGTACTTGCTCTTTGGTTATTTGCAGCATATTCTGCATCTTTCATATATGCTCTATATAAAACAAAATCTACAATTGCATTACCATAAATATCATCTACATCTATAGTAGAACTTGTAGCACTTAAATCTGTAGGAGATTTAGAATAAACAATTTCTACGTAAGCATTACCCGCTACACCCGGATATACATAGAATTTTCTTGGATCATCATCATCAAAAACATAATGTTTAACCGTAGTACCGTGTGCAGCGTCTCCGCCTACTCCTGGATTGTTCCAATCTGGTTCTTGCGTATTTAAGATATCAACATTTACTAATCTAATTGCTCTAGCTCCTGTAGCACCCCCAGAAGCATCAGACATATTTCTAGTTACTTTAATTAACCGTAACCCCTCTGTGGGTAATGATTGTAAAGTGCCTGTAACTAGTTGCACATTAGCAGTTTTTGATGAAGCATCAGGCCTAAAATTTACAATTTCTCTTTGCGCATCATTTATGTACCTAAGCAATTCTGCTTCTGGCCATCTAACACTTGTAGTATCTTGTAGAGTATCTTGTACTCTTGTAATTATATTAGCGCCTGTAAGTGTACCCATGTTTTATCCTATTGTGCAGCTTTTATTTCTTCAATCAAAGTAGCTTTCTTTTTTCTTCTGTCTAATTCAATACCTAAACTACGACCATGTGCTTCTAACTGTATTTTAGTCATACTTTCAAGATTAATTGAAGATTCTTCTACAACTGGTTCTTCTACAACTGGTTCTTCTACAACTGGTTCTTCTACAACTGGTTCTTCTACAACTGGTTCTTCTACAACTGGTTCTTCAGTGTGTGTTGGCATTTCGCCTTCATATTGTGTACATCCCTCTTGTAAGCAAAGCAAACCAAGTTCATTTGAAACTTCTTTTGGTATTCCTGCTTTTAAAGAAATACTTGCGCCCCAAGTTGAAGCTATATATTTATCATCACTAGAAATTATTATCATTTGTTACTCCTTAAAATATGGGTGGTCATAATCGACCACCCATAAAATATATCACAATTAGAATGCGACATCTAATCTTATAACACCAAAGTCTTCAACTTGACCTGTGTGGTCAGAATTGTACTTAGGCTTTTTAAGACCAAATATTTTACCAATTGATATACCGTTTTGGTTTCCATAGTCAAATGTG
>Ga0098043_1000818_pt1 | contig 11099 bp, 21 predicted proteins | sample 9B_taG_FD_92581 | JGI IMG/M metagenome (GOLD analysis project Ga0098043, IMG submission 92581) | Marine viral communities from the Subarctic Pacific Ocean - 9B_ETSP_OMZ_AT15188_CsCl metaG | ecosystem: Environmental > Aquatic > Marine > Oceanic | place: Subarctic Pacific Ocean | collected 2015-01-10 | reverse complement strand
CTATTTATCTATACTATCCTCAGTTAATCTATCTACAATCTTATCTACTAAACCTTCTTCAGCGAATTCAGACCATACACCCCCTTCAGACTCTCTATGCATCTCTTCATCTAATTCTTTCGAACAAGGAATAGATTCATAGCAGGCAGGTGAAGTTAATGCATTAGACCCTTTCATATGATAGTCAAACTTCTCATTCGAATGACCTAGCATCATAAATTTAGTTCTAGGTAGAAGTCTAGAGAATACACCGTAAGAGTACTCTTGATGGATAGAATAATTCTGCATCATATCTAACTCTCTTCTAAACTCTTCATCTACATCACCTACAGTATAACCAGTCCCATATCCAGAGAAGCAAACTAGTTTTTGAAGTTCAATAATAGCTTTTCCATTTGCAGGAGCGATAGTATCTTCATCCTTAATATACTCCCAAGGCATATTTTTATCAATACCTTTGATTAGCCTATTCCACTTATCAAGGATATTAGCTTTCATTTCAGCTGATACCATATCATTGTGGTCATACATTTCTTGTGAGTGAGGTTTAGTAATTTCGATTCCGTATTTTACTTCGTTAGGTTTTTTTGCTCTCGCCATAGTGTTTATTTTTTAATTATTATAATATAAATATAAGAACTTTATCTCGGGTTTCCAACTGTTACACCAGTTATTTTTATACAACTACAAAAAATAATATAGTAACAATTCCTATAAGAATTTTTAAGTTTCTAAGATCATTATCTTTCTTTCTATCTTCGTCTGTGATTAACGGTTCGAATAGTGGTCTATAATTAGTGTGCATAGTGTGTAATATTAATTATTTATATACTATAAATATAAGAACTATTTTTCAGAATTCCAACTGTTTACACGAAAAGTTTTTCACGAAGTCTAGTAATGTGCTTACATTGTCCTTTTCTAAACTGACTAGCAGGACATTCACAAGAGAACGTTTCTCTCAGTACGTTTCTAGTTACAGTATAATACTTACGTTTACCAGTTTTCTTATCAATAGAACCCATCTCTGAGTACTTAGCCCAAGGGTTCTCTTGTCGCATTCTATCTATCCAATCCATAATCTAAATATTTATATCTAAATATAGGAATAATATCTCAGGGAGGCAACTTTTTTAACAGTTATTTTTAGGTAGGCAAGATGGGACTTGAACCCATATGTAACCAGTTACTCTTTCTACAAGGTATAAGCTTGAGGAGATACATGCCTATAAAGTAGTCGGAGTGGGATTCGAACCCACACGAGCTATTCAGCTCAACAGATTTTAAGTCTGTCATGTCTACCAATTTCATCATCCGACCTAACATACCTTAATATAAGATAGACCGGGCAGGATGGCAACTGTTCGAGGGAGAAAAAGTTGAGGAGGGTGAGCGAAGCGAACGATGCGCTTACGCAAGTGCGAGCAAAAATACTACTATCATTAGAGTAATGTATATAGCGGGTGTTACGTCTAGTTTGTTTTCCATGTATATAAATAGAAAGAGTAGTGGTATAACATATTAAGCCAATATTAATTCTATATTAAATAATCATTAAGTAAGATACTCGTTTATTTCAGATATGGTAGGATAACGTAAACGTAGATGACACAGATCACACTCCCACTTATAGCTTGACTCTTCGGGTGACCATCGTATAGTTTGAGATTTATGATTACAGTTATTTTGTATTGACTCCAGCTCTCGTTTTAGCGCCTGTTGTTGATCCTGGATATCATCGGCGCGAGTCATTTAACAAGTCACAGGACAATCACTGGAAGTACCGTACGACTTGGGTGGTGATTGTTCGATTGAAGTTACTGAACGCTCTACATATGTACATACCTCACCGGCATGAAATCCTTTCTCTATTAACAATGGTAACGATTTAGGTAAGCACCAGGCATATACTGTATAGTCTGGATAAGTAGTGGTAACGTAACCCCAGCGAGTCTCCCAAAGTGATCGAAATACACCTTTACGCCTATGTGAAGGATGTACCCAAGCATCTAGAAACTTGATTCGATTGTCAGGTTCCAGTTGCATGAATATATGACCTACGGTAAGGCCATCTACGATAGCCAGCCAACCCTCTAATCCTTGGGCATGTGTCTTGAAAGGTGTAATAGTGTGCACTTGAAGTCTCCATGTGTGATTGTATATATACATATCATGTATCGGTCTAAACAATGGGGCTATAGCAGAAAAAAATTGCCCCGACAGAGACACCACATACCCCCGCTCAATCCAAAAAAAATTTTTATGATTTACAAGAAATTATTGCAGATACACGGAAAGCCCACCTTCCGATGAGCTCCCCTTCACACTATGTGGATCCTATTTATTCAGCGGAATCCTCGCTTTCTACATTAAATAAGTCATCTGTATTGGCATCCGTAGGGATATACTTCTGAACGATCTGCTTAACGAATGTTCTCTCGCTATCTAGACCTCCTGCACTGTCATACTGTGGGTATATAAGTACCGTAGCAGCCTCCTCGATAGTAAAGCCATCATATATAAGTCCTGCCATCTCTACTGATGCACGTGTCGATATATGTGTACTAATACGTGGTGCCTCTGTTCCTATCTCAGTACGTGTGTCGCCTACTATACCACTGATAGCATCTATAGCGTCTGTATCTAGATTAGGATAAAGGTATCGCAAAAGCTCAGCCTCTTCAGTCTTCGCAAGTACATCCATCTCTACTATAATGAAACGATCTATTAGAGCTCTATCCATTACTCTAGTAGCTGTATACTCGTTTCCGATATTCGCAGTAGCAATGAACGTCACGCCTTTCGCAACCTTAATAGTAGGAGCACCTTCAGCCTCATCTAGCCTTAGATACCTTTGTCCTTCATCTAATACAGTCATTAGTATATTATGAGCTTCCGGATGGGCACGGCTCAACTCATCTAAAAGGATAACAGCATTCTCAGTCTGGATAGCTTTAACAAATAATGCCTCCGAGAATACAGTCCCATCCTCCTTATTAAAGTGGGTATTACCTATAAGAGTAGCTCGCGGGTCTTGCGTAGCACCTAGGTTGAAATAGAAGTCCGGTCTCTCAAGAGCATTTACAACCGACTTCGCAGCCATAGTCTTACCACAACCAGCCGGGCCAGTCATCATAATATTCTTACCTCTCATAGCACAACGCATAAGGTACTTCCACTTGATATCAGTCATCTTCATAACTTCAGGACGAAGTTCAGGTGACTTCTGAATAAACGACATAAGCTCTAACTGCTCTTCTGGCACGTCTACCGGAGCATTAGCTTCTGTAATCATACGGTCCATAGTCTTATTATCTACTTTAGACCATTTACCGTTTTCTAGTATAAAGCTCATATCGTCATCAAACGCTTTCTGAGCTGTATTTTTCCATAAGGCAGGGTGATCATGTCCTGCTACATTGAATGGTACTATCCTTCCATCTTGATCGATTGCAGCTAGCTTTCCTAGCTGTTCTGTAATTTTTACTAACATAGTGTGTGTGTTTATTTAATTAATATACTTAAATATAAGAACTTTTTTTCAATTAGGCAACTATTTCCCCAGTTATTTCCCATTAAAATTGAGAAGGGTGATCATTAAATGCTGCTTGTACTTCAGGAGTAGCGTTCATGAATTTAGCACGCTGCTTGAAGAATGCAAGAAACAACTTATTATCAGTATAGAATCTATCCATACTCTCAGTCCATGTAGTCTTACTAGAATGAACCTTACCTTCCCATTCCGTATACATATTATACTCACCTACTAGTATAGTACATCTACGCTCAGAATCCCACTCGGCAGATACTTGAACCTTGCCAGGTACTAATTTATCTAATTGTTTCTGAGTTGCTTTAACTTCCTGTGCGATTGTTTGACCTTTCATATTTTTAATATCTTTTTATTTATAATATAAATATAAGAACTATTTTACAATATTCCAACTGTTTCCCCAACTTTCTCCCAGAAAAACACAGGTTTTTTCCGTAGTCTCCCAGGCAGAATATACACGTCAGAGAGGGATTCCATAGGAGAGAAAGGGGCTTATATAGGAAATTTCAGGGGCTCGCGACACACACACATGACCTTTTCATAAGAATAATACGCTTATAAATACCTATATGAATATATACGTATATTAGTATATAAGTGTACTACACTCTACCTGCTTACTACATTCAATACCGGTAACTGGCCATGCTCATCCTTATATGCCTGTATTATATGTCTCTCTAACGAATGAATGGGAGTATATCTGACCGTATGACCTAGAATCTCTTCCTCGTATGTTGGGACATCGTATACCGATACCGTTAGAGTACCATTAGATCTGACATACTCTCTTATCCTATCATTGGTAGTATTCCTTACGTGTTTATACATAGTCTGGAATCGTGTGCGTACGCATTGAGTGCATCCTATCTTGACTATCTCTCCCGCCGCATTACGCATTATATATACTCCATGATGTCCACGATCCAATGGTATGAATGGATAGTGTATATCTACTCCTTGCTTGTAGTCATCACATGCGTATATATCACAATAATGATTGAATTCTTCCCACATATCCTATAGTAAAGGTCCCGATGAACCAGTGTGCTTGCTAGCGTTTATCCGTTCCTGCTCGATCCACGCCCAGTAGGCATTCCATCGCTTGATACGTGCTATGATCCTCTTAATCATCTCTCTCTCCTTTGTATATATAGTTATACCATAAGGCCGCTAGACCGAACATCGTGAACACACTGATAAACATCCATAGTATATACATAGGTGTTTCATATCCGTCTGTAATCAATGCCGGCCATCCCATGACTAATACCCATATAGCAAATATCCAGAACACATTCTTCTCGATCTTGTTCTCTATATATACGGTCTTCTCCAGGTTCATTAGTCGATTCAAGGCATCTTGCATATCCTTACCGTACGCCGGCTGTTTATGTATGGTACCATCCTTCTCACAGATAGTTATCATATACTTGCAATACCCTTTATGAGTCGTCGACTTCTTTAGGATCTCACATTTTATCGCCCTTCTTCGGTCGTACTTATGCTTCTTTAATTTCGCCATCATTTTCATATTCTGTTACTAATTTATCAATTATTTCTTTATCTGATACAGCACCATTCTCATGTACTTGATCGATATAATCCAATTTATCTAGCCAAGTTCTAGGATATGCTCTTACCATAGGATACTTGGTGTTACCAGTAGGCTTCATCTCAGTAGCCACTCTATCCTCGATAGCTGTTTCATACACCTTTCTACCTATTGTCTGACCTTGAGCTTTACCATAGTACTCAAACAATGTAACCATTTCGCTGGGGTTACTCCAATTCTTAAAATTTTCCATATTATTCTCCTTCATACGGGTCCTTATCTATTATATGATTCTTTACGAACGCTCGCCACCATCGGGCGATTCTAGCTACCAGGCTTTTCATAAACATCAATTATTCTCGATTTTTTAACTTCTTTAACTTCAAATTCTGATACATCCAACCCAAATATCTCATGAGTTAATGCTTCAGCATCCGTACACGATACCGCTTTAATAAGGTATCTTTCCGTAATTTTCTTTGCTTTTCCTTTGTCATCCACATCTACGTGTTGACATGTAACTTGATAATAATTATTCATTTTTATCCTCTTTTATTTTAATTAAACATTCTCTTAATTTTTCTATTAACACTGCAACCTCATCCGGTTCCATAGTAATAGCACAACACACATTCACATTATCTTCTATTTCTTGTAATATTTCTAATGCTTCATCCATGCTATTCGTAACTAACCTCGTCTTCTACAACACATACATTTTTCACGTCATTACGGAACTTCTTCGAGTTTCTATCCTCGATCTTATTCCAATGACTTACTATGTCTAAGTTGATATACGCGCTCATTACGTCCTGAGCAAATGCCATATCCGGATAACGAAGAGCCATAATATTTCGGCCTTCCGCGTTCTCGATATAAAATCCGGCGCGTTCTCGGGCGCTTATCTTGCATCCCGGATACATTTTCTCTATTCTCTTTCGAGCTTTTCTATACTGTGATTGTCTTCTTTCTATATTCATATTCTTATTTTTAGTCTCCAAATGGTTGATCATCTTGATCGAATTCGATATCATCTATGTTATCGATATGCTCATTAGCTAATCTATTTCTATTATACTGATCAATCTTCCACTGATCACTATCCCTTTCTTCATTCTTTTTATCCTCTAATCTTATAAACTCATCTTTAGTTATCTCAACTTGAACATATCCGTCCCAGTTAGACATTTGAGGTGGTCTGAAGGTATAGTAATCAGTAATATTACCAGTCATAACATCATTTTTATGGATCCAAATTAATATTTTCATAAATTATCTCTCAATAAAAGTTTTATTCAACGTTTTAGCTAAAGGAATCAATTCAGTTACTCCAACATAAGCAGTAGAATCTTTTCCGTATTTTTTATCGAACGATGCTCTACATCTATCATCATTACTATTACCATCGATAAAGTAGCTCAATACTTTAATACCAGCAGCTTTCATATTCATTACTTGCTTTCTAGTATGAGTATCAGCAGTATCTCCCCAGTAACAAAAAGCACCAGACTCGAAGTAAGGCTCACCATCACTAAAGTTAATAAAGTACTTATCAGTAGACTTATCACCCATTCCAGTAATCTTATCTTGAATAGCTTCAAAACATAATCCAGCAGGAGTAGTACCACCAGCTCTTAAGTACTTGAATATCTGAGTAATTTTAGAGAACTTATCCGTTCTAGAATCATAAGCAATCATCATAAGAGGTTTAACATTATTATTATCACCTCCAACAATACTTCTATAACTAATAACTACATTCATATTATTAGTCATACTAGCAGCTTTAGCAATAGCAACAGCAGCTACTTGAGCATTCTTCCATCTTTCACCACTCATAGATCCAGAAGCATCGATAGATAAATGAAGACATACATCGTTATGACTAGAAGTCAATACTTTTTCAAAAACATCCTCAGCACCGTAACCTAGACTAGCAACAGCTCTTCTATCTAATTTACCAGTTCTCAAACGATTATACTTAAGAGTATTAGCTTGATTACGAACTTCTAACTTTCTACCTAGCATAGTACCTAATCTAACACCTTTATTGATAGTTTCTTGCTGACTATCAGCGCTCTTCATACCATATTCACTACTATCATAAAGTAAGCAATCGTAAACACCAGCATCGATTAGCTCTTTATTGAACTTCTCAATAACGATACAATCAACAGTAGGCTTTTTCCAAGCATTCCAGTTACCGTTAGCACCTTTACCAACCTCTACAGCAGAAGCTCCAGACTTACTAATAGCCTCAACTTTCTTCTTATCAGCTTTAGACATTCTAGACTTCTTAACGGCACCGCTCATAAAGTCTTTCTGCTTTCTAACAGCGTTATTAAGCATACCTTTCTCTCTAGTAGTAAGCTCAACATCACCTCCATTACCACTTTTAGCTTCTTCACCTTCAGCTTTAGATCCATCATCATTAGATTGACCTTCAGGAGTATCACCTTCTTTAGTTCCATTTGAACCAGAGCAGTTAGAATCGTTATTATCGTCAGAATCTTTATCTTCTTCCTTTTCAGCTTCAGCAGCCTTAACACAAGTATCGATAATAGTATAGATATTTTTAGCTACTGTAAGAGCATCTTTAGAATTATCTAGTCTAGAAACATTAGCAAGATCTAATACATTCCAGATATCTCTCAATCCTTTAAGAGCATCTAGATCTCTATTCTTATTAGTAATATTGATAAGTCTGAACATATAAGAATCCCAATCTTCAGTTCTATATTCAGTAGATCTAAGACCTTTATCGATAGCTTTCGAGTTAAAGTACTTATCGTACATCGCTTGATAGTAAGGCTTATAACCAGGAGCAGAAGTATAGATAAAGTTATCAATTCGTCTATCTTCTACTACATTCAAGATATCTTTCACTTTCATTTTTACTTGCCAAGAATCATTACCATTAGTTAACTCATTAATATGAGAAGTAAGATTATTTAACAATTTGAAATCAGATAATTTGATATGAGAACCTTCATGAAGAGCTAACCCAACAGTAGCATCGAAGTTATTATCTTTTACATTAGCAGAAATAGTAACTTTCTTACCATCAGTAAAAGAATCACTTCCTTCGAACTTTACAGGGATACTCTGACCAGTTACAATCTGAACAAAATTACCTACAGCTCTCAAAGTAGAAGCTAATTTTACATAATCCTTACCTTCTGATACTTTACCAGTTAATACATCTTCGTTAGAGTTCCAGTCTCCTAACCAAAAATTTGAATGCGATCTAAACATATCTTATAGCGTTTTTATTTATAATATAAATATAAGAACTATTTCTCGGGGAGGCAACTATTTCCATAGTTATTTCCAAACTTTTTTAATAATAAATCCTCCTAATAGCACTAATAACATACCTTAATATAAGAACTATTATTCAATTAAGCAACTATTTCCACAGTTATTTTACTATTTATAGTAACTTTTATATAAAACAACAATTCCTAAAATTGTACCTGATAAAATAAATATATCACCAAAAATTCTAAAAAACTCAATCATCAATAACCTCCACTTTCTTTATATTCTTTTTTACCTGCTCTTGAATTACATGGATTACCAACCTGTAAATAATAGCAATTTAGACATAGAACTCTTAAATTATCTAATTTATGGTTTGTCTTATCACCATCAATCCAATCTAACATAAGAGGTACGGTATAGTCTGTCATTCGTCTTTCATTAAACCCACAAACCTCACACTCTTCTGCTTTATATGCTTCAACAAATAATCGTTGTTTAAGTTTAGAAGGAGGATGATCGGGATGTTTACCTTCTATAACTTCATTAATAGGATATCTATTTTTATAACCTTTTCTGGATTTATGTTTTAATCCAACACCTCTCTGATTCTTATGAACTTCAAATAAATTTCGACCATCTGGATCATTATACATCTCAGCATACTTTTTATACGTCCTATAGTCAACACCGAGAAATCTAGCAGCTGATCTATTAGATTGTGAATTTTTCATAGCATGACGTATTTCACTTTCTAATATATTAAATGATCCTCCTCTACCATCTCTCTTAAATTTATTCGCTCTCATTTTTCTTAAACTTTATATTACCTATTTCATAGGGTATATTGCCAAGCTGTTCTGACCATCGCTTACACTCTTCAACACACTGCTTGTAACCTCTTACTATTTTAGCTTCTATTTTAGTATTATCATTAGAAAGATGTAGATTTATTATCCATTCATCTTTTGTATTTTTTTCTGTAGGAATTAAATAAGCTTGAATATACATTACCAACCCTCCTCAACTACGACAGATTCAGCATAAACATATTCATAAATAATTTCAGTATCATCTCCTAATGTACTTGTTGTTACCCAATAATCATCCATAATGTATCTCCTTATGTTTACTTCTATATTTCAGCATTACGTAAGTTAATGTAGTTTTCCTAATATTATAATTATATAATAGATTAATCATTCTCTTACACGCTAATAAATGCTCAATTGTTTTAGAGCTATCTATACAAGCTATAACTTTCATAATAGCCCTATTTGTTAGTGTCATTTTTTGTTTCATATTGAAATATAAGAAATTTTTTTTAATATTACAACTAAGACCAATGTTCTTTTTTCATAATATTATTTTTTTCAAGATCTCTTTTAATTTTTTCTATTTCAGTGTGTAGTTTACTATCATCTAGTACTACCTCTTTTATAACTTCTTTTTCTCGTACCTCTATTAAAGGCTCTGAAGGTGCTTCTGTAACATCTTTATTTTTCTTTTTAGGCTTTATTTTTGCAAATGCCATATTAGCAGCTACAACCATAGTAATTGCTAGAGGATCAAATACAAATATAATTAATAGCATAAACCAATTAACTATTTGCTCCATAGGCTTATTAGTTAATTCAGCCATATATTTTAATGGACCTAACTCTCTTGCTGATTCATTACCTATTTGCATTTCTAATATTTTAACATCATATAATGCTATAGAATCTGTTACTGATGATAAATTAGTTTTTGCTTCTAAAAGTTCTTCTTGTTTAATCTTTCTAACTCTAGAGGATGTTGTTGTAACTAACTGACCAGATTCTTGATCTACATATTGTATCATTGTAGGATTAGCTAATGCTGTTGTTAATTCACTTACTCTTGATTTATAATCATCTCTAGATTCTATAAATCTTACCCTTTTAGCATCTAATATTTGAACTTGTTTATCTAAAAATTCTGATTGTGTATTTGTTTCTTGAAATGCTCCTGATAAAAATCCATATATACCACCTGATGTAATTACCATAAGAATAAATACAGCAATAGTTAGATAATACTTTAACCATCTATTAATATCATTCCAATATTGATATAATAAAGATGCAACTACTAATTTAGCAGCTTCTAATGAACCTGCCATAATTAATACTTCTAAACTAGCTCCTGCAAATAATTTACTTAACCCAAATACTGAATAAAATGCTGCAGACGCAGACACAGAAAGGGCTGAAAGTGCAATTACACTTGGAAATATATACTTTCTCATAACTTACCATTTACGGCATGACCAATATCCAGCTGATGTCTTAGGCTTTTTCTGATCACATTTATGTCTTGCTCTAAATGACTTTCTAGCTTCAGGATTATCTTTCTTTATATTCATACCTTTTTGTCCAAAGTTAACTTTTACTACATTACCTTTTGGATTTTTTACATATACTTTGAATTTTTTTACATCACCTTGCATAGGTTTGTTTAATTTTACTTTTCTACCTTGATATTCTGCTTCTTGAAATAAAATAGGATCAGAATGTTCAACAATCTCTATACGTAATTTATTACTTCTATAAAGTACGTTCTCACTCTTACCTTTCTTAAGTTTGTTACCAGCTTTAACTGCTGCTTTATAAGCTTTTGAACCTTTAGGAGCTGAACGCTTACCAGATTTTTTCTTTTTATTTATATTGTACCAAAGTCCTTTACTAGGCATTATTTTCTCCCTGATTT
>Ga0098043_1000817_pt1 | contig 11100 bp, 5 predicted proteins | sample 9B_taG_FD_92581 | JGI IMG/M metagenome (GOLD analysis project Ga0098043, IMG submission 92581) | Marine viral communities from the Subarctic Pacific Ocean - 9B_ETSP_OMZ_AT15188_CsCl metaG | ecosystem: Environmental > Aquatic > Marine > Oceanic | place: Subarctic Pacific Ocean | collected 2015-01-10 | reverse complement strand
TGAGAAAGTTAAGAGAGTTGGTGGTAATACTGTTACGTTAAATTATGATACTTCATCATCTAATATTGGATTTACAACTAACCCTACAGGAGATATTACACTTGAGGTTAATAATATTCCTACGACTAGTGACTTTGATGATCACACATTAACATTCAGTGTGTTTGTTCAGCAGTCAGGAATAGGACAAACATGCAATGTCATTAAGTTAAATGGTGTTACTAAAACTATTCGATGGAGTGGTGGTACTGTTGGTGCATCATCTACAGAAGCATATGATATTTTTAACTTTGTTGGAATCAATACAGTTGGGTCTGCATCAACAACAGTTAATTACCAAGTCTTAGGACAATCAAATAACGATTTCAGGACGTATTAAATATGCCCATATTATCAAGAGTTGGTACTGGTCTATTTTTAAAAAGTGCTGGTGGTGGCGGTGGTGCTGCTGAACCAGGAGAGGCGGTTTTTCATGCGGATAAAACCACTCAGATAGCCACATTCAGTGCAACTTCATCATATACTTGGACTGTTCCTGAAGGAGTAACTGAAATATCTGTTGTTTGTATAGGTGGTGGTGGATCTGGATGTCCACAGCATGACGGAGAATCGGGTAGTGGTGGTGGATTGGCATATAAAAATAATCTTGCAGTCACATCAGGATCAACTATTTCTGTAAAAGTTGGTGGTGGAGGTGGTAATTTGAGTTATGGTTCTAATGGTAATCATGGAGAATCATCATGGATTGAAGTAGATGGAACTACTTATGCTCTTGCTGGTGGTGGAAGGGCAGGTGCTCCTCAAGGTGCTAATGGGTATTTTGATAATTCAAATTTTGGATCACCTCAGAGTCAACCTTCAGACAGATATGATGGTGGTGGAAGAGGCGGTGCAGGGTATGAGCAAAGTGGATGTAGGCAGTCAGGTGGTGGATGTGGAGGATATAGTAACAGTGCTGATAATGGAAATAGTGCTCAAGGTGGACAATGTGGTAACCCATCATATGCTGGTACAAATGCAACTGGTGGTACTTTAGGTGGTGGCGGTGGTGGAATGTCTAGTAATGGTAGTTCTAATTACTATGCATCGGGTGGTGGTGGAACAGGAATATATGGTAAAGGATCAAATGGTTCTGCTGGTGGTAATGGATTTAACGATGAGCTTACCCCAGTAGGTAAGGGTGGATCATCTGATCCTTGGACATATGAAACGAATGGTCTTACTGTAAATGCATATACTAATACTACTGGTTTAAGAGGATACTCAAACAATTCACCTTGGAATACTTTTGCTTGGTCAGGTAATGGTAATGAGTTAGATCCTAGCACACCAAATGGATATAGAAGAAATAATGATACACAAGGTCAAGGAGGAACTAGACCAGATGGTGGATTTCCTGGTGGTGGAGGAGGTGGAGGTAATGGTGGTTCTCCTGCAGGATTTGGTGGTCATGGATGTGTAAGAATTGTATGGGGTACTATCAATGGAATGACAAGAGAATTTCCAAATCAGGGAGTTAATAAGACTGATGAATATCCAGGACTTAGTGGAGCAACGATTGATGAAAATGGAAGACAGATGATGTATTAACGGAATATCAATTAACCTAAATAAATAAAGAAATAATAGTAGGGGGAGAGTGAACCCAAATGTCAAGAGTTAGAGCGAATAGTCTTACTGATAAAGCTGGGTACGGTGCTCCAAGTTTTCCTTACGGAGCAGTTTCTGCAGGAGTTATAACAGCATCTTCCTTTGATGGAGCAGTTGCTGGTGTTACTGCACTAGGAACTAATGCTACTGGTACTAACCTCACCTTATCAGGGAACCTCCAAGTAGACGGCACACAAACAATTATCCACACTGATGTACTTGACGTAAAAGACAAGACAGTTGGTATTGGATCTACATATCCTGCAAGTAATACTACAGCAGATGGTTGTGGTATAGAAGTATATGGTGGTAATGACGGAAATAAGAATTTAACATGGGAAAGAGATACGGGAACATGGACATTTAATACGGGACAGAAAGTAGCAGGTGTTACTGAGACTGTTGGTGCAGGTGTCACGTATATGGATGGTGCAGCACTTGTCTTAGAATTGGATGTTAATGCTGCAACAATATACACTCATACTTGTGTTGCCGATGTTGGTATTGTTTCGTTTAAGAATATGCCAGCAGATACTGGTAATGCAAATGGATCAACCATAACAGTTATCTATACGCAGGGTACAACTGCTATGGGTAATAGTACAACTGCTGCTGGTATCGGAACTAACGTAACTGTTAGAGGATTTGAGGACGGTTCATTAGTAGCAGGAATATCAACAAGTGTCTTGACTGGTTCTGGAACCACAATGACATTAACGGAAACTGGTGGACAGAGAGACTTTGTTTCTTACTTTGTTCATTATACAGGCGGTACAAATACAACAGCATCTAGTTACCAAGTATATGCCACTAAGAATGGTGGTTATGCACAGAGCACATAACATATAGATAGGGGGTTTTCTTATGTCACCCATCTATACGGGAGATAAACTTGGATTTGGAGTAGCACCTTCATCAGGTTCTGGTGGCGGTGCTGCTGTTGAACCATATAACAATGCTGGCATGGTTTTCACTAATGCTGGTGCATATGGTAATGCTGGACCTGGAGTTACACAAATATCGAATGAATATAAAGATCAGAAATTTTATACTGGAAATCATTATTTCCACTATACTGGTGGTACATATGAAGGAATTTTATTCGTAAGAGCACCTAAGAGTGGATCATATCATTTTGAGATAAGAGGTGCATTTGGTGGACCTAGTGATAATTTTAATGGCGGTACTAATAAGGGTGGATCTCCTTGGTATATGATGGGAGACGTTGATTTAGTTGGTGGTAGATGGATAGGTGTTGTTGTAGGACAGAGAGGAGGAGAGGCTGGTAAGAGTTATACTAGTTCAACAGGTGGTGGAGGAGGTGGTGGAACCTTCTTATTTGAGTTGGATGGAAGTGAATCTGAAGAAGCATTAACTAAAAGTTATGTTGAGAGTGCTTCTGTTACATGTCTTTTAGTTGCTGCAGGTGGTAATGGGGCAAACTGGCAAAGTTGGAATAGTCAAGATACACCTGCAAGAAATGAAACAAGTACTGGTGCTACTGACTGGATATTAGGTGCTATAAATTCTGGAAACAATTGGGGATGGGATATTTTTGGTAGAGGTGCATTTGGTGGAAGTTTTAAGTATACACCTTATTCTACTGTTGATGCTCAGGGTGGAGATGCTCAAAATCCAAGGTATAAGGATTATCCTTCTAAACCAAGGATTTCAGGAAATCCATTATTAAATAGCAATGGTAAGATACATGAAGGATCCTTATGGGGTGGTGACCATTGGAATGGAGTTGGTAATAGATTTAGAGATAAAAATTATGATCCAAGTTATGGAAATGTAGAAGGTGCATTTGGTGGATTTGGTGGAGGAGCTGGTTGTCAATATGAAGGCGGTGGTGGAGGAGGATATTGGGGTGGTGCTGCATGGAAAGAGAACGAATATAGTACCATTTATAATTATGGAGCACAGTCATATGCTCATCCAACAAGAGCATCTGTACTATATTCTAAAATTTATGGTGATGGTACTGGTGGATATGGTGATGCTCTTTGTGGTTTAGATATGTATTGTAGGGCTAGAAGAGCTCGTGAGAACGGAGCTCCATTACCAGAATTGCATGGAAAATTATATCTATGCCCTACAGCACCAAAAGCAACTGCAATAGGAGAAGCAGTATTTCATGCGGATGGATTTAATATAGGTGATACTCAGAATGGAATAGGTAAAAAAACAATATACAACTGGTATGTGCCTGAAGGAGTAACAAGTATTAGTGTTATCAGTATTGGTGGTGGTGGATCAGGTATGGGAAGACATGATGGTGGAGGTGGAGGTGGAGGTGCTTTAGCATATAAGAATAATATTGCAGTTACACCAGGAAATTTGATTGTAGTAGAAGTTGGTTGTGGTGGATTTATGAGAGATATGAATATAACTGATCGTTCACCTAAAGGTACTGATAGTTCAATTATAGTCTATAGTGGTCCTACTGGTGGTTCCAGTCAGAGGTATGCAGAAGCTGGTGGTGGATATGGTTGTTATGCTAGTGGTCAAAATTGTGGAGGTAGTACACAAGATGCAAATAAAGGATTAGGTGGAACTTGGAACCAAGCAAATTCAGACGGCGGTGGAGATGGTGGTAATGGAATGCAATATAGCGGATGCCGTCAAGGTGGTGGTGGAGCAGGTGGATATAATGGTCAAGGAAAGAATTCTTCTGGTTACCCATCAAATCATAACTATAGTGGATGTGGTGGAGCAGCAGGTCAAAATGGTGGCGGCGGCGGTGGAGCAGGTGCTAATAGTTCATCTAGCTACTATGTTGGAGGTGGCGGTGGTACTGGAATATATGGTCAAGGTTCTAATGGATCTAAAGGAGATTCTAATCAGAATGGTAGTCCTGATCAAGCTTTAGATTTTGCAGGTAGAGGAGGTTCTGAAAACTATGGTACTGGTCTTATAGGATATACTAATCATTATAATGCTACTGGTAATGCTGGAGATGGTAATATGCAAGCTGATGGAACTAGAGGAGGAATGACTGGATATAATAGATGGAGAGGTAATTACTGGTCATCAGTTAATGACTCTAATTATAAAGGTCCAGATGGTGGATTCCCTGGTGGTGGCGGTGGCGGTGCACATGGTAGTGATATATGGGGAATGGGTGGTCAAGGTGTAGTAAGAATTGTATGGGGAGCTCCTGCAGGATTTAACTATAGATCATTCCCATCTAGTATGGTTGATATATCCACTACATATGATAGCGATGCTGACGTTTTTCGCATAGGTACTCAACAGCAATACTAATCATGCCAATATATACGGGAGACAAATTAGGTTTTGGAGTAGCACCTGCATCAGATTCGGGTGGTGGTGCTAATGAAGTAGGATATTCTACAAGTTTTGATAACGTATCTCATACTAAGAGGACAGAACATATATGGGTAGTACCAAAAACTGCAAGATATAATTTTGAGGTATGGGGTGCAGATGGTGGTATGGGTATTGCTGCTAATGGTGATAACACTAATGGTGGTATACCGAGATATGGTAGAGGTGGTAAAGTTGAATGTAGTATGCAGTTAACAGCAGGAACTGAGATTGGTCTTTGTATTGGTGATAATGGACTACCTTGTTTTGCTTATACTAGTAGTAATTCTGGCAATTTCTTAAATGATGGTGGAGGTGGTTGGGGTGGATATCAAACAACTTCTGGGAAATTGAGTTTTGCTGACGGTGGTAACAGCAATTATAATACACGAGATTATGGTGGTGCAAATTCTGGTCAATCTGGTTACAGTTATCAAAGAGAATATAGAGGTGCAGGAGGTGGTGGTGGAACCATAGTACGTGTAGTGAATAGTAATGAAAATATAAGTTCTGCTACTGATGCTCAAATTTTAATTGTTGTAGGTGGCGGCGGTGGTGCTGGTGCTAGAGGTCGTGATCATGGTAATTCTAATAATCAAGGTGGTTCTGGTGGTAATGCAAATGAAAAAATGAATGAGACCCAATGGGGAAGAAGAGGATATTTCTCAGGAGATACTAGTTACGGATGGCCATCAGGTAATGCTAGTCAGGCAAGCTCTGGAACTGCATCTGGTGGTGGTAATGGTGGTATAGGATATTATGCTGGTGGCGGCGGTGGCGGCGGCGGTGAAGGTGGTGGTGGCGGTGGTGCTACATGTAGTTATTGTGGTACTTCGGCTGGTAGTGGTGGTAGTGCAGGAAATGAAGGTGGTAAAGGAAATAATGGATATAATCAATCAGAAGGTGGCGGTGCTACAACTTACCCAAATATAGTTCTTACTGTGGTAGGTCCAGGTGGTTCTAGTAATCCTAATGATTATGGCGGTGGCGGCGGTGGTGGTGGAGGATACCGTGGTGGAGGAGCAGGATATTGGGGTAATGGTCAAGGACATGCTGGTTCTGGAGGAGGCGGTGGTGGATCTTCTTGGGTTACTTCTGTTTCCGCTTATGATCCAAAGGGATTAAATGGTATTGCTGCAAGTCCAAGATATACATCAGAGCAAAAACCATTGCGTCTAGGAAATCCTGGTGGTGGTAAAGTTCTTATATGGGAAGCGAATAAAGATCCTCAAGGTAAGAATAGACCAGCAGCAATGACGGCTCAAAAAATACAATATGCATGTAGATCTACTAATGGTAGCAATCCTACTAATCCATTATATTACTTAGGAAGTGCTAGTAATGGTAGTCCTAATGATGGTGGAGCTGCAAATTATGCTGCTTTTAATAACTATCCTTATGATATTGCTGGTAACAAGTGTGATGCGATAGTTATGAATATTAGTGGTTCTGGTCAATGGGAACTTCATAGTGTTACTGTTGGTCAAGCACAAGGTTATGATTATCCATGGCCTTATAGACATCAAGCTTGGGTGCATGTTATAGAAGGAACAGAAACTGGTGGAGTAGGTATCCATACAGAAAAATTTGATCTCAATAATACTACAGGTAATCCAGCAGTTGCTGGATGGTATGGGCATATGAGAGCAGGTGCTAAACAGCAAAATACTAATGATGGTTATCAAGAATTATTCTTTGAGAAACCTGTTGTAATGAATCAAGGGGAAGATTATACAATAGCAGTTGATTGGAGTTGTGGTGGTACTGTTAATGGTAATAGTGGTGGAGTAGCTTGTATGAATAATGGTGCTAGAACTACTCAAACTCTTTCTGGTTCTAATACAGGTACAGTAACTTGGTCAGATGTTACTGCATATAATGGTCCACATGGTTTAGGGACAAAAAATCAAGATAATGGTATGGAAACTGATACTCAACAAGGACAATTGATTCACTTTGGAATAAAAAGTTATGATCCTCCTAGTGGTGGCGGCGGTGGATCTGGTGGAGGATCAATTAGGCTTGATGGTAATGCTGTTATGAAATGTGGTAATAATAATTCTCACTGGAATATAGGTTCTAATGAAGCATTTTGTGTAGAAGCATTTGTGAAGTTAGATAATGTTGCTTCAGGTTATCAAAACGTATTTTCTACTTGGCAGGGTAATACTGGATATAATGGTTGGATGTTGCATATTGATTCAAATGGTAATTTATTTTGGGCATTTAGTGGTTCTACCTATAGTACTAGTGGAGGAGCATTTAATGCTGATAATACTTGGTTCCATGTAGCAGTTACCAGAAATGCTGGTAGTTCTATGAAGTTGTTTATTGGTGGTAATGAAATGGGTAGTGCTAGTAACGGTTCAGCAGCGAATGGTAGTACTCCTCTTTATCTTGGTGCAAATATGGATTCTGGTGGAAGTGGTGATTATAGACCTACTGGATATTTTAGTAATTATAGAGTAACTATTGGTGAACAGGTTTATAATGCAAACTTTACACCACCAACAGCAGCATTAACATTAACAAGTCAAGGTATTAGTGACCCAGATTATGTTAAATTGTTGGCAGGTCAAAGTGGTACAGATTGGACAGTAACTTCTAATGGACCTTCTGTAGCAGATGTTACTTTGACTGCTCAAGCAGGTACTCCAACAGTAAATAGTGATACGCCATTCACATAAATACCTAAAAAACTATAATGCCAGTATATACAGGAGATAAATTTGGTTTCGGTAAAGCACCTGCATCAGGTTCAGGTGGTAGCGGTGGTGATGGTACGGGAGAAGCTTTCTTTCCAGAACCTGGTCAATATGATTGGGTATGTCCTGCTGGAGTAACATCTGTATGTGTTGTATGTGTAGGTGGTGGCGGTGGTGCTACTATGGATGAGCAAGGTGGCGGTGGTGGTGGTGGATTAGGATATAAAAATAATATTTCAGTGACACCAGGAAACACATATAAAGTACAAGTTGGTTCAGGTGGAGTTGGTGATGTTAATCCTGGTAATTATGGATGTAGAGGTGGAGATTCTTGGTTTGTAAATACTACCACTGTGTATGGTCAAGGTGGTGGTGGTACTGGATGTTCTGCAAATGGAACACAAGATTTACCAGGATATGGTGGTAGAGGTGGTGTATTTGCTGGAGATGGTGGAGGAAATGGTGGTAATGGTGGAGATGCTGATAGAAGTAATTTAAGTGATTCGGGAAGTTCTACTGGTGGCGGCGGTGCTGGTGGATATGATGGAGATGGTGGTAAGGGTGGGGATTATAATGGTGGTAACTGGAGTAATGGTACTAATGGAAATAATGGAGCAGGTGGTGGTGGATGGACAACTACAAGTGGATCTTCTGAATATTGGGGTGGCGGTGGCGGTGGTGTAGGTATGTACGGAAGAGGAAGAAATGGTTCTAGTGGGTCTGGTCAAAATTATGGTTGGTGTGGTGGTGGATATGGTGGTTCAGGTGGTAGTCAAGGTTGGGGTAATCCTGGAGATACAAATGGTAATGGGCAACTAATGGGTGGACAATTTGGTGGAGGAGGTGGTTCAAGTGATCAGCATGGTGGATATGGAGGAAGTGGTGCAGTAAGAATTATTTGGGGAACTGGGAGATCATTCCCTAAAACTGCATGTGATGATTATTGGAGTGGAGAAATTACAAGATATACTGCACCAACAGCAGGAGATCCAACGACAACATCTAGTAATTGGTTCCGTGGTGGTCTTGGTGATTCTACTTCTTATGGTAGCAACTATAATTATAATGGTATAGTTCCTAATATTTCATCTCATGCTAATCTTAATGGTGATTTTACAGCAGAATGTTGGATATATTGTGAACGTTTGAGTGATAATACTAGGGTCTTTAGTAATAGTTGGGCTGGTATTATCTTCTCAGGAAGACCAAATAGTACTGATGATGGAAATCATTTTGGATCATTATCTATTAAATCGAATGGTACTCAGGCAACTGGTCCTTATAAATTAACTTATCATATCAATGGTACTGATGTGATGGAAACAGGTTTCATTATTCCACAAAGTACTTGGCAACATGTAGCAATTACAAGAAATAATCAAAGATGGGATCTGTGGGTTAATGGTGTTAGAGGAACTACTTCTTCTTGGACTGGTAGTAATTCGGGTAGTACACTTGATGCAAGATCTGATAGACCTGTAATTGGTGCATGGGGATATGGTGGACGTATGCAAGTTTCTTCTTGGTTTGGAAATATATCTAATTTTCGTATAACAAAGGGTGCTTCTTTATATGGTGGGAATTGGCAATCCCCAGATAGTACATATACTGTACCATCATTCCCATTAACAACTGATGCTCCTTCTGGTGCTACTGTAGAGTGTTTAACTTGTGGAGTTAGTGATAATTATGAAGTAGATTTAACTGGATCTAGAGTATGGTCTGGTCCTAATTGTATGCCATCAACTCTTGGACCAGGAGCACCTACCAAAACTGTTATGAAGAAAGGTTATAGAATTTGGGGTAGACATAGAGGATTAGGTGGTGGAACTATAACTGGTGCAAATGGTAGTGCAGGTGATGGTGGATTATTATCAACATGGAAAAAATCTACTGGTAGTTTTCAAACAGAACAGTTTTCTACCCATCAAGGGTGGAGTGCTTCAAATAGTACTGCTGATGGAATATCAATAAACGTATCACCAGCTGGTTCATATGCCACAGGAGATAATGCATCTGCAAAGTGGAATCTTAGATCAATTTCTTATGGTCAACCATCAAATGCACCAAGAAATCAATCTGCTGGTTTTGGTCCATTCATACAGAATGTTGAAATTAGAGTGATGGAAGGAAAGAATTCAGGTGATACAGTAATATATGATAGTGGTCAATTTACCTTAAGACTACCTTCTTATAATAAGCAGGTTGGTGGCACTAATACTCAATATTCAGAAGAGAATAATGGAGGTGCTTTTGAGATTGAACTTCCTAATGGAGGAGCAGAAAATTTAAATATGAATACTTGGTATTCAGTTTATATTAAAGGTTTAGCACATCCAAATGTCAATGATTGGAATAGTACTAATGGAACTCCAGGTGCTGCTGATCAAAGTCGGTGGTGGTCAGAACAACCTGTAAGTTGGCAAGCTAATGCTGCTAGTTATAATTTAATGAGATATGCACCAAGTACTAGTGGTGATAGTGATCAGATAGGAGTTTATCTAGAACAAGCTAATTTTAATGATACAACTTGGGCAAATAATAATCATGGTGCTTGGAATCCTAATGGACAGTTTCCATTCTTTGGAATAGATATGCCTATCAACTTTATGAAGGATCCTATTCCTGCTGGTGGTGGATCATCATATGATATCAATGGGACAGGACTTGTACATTATTGGAATGCAACTGCAAATAAGACTGGTGCTACTTATGTTATTGATTCAGTAGCTAGTAATAACATAACTGCTCAATGGGGTTCAATTAGTCATAGTAGCACTCGTGGCGGTGAAGTAATCATTCCAGCAAATACTGCTAATGGATATTTCTCATTTGCCCAAGATGTTACTTTTGGTTATGGATACTCAGATCAAGAGTTTACTTTCTTCTGGTGTGGTGAGAAAAGTGCAAATCCTTGGTGGATGTTGGCAACAGGAAGTGATGGCAATAACTTTATAGGATATAATGGAGGCACGTTAAGACTTGATAGTAATCAGGATACTAAAGGCGATCTTTCTTACAGTAGCATGAATATGAATACTTTATATTGTGTATACATGACAATGGCATCAAATGGGGCAATGACATGGTATGTAAACGGAAGTCATGTAGGAAATAGTAATTATAGTGGTTCTTGGTCAAGTCATAATGTAATATTTGATAGTTTTAATCATTATGATTCTGGTGGTAGTTTTCAGACTGCAGGTAAATTCTATTTTGCAGGATTCTATAGTAGAGTATTGAGTGCAGTTGAAATTAGTTCCAACTGGACTGCTCATCAAACTAGATTGGGAATATAAATAAAACTAAAAGTATAAATCCATGGCTCAATCAAAGACCCAGATAGTTGGGGAAGTTATAAATGGTTTTCCAGTTACTGGTGTAGTTACTGCAACTGGTTTTTCTGGTGATGGAT
>Ga0098043_1000815_pt1 | contig 11111 bp, 1 predicted proteins | sample 9B_taG_FD_92581 | JGI IMG/M metagenome (GOLD analysis project Ga0098043, IMG submission 92581) | Marine viral communities from the Subarctic Pacific Ocean - 9B_ETSP_OMZ_AT15188_CsCl metaG | ecosystem: Environmental > Aquatic > Marine > Oceanic | place: Subarctic Pacific Ocean | collected 2015-01-10 | reverse complement strand
GTTTCTTCAGACTCTTTTTGATAGAACTAAACGATTTATAGATGAGAAAGAGTGGCCTGATAGTAGTAATTACAAAAGTCCTGGAGATTTAGAGTATCATACACATACTGCACCTAACAGTGCGGAGAATCAATTATATGACAAATATAACTTTGGTAGGTATAATTTAATGAAGCCTATACAGAAAAAACAGGATGGAGATGAGGTTAAGTTTGAAGATCTTGAAAAAGGTATTAGATATGCAGAAAGTTTGAATGGAGAGTTAATGTTAAATCCTGAATCTACAGCTACAGGTTTATATGGGCAGCTATGGAGTGAGGTTAAAGATATGTATGATGGTACTAGAGAGGAGTTTTCTGAAGACCTAGACTATCAAAAAAAGATATTTAAAGATAGAGCAAATGGTTTAATAGAAGGTATTCCTGGTCTAATTGAAAATGGTACTGATATATACAATGAGTATAGTGATGTAGAACATGGTATGTCTACGTTAGAGATTGCTGCTTTATCAAACATGCTAGGAAGACAAGGAACAAGAAAATATATTGGTAATCATATAAGAGATGGTAAATCATTGGCTGATGTATTTCCACATTTATACGGAGATGATATAAATCAAACAAATAAAACACCAATTGAGTATATAGAAAAATTTAATAAAGGATTGCTTGGTTTAAGATTAGGGGGTGAGATAGGCAAAAAATTACGTAGATTAAAACAACAATTAAAACTATATAATGAAGGTCAAGAAATATCTGGCATAGTTAAAAAAGAATTAATGGATAGAGGTTTGATACAACCTGTAGTAATGCAAACAGGGGGATCTATTGAGCCACATACAGTAAAGCAAGGAGATTATTTAGGAAAGATTGCAAGAGACAGAGGGTTAAGTGTAGATGAAGTTATAGCTCTTAATCCAAAATTTAAAGATAGAAGATCAACAATATATCCTGGTGAGGTTGTATATTTTGATGAACAAACAAAAAAAACAGCAGAGTCTAATGAACCTGTTTTATCACATACAATTCAAAAAGGTGATACACTAGGTGAGATTGCTTCAAAGTATAGAGTAAGTTTGGCTGAGGTAGCAGAATTAAATAATCTTACGGGTGATCAAATCAATAGGATTTATCCCGGTGATCAATTAATAATGCCTAAACATGCACAATATATTAAAAATGAAAGTACAGAAAGACAGAAGAAGATTGCAAAGTCACCTGTTACTACAGAAGATACAATTGTTATAAATGAATTTAATCCAATAAATGAAGTATGGGTTACCAGAGAAAGGAATGAAGATGGTACATATAGTACTGTTGGTGGAAAAAAACAAAGAGTGGATGAAATAAATCTTTATGATAATTATGAAACTATTATTAATGCAAAGAATGATGGAGACATCTCATCTAGCACAGAGACTTATGCAGTTAAACAAGGTGATACATTAGGTTCAATTGCAGCAGATAGAGATGGTGTAACAGTTAATTCAATTGCTTATAATAATAATATTGACAATCCAAATAATATTATGGTAGGTCAAAAATTAAAAATAAAAAAGAGTGCATCTAAACCATATTTAATTGTTGATAAACAAAAAGGTAAAATGCATTTATTATATCCTGGAGAAGATGCACCAAGAGATTCATATGATATTTTGTTAGGTACAATGATTGGAGATCAAGCAACAAAAACTATAACCACATATTCATATAATGGAAAAGAATTATCTCAAAAAGAATTAACTGAACATATGAAAGATAATGGTGTTAAAACTATTTCTGAATTATTAAAAGTTCCTGGCTATAGACAAGCAAGCTTTGATCAATATGGTGGCAATAGAATGACAGGTGCAGGTAAGTATACAATATCTGCTGCTAATCCAGATGGTGGTAGATCATATAGAGGAGATTCAAGAGGAGAATTAGTTCCATCATTTAATTTAGTAAGTGATGCAGGAGTAGAACAAGCACTTGCTATACATGGTGTAACAAGAAGTAGGACTTCAAATTTATATGATGGTATTGGAACAAACAATAGATTAACAACTGGATGTATAAATGGAAAGTGTGTTGATTTACAATCCTTATATGATAATCCAGATATAGGAGAAGGTACTGAGCTATATATACTACCAGAAAAGGAAGGTAGTTCTTTTGTATATGAAAATGGTAAATTAAACTTTTATACATCAAGAAAAAATCAAGAAACAGCAGAGGAAGGATATTACAAAACTAAAAAAAATCAAAAAAGATTTGAAGGTCAAGGTGGAGATGAAGGTGAGTTTGTAGAAGGAGGACCAGGTATTAATGTTACTACTGATTTTGGAAACTACAGACCTATACAATTTGAATTTGATATAGATTCATATAAAAATTCTAGTATTCCAGATGGTAATGAAAATAATTTAATTGCTGAGTATCAACAAAATACAAAACCATTTTTAAATGCTTTAGCTAAAAATAAAAAACCACTAATGGATTTATTAAATATAGATGGTGATTTATATAATAATATAGCTTTAACTGCATTTGGTATTTATGGAAATGAAAGTGGTATGGGTGATATAAATAATCCTATAGAGGATTTTGCACTAGCAGGTAGAAAATTTGGAATGAGTGTGATTTCAGATGCTGAATATGGTGCAGGTTCTGTTGTAGGTAAATATAGATATGCAAATGATTCAGATCAAAGTGTAGGGTGGACACAGCTTAGAGTTGGTTATGGTTTTACAGATCCTAGAGAAAGAGAGCTATTAGCTGAAGCAGATAAAAAGTTTGGAACTAACTTTGCTAGTCCTTTAAATGGAAGCAATGGTGGTTACGATGATGTAAGAAATCATCCAGATTATAATACACTATCAAAAGAAGATAAAGAAAAAGCAGAAAAAAATGGTTATAAAGGTGGTGTCTTTTTACCAAGAGATGCAAACGGAATGCCTATAAAAGGTATGTCTACTCAATATCATATGTATAAAATTGACAATAGTGAATTAATGGATCAAGAAAAATCTGCTCTTGCTACAATGATACTATTAACAAATAGATATCAAACTCAAATTGATATAGAAGAAAAAAATGCACCAGGATTTGATATTTTTAATAGATTACCGTTAACATGGAGGCCTACTGGAAGTGAACAGACAAGACAAAACTATGTAAATTTAGTTAATAAGAATATGCAATTTGTAAATCTTATAGAATCTGATATAAAAGACTTTGATGAAAATGTAATAAGTAAAGGAAGCTTTATTCCTTCTGAATTTTATGAAGGAGTAATCCCAATGGGAAAAAAGTTTAAAAGAGGTGGTGAGTTCGGATTAGATAAGCAAGTACAATTTTATGAAGATTATGTTAATGATTTGTATAAAAATACTAATCAAGAAAAATCTGCTAATAAATTGTATGATAAATTAAATAGAATGTATTACAATGACTCTAGAGGTACAGGTGGTAATACTTTAGATACAATGAGAGCAATGAATGAACAATCAAATAATTAGCATATCTGCTGATTATTTAGTATATTATTAAAGTAAACTGTAATTATATGTTTTTTATTACCAACCCATATTTAATGCTAGCAAAGCGTGGTGGTTCATTACCTTTATATCAAGGTGATGAAGGATCTAGTGAAGTAGATTTAACTGATTCTGATGGTGATGGTATTCCAGATAATGCTGTAATAGAAGATGGTTCTGCATATTGGACAGATGAAAATGGTCAAGTTCAGATGGCTAATATAGATCCACAAGGTAATTGGAAAATAGAAAGTGGTACTGTTGATTCTGCAACAGGTTTAACTTTTAGACAAGCTTTTAGACAAGCTAGAGATGCTGGTCAAGAAACTTTTATGTGGAATGGAAGTAGTTATAATACTAAAACAGAAAGTGAAGAACAGGAAGAAAATCAAAAAGGGAATAATGAAGAAGTAGAAGAGAATGAGGAAGGGAAAGATAATGAAACTGATATTAATGAAGGTATTGATAATAAAATAATAGATGAAAATGATGAGCTAACTGATCTTGAGAAAGCTCAATTAAAAGCTCAACAAGCTGATTTAGGTTTTAAAAATCCTGATCAAGCAACTATACTTTCTGGTATAGGAGATAATCCAATTTTAGAATTAGCTGATGCTATTGAAAGAGGCGTAAAGAGTTTTGGTTCTGATCAATATTATGATCCAGGTAGTAAAGAGGATTATATGAAATATACTGTAAGAAATGTTTCTGATCAAGATATGGTCTATAATCCAGAGGATAGATTGAAAGCTATGTATAACCCTGGTAAATACCTTAAAACAAATAAAGAGTTTGAGGATGAGATTATAGAAGAGGGTATGATGGACTTCTATAAAAGAAGAAGGAAAGATGGTGCAGGCGGAAAGGATATGTATGGTAGAGTAAAAGACTTTGATGCAGATCAGTTTAGAGAAACAGGTATTGGAGCTACATATGGTAGAAAAGGTCCAGGTATAGGTGATCAAATGGAAAACAAATATCAGGATGCAAGTTATTTAGGATTTAGTAATGTAAATGGCAATGTAAGACCCCTTGACTACTTAACAAAAGGACCGGGCTTTGCAACTGTTGATGGAGATCCTAATGCTTATATAAGGCAAGACTTTGAAGGATCAAATACAGAATTTGACCGTAGTGATGATTCTCCAGAGTGGCAGAGATCAATGAGAAATCCTTTAAATCAACCAATTACATTAATGCCTAAAATTGGACCTACACAAATACCTGTTGATAATACTCTGCCAGAACTAATACGTGCTACACCCTATACTCCTGCACCAATAGAGGATTCTCCAATAGATCCAAATACTCCTGGTGCAGAAGATCTTATACCTTTATCACCAAACATGGCACGTTATGGTGGTGGCTTAACACGCTATCAAGATAAAGGGCAGGTAAATGAAGAAGGCATGATGACAGGGCCAAATGGTGAACCTATAAACATAATGCTAGATGAAGTAGAAGTTACAGGAGAAAAGAAAAAACCTAAGAAAAATAAATTTTTAAATATCTTGAATAATACGTTTAATCCTTTATTGATTGCAGATAATGCACTACAGATTCTAGGTATACCAGCTGCTTTAATTAGAGAAGGTATAGAAGGTATAGGAGGTAAAGGAGATGGTAAATTTAACTTTGGAGATGCTATTCCAGATTTATACGATACTACTATTTTAGATAGTGATAAAAAACAACAACCAGTTTCACAAACATTAGGTGTAGAAGGCTTTTTTCCAAGTTTGCTTGTTGATCTAGCTACAGATCCTACAACATATGTAGGTGCAGGGATTCTTAAAAATCTGGCACAAAAAGGTGGTAAGAAAGCCATTCCAAACATTGTTAAATCAACCAAAAATCTATTTAGCGGAGGTAAGAAAAATATAGATGAAGGCATGGAATATGCAGCTAAATATATAAATGATCCTGATTATTTAAGATACATGAATACAGAAAAGATACGTCATGCTAGAGACTTAAATAATGCGCGGTTAAACTTTGACTTGACTACAGGTAAAGCAGGCTATAAGGATGAACTTGGTAATACACTTGCAAGTATACATGACAGAATAAATAGCAGGGTTTCTTTTGCTGATATAGTGAACCCTAATAAAAAGCTTATGATAGGTAATAATGAGCTATACAGAAATCCATTTTTATTTCAAACTCAAGGTAATTTAAATTTAGGTTTAAATAATTTCCGTAATACATATGATGATTTACTTACTGATTCTAGGATGTCAGGTTTTATATCTCCATCTCAGGCTATGAAAGATTTTAAAAGATCTGATGGAATTTTTTATCCTAGTAATTATTTTGCAGGTAGAAATGCAAACCGTTTTACTAGCAAGTCTAGTGCTGGAAACTTATATAACCCTTTTCCTCATGGAAGGTTTTATGTAAAAAGAGGAGATGGTAGTGTAGGTGTACATGAGTATAGCCATTTTTTAGATGACGGTGGTAAAAATTTTAGTAATAAACAACATACTCTTCTTTCTAACTTAAGAAATCGGGATAGAGGTTTTATGAACAAACTTATAAATAAAGAATATGATTATTACACAGATCCAACAGAAATAAAAGCACGTATGATGGAAATGAGGTTTAAAGAGGGATTGATGCCTGGTGATAAGTTTACAATGGATATGTTAAAACAGTATACACAGCCTAGTTTGTCTCAGCGTTTACGTAAAGGTTTTGCTTATAGAAACTATGATGACATGTTTGGTATGCAGCCTTATTTAAATTTAAAGACACCCCAAGCACAACAAAACTTTTTATATACAATAAACCAATTCAAGAAGGATGGTGGTTCATTACCAAAAGCACAACAGCTTGGAGAGTTTAATAATCCAACATTAGGGTTGACAATTCCTTCATTATCAGGTTATAGTTTATCAGGAAATACACCTTCACCATTTACTACGCCAGGGCCAACTTTATCTAACCCAACAGGGTTAATAAATACTCCAGTTTTAAATGCACCATCTGCTGAGGATCAATACAAACCTATGACTGATGCAGATATGTATGCTAGTTCACAGGCAGTTCAAAGATCTATGGATAGCTTTGATGCATTTACAGCAGACATGAATAAAAGAATGGAGAATCCTTCACTTAGTATGAATCAGGTTGACACAAATCCATTAAATGTTCCAAAGGTAGACTTTAGTCCATCACCTGAGTTACAAAAATCACTTGATGTGATGGATTATACAATGGCAGATCAAGAAGGTAGATTGATGGGAACTGGATTTGATGCTACAATTGCACCATCTGCAGAAGACATGCAACAGCAGTCAGAAGAATTTAGTGCAAACTTAGAAGAACAAATGAGTAATATTCCAGAGTATCAAGGTACACAAGAAAACTTAGATAGATTTGAAGAGTCTAATGAAAGAGGTTTTGATGGTGATTTAGCAGCTATGGATGAGTTTGATGCTCAACAAAAACAAGAACAAGCTGATGCTGATTTAGCACGTACACAAATAGATTTAGCAAGTGAAAAACCAGGTCTTGCTGATAGAGCATATAATACATTATTAAGAGCTGCAGATAGTAAAGCTGCACAAACATACAGTAAGATAAGTAATATGGCAATTGATATGGCAAAGCCTATTACTAAAATAGCTGCAGATAGAAATGCAAGAAAACAAAAATCTAATATGATGAGAAATGCATATTTGTCAGATAATATGTTTGCAGCTACTGATGCAGATACATCAGGAAATAAAGGTAACTATGATCCTAACACAGGTTTATTTAGACCAGATGATAAGGTAGTTGTAGGTACAACAGGTTCAGCTAGATTTGGAGGACAATTCTATAAGTCTGGTGGGGCAATAGATATAGATATGAATACATATAAACAATTAGTTGCTGCAGGAGCAGATATAACAATATTATAATTATGAAAGTAAACATTAACAAATTACCAGCTGGCTTTTCTATTAGAGATGGAAAGGTGTATCAAGACGGAGGTACTACTGGTAATCAGTCAGATTATGGATTAGTAACATATCCACATTTAGATCCGTTTGCAACTGGAGACGCAATGTCTAAAGTTAATTATTCTATTAATGCTGTTCCTAGAGATGAAGCAAATCTTGAAGCTGAGAAAGGTGAGACCGTCCTTACTGATCTTAATGATGATGGGAACTTTGAGTTATATGAAATACAAGGTAAAAGACATCACCAAGGTGGTACTCCGTTAAATCTTCCACCACAATCTTTTATTTATTCTGACACACCGGCAATGAAGTTTAGCAAGTATGAACTTGCAGAAATGGGATTACAATCAAAGAAAAGATTAACTCCAGCATCTGTTTCTAAAAAATATCAACTAAATAATTTTATGGGATTATTAGATGATGAGTCTTCAGACTATATAACAAGAGATACAGCTGAATATATGATAGGTAAAAATAAAAGAGCTTTGTCTCAGCTAGCATTTTTACAAGAAGCTAAGAAAGAGTTTGAAGATGGTGTGCCATTAGCTGCATATCCATACTTATCTGAGAAAGGTGTTGACCCAATACAGTTTTCACAGCAAGTACAAGATATATCTAGGAAAGAAGCTGAACTGCAAATGTTAGTGCAACTTCCATTTGAACAAAGAATGCAATTATTAAGTGCAAAACAAATGGCAGAGGAACAACAAAGAAGACAGCAACAGCAATCACAACTTGCTGGAGCTGGTATGTTACCGCCATCACAAGCTAATATGCAAGCTCCTGCACCAAGTCAGGATCAAATGATGTCTATGCAACCAAACATGCAACCAAACATGCAGCCTAATATGCAACCAGCTATGGCTAGATATGGTGGACAGTTATCTTATCTTTTGCCACAAGCACAGTTTGGAGGAATGAGAAGTTTATTTGGTTTTCAAGACGGTGGTGAAGACTCAGAATTTGAAAAGGCTTTTGCAGAAGCTAAGGCGGCAGGAAAGAAAACATTTATGTTTAAGGGTAAAGAGTATACAACTGTAACAGATCAAGAACAAAAAATTGCTTCAGAAATGGAGCAAAATTTTGCAAAAATGGATAGACAGGCTCAAGGTGATGATTCAGTAAAGCGTATGCTTAATAGTGGAGCTTTTGAATTAGGACCAAATGGTGAATTAATGAGAGTACCTATGCCTTCAAGTGCAGGTCTTGTTAGTCCTGAAAGATTAGAGTATTTAGAAAATGTAAATAGACCGCTAAGTGAATCTGAAGCTAGAGAATATTCAACATATGCATTTGATCCATCATCAGTTCCAAGTCAAATATTTTCTACAGCAGCTGGAGCTACTCTAACGGGAATGTTTGGAGCAGGTAATCTTTATCCTAATACACCTGGTAGTATGTATGGAGTTCAGCCCATGAACATATACGAACAGGCTCTTAATAACTTTGGAAGGAGATTTGGCACAAGGACTGGACCTATCCAACCGGGCACAGGGTTTGGATATGGTGGTAAGCAAGGTATGGGTAAGGTTGTAGATTTTGCTGAGCGTAATTTTCCAAGTTTTTTAAGATCTCCTAAAACACCGTCTTCACCATATATATTACCTCAAGCTGAGGGTGGTGAAAATAAAGCTCAGTTTGGTTTTGATCTCAAAGGTTATCTTAAAGGAGAGCAAGGATTTATTCCTGATTATAAAGGAGAGTCTACTAAAAAAACTATTTCTGAAAATCCAACTCTTAATAAAGCTTTAGATTATACACAGACAGGGTTGACTGTAGCAGGCATGCAAGATTATTCAGGACCTATTGCAGCAGGAGCAGATCTTATTAATTCAGCTATATCTGGAGGTAGAGCATACGCAGCACCAGAAGGATCAGAACAAAGAAAAGTACATACAGAAAATGCTGTATTAAATGCAACATCTGCAATACCTGGATATGGTTTAGCAACAGCAGCTACTTCATTAGCAAAAGATACAGCAGGATATGCTGGCCTCATAGATACTAATACAAGTGTTGGTACACAAGTTGCTGATGCAGTCACTAATCCTGGATTTCAAAAAACAAATATGACTCAAAATTTTACAGCTGAAAAAGATCCAACTGAAATAGAAATGGATCCAATTACTAGATATGGTGGATCACTACCTAAAGCACAGTTTGGAATGCCTTTAGTGCCTATAGGTTTAAGTTGGATGAGTAGTCTTTTTGGAGGTAGTGATGAAACTCCTGAAGCTCCAAGTGCACCTCCAGTTGTAGAAGATAATAATAGTCCTGTTATACCAAATGAACAACAGTTATTTGAACAGTATCAAGCTGATCAATTAAATTTGATGGAAGAGTATAATAATACTATGCTTAATAATATGAATGCATTTGCAGCTGGGTATCAACCTCCATCTGTAGAAGAACAAATGGTGATGCTTGGTGCATCTGGTAGTGGTAATCAAGTTCTTGATGACGATACTATAGAGTTTTGGGAAAAGCATATTGAAGCAGGAGGAACAGCTCCAAATGAACCAGATGTAAATTACTCAAAAGCATATGAAAATATTCATGGTGAGTTACCAGATTATAATACTGATAAAAAGACTAACAATAAAAATGATAATCAACAAAATATAACTAATGTTTATAATGTTACACAACCACCTTCTGATGATGGTATGATGCCAGCTGGTTATGTTGATAGAGGACTTAATGTACCTACTGATGATGAGTCAAATCAACTAGGATTTACTACTCCAGGTAGAGCGCAAGGTTTACCTTTAGATTATTCAAATGTAGATAGTCCTTATTATGTAGGATCACAATGGTCATTTGCAGATGGAGGTCAACCTTCATTGCAAGACTTTACAGGAAGTGGTAGAAATGCTATGATGCCAATGTATAAAAAAGGTGGTGATATTGTAATGACTTTTAATGGTCAAGAGTATACTGAGAAGGATTTAAGAAGAATGAAAAGAAAAGATCCTAGAATGTTTGAGCAGTTAATGTTTAGAGCTAGCACAGAAAAGCAAAAGGCTATAATGAATGATATTAACTCTATGCGTGTTGATGTAGACGCTACTTCAAATACTGAAAGTTTTATTGGTGGTGCAGAGAACTGGGGAGAATGGTATATGGATCCAGCACAAGATGCTGTTAGAAAATCTAGATACCAAGCTTATGTTGATAGAAGAAAAAAACAAGGTTTAAGTGATCCATTAGATGAAGATACATATCATAAAAATTATGTAAAATATCAAAATCAAGTTAATCAATTAGAAAGTACTCTATCACAAGAAGATAGAAATAATCCTGGATGGGATAGAAAACATGAATATACACCGTGTCCTGATGGTGCTACAGACTGTGTTGAAATTGATGGTAAGATGTGGCAAAAAGGAAAGGAAAATAAAGGTATGAACTGGAAATACAAAGAAATTTTTGGTGATGATGCAATGGACAATGATATGATTAACCACATGCAGTCTGGTTATATTGGAGGTGTTGCTATGAATTTAACTGGTGATGAACTTACTGAATATGAACAAAGTGGTGTTGGTGATCAGACTACTTTTGGAATGAGTATAACAGGAGAAGATGGATTCTTTGGTAATACTATGAATGACCAAAGAGAAAAAACAGAGATTACTACTACTACT
>Ga0098043_1000814_pt1 | contig 11111 bp, 9 predicted proteins | sample 9B_taG_FD_92581 | JGI IMG/M metagenome (GOLD analysis project Ga0098043, IMG submission 92581) | Marine viral communities from the Subarctic Pacific Ocean - 9B_ETSP_OMZ_AT15188_CsCl metaG | ecosystem: Environmental > Aquatic > Marine > Oceanic | place: Subarctic Pacific Ocean | collected 2015-01-10 | reverse complement strand
GATATAACAGGAAAACTACACGTATACGTTAGTGAAGCCAGTTCTCAAAACTGGTCTGCACACAAAGTATTTGAAGAATTTTATAAAAGAATAGGTTTTTATGATAGCACCTCTGGCACGGTCTCGCCCGATGGCGTGCATGATGTCTTCATAGAACCCACAGAAGCATACTTTGAAATTTTAGATAGATTAGTCGAATCGATAAGTAATAGTTTTCAAGATGATATTGAAAGGAAAATAGGTGAATTAAGAGCCAATCCTAGCTTAATGCAATCTTCTACTTTTGCAGCGTCAAAAGAAACAATAGCTAATGAATTATGGTCCGCGTGTTGGTCAAATCTTATATCTAAATTGGAGAACGAACTCGGAAATACATTTGATGGATATATAAGAATTCCATACTATTCTGAACTTGAGGGCGCCAGCGGCATGATGGACTATAGAGTGAAATACAAAGGATGGGGTGATTATTTTACCGGTGACCATAGATTAATTTACGGACTTTTTGAAGACTTAAATGGTTTTAAAGCCGATCATAAAGATAAATATCAATATTATAGAATCCCTTTTGGCTCTGCTCTTTCTGAGACAATAAGGGATAATATACTTGAAAATAAAGATAGTATTCTTAGCAAACTAACTGAAATTTTAGATGTTTTGGAAGTTGCTGAAGGGTTTGAGATAGATACTGGTCTACATGACTCATTAGCAAATTTTGATATCATTATCAAAAAAAGCGGAGCCTTTTTTGTAGACCTTGAGAAGTTTATTAGAAAAAGATCATTTATCTCAAGATACCTCGATGTTGACAAATTTTTGGATATTTACCCTGAAGCTCAAGAAATTACGAACAATTGCATCAATATTACAAATGTCGAGTATAATAATGTAACGTATAATACCAACATGAAATTGATCACAGGACCATTTGGTGAATATAATTATGATCCTACAAATCCTAAACTGTTAACTTTTTCTACAATCTTAGATGCTAGCGGCATGCCAAATGCATACTACCAAGCCCCTGTAGCTTCAGCAGAAGTTCGTTTTCAAGATTTTATAAAGCCCGATTCTTCGTTCGATTCTAGCGAATTTAACAGTCTATCCACAACAAACGAATCAAGCCAATTGGTTCAAAGAAATTTTGCTTTTGTTAACTGGAATGATGGAGAGTTATCTCAAGAAAAGACATGGCAAGATAATTACAGGCTATTGATGTTCAATTATAGCTTCTTTATTGATGATGACAAATATAATCTTGGAACCAATATTGACGGAATAACTTATAATCCAGTGCATGAAAATGCTTCTAGAGATATAGCTGATATAGTTGCTTCCATCACTGATCACAGTTATCACACTTTAGTGGGGATAATTGATTTGTTTAATGAAACCTATGCAACTTTTGTTGAAGAATATGTAAACCCAGCTACGGAACAGTGTTCTTATAATGAGTATACTCAAAAGTTTAATGACTTCTTTACTTCTTCTATTCTTGAAAAATATCCCACAGGCTTACCGTGGTTCAACATGGTCGCGGTCTATACAGTATATTTGAACATCTTTAGCAATTTCTTTAGTGATCAAACTTATGCAGACACACTGGAATATTCCAGCAATCTTCTAGATACTATTAGACCCGAAACAGGAACTCTTTCTCAATTGTTACAATTTGATGAAATATTACAAGAATTTTCTTCTACATTAGCTAACTTAAAAGCTGATGCGATAGAAGATTTTGAAACTTACGACATTAACCAATCTTTTACAATTAGAACAGATATAGAAACCCCAGTGTTTGATCATATAGGCGATTATACTGCACTAAGCGACAGAATAGATTAAAAGGATATATTAAAATGTTTGAAATACCATTTAGAATTTTAAAAAAATCAAATACACAAAAAATCAATGTTAATTCTGAAGAAAAATTTATTTTCAATGATAAAATAGTCAACGCAACAACAGAACCAACATTGTTTAATGTTCAAAGTGCTGCAACATCTATGCAAGTCAATCAAGGAAATATAAGTCTTAGAGCTACTAGAAAAAATACAAACTCTACTAAAGATTTAATAAGTTTAACCAACAACACATTACTTGAGATGAACGTTACAATTGACACTTTACCGAAAGATTTTTCGCTACTACAAGAAAATACTAAATTTGAAATTGATCCAAATCCTAATATAATGGATAAAGAACTTGTTGATAATATAGAAAATTCACCATCTAGTGTAAATAAAAACTTCCCCAGTGACAAAGACCCAATTTTACAATTAGATGACGGAAACAATAATCCAATTGACAATAAAACAATTCAAAGAAATGGTGAATTGTTTCCACCAATTAATGTTTCGCAAATACTAAGTAACTTGAATATTTTAAATAAAAATAGCAATTATTTTGGTAAAAACAAATATTATTTATAAACTAAAAAAGGAAAAATACAATGGGAAGAGACGGATCAGCATCGCCAATTACACGTGACGAAGACGCCGACACTCGTGATTCATCAACCGGAGTTGGGAGCGTCATCATTGATACAGCTATCAGCTACAATAATCCTGTAACGACCGGACAGGGCGCCATGAAATACTTTAGTGGTGAAAACATAACTACTACCGACGGTGTCATTAAAACTGCTGATATGATTGGCGCGCAGGGATTCAGTTGGTCCAATCAGTCTAACCAAAACAACACATACGGTTTTAAAACTAAAAATTTAGATTCTTTATCAACCACCGAAAGCGATGAAATGGAAGTGAAGTTCAACGGCGCCGCGGCCGTTATACAAATAAAGGGTATTAATTTTATACCTTCTGGTGGTAGTTCCACAACTGAGCAACCAATAAAAATCTTTGCAATTGGTACCAGCGGTGACCCCCCACTGTTTCACGGATACGGATACTCGATGACCACTCTTGGTAAAAGTAATGTGCCTTATAGTTATGAAGGTCTGCAAGAAGGATTGAATCTTCAAAAAAAGTTTGGTTTTGATAGTGCTACTTATGATGATATAACGCCATCTATTTTTGTTCAAGATAAGATTAAAGAATTTGCTAACACAATTGTCAATGATCTACAAACAGGCGTTTTGTCAAGAATAGACGTTGTAAAAACTACCGCACCCTTAGAAATGGATAAAGCAACTTTTGAATTAATTACCGAAGATGAAGCCGCCGAAACCGATTTTTTTACATCTGTGCCCGGAACCGCACGTCCCACGACGACTATAATTGCTACACCAGATGCCACACCAGTGGATTCAACGGGTCGACGCGTTGCCACGACGTTTTCTTCCGACTCAATTAGCGGCGGCGGAGGTTCATACTAATGGCTAGGATAGCAACACCAGTATCTCCACCTGCAGCTCGCACATCAGATCCTTCAGTTCTTGAAAGAGATATGACACCCTTTGATGCCACATCTGAAACAGCAACATATACTGATTTTGATACCACACGCTCCCGAGCAGTTTCGTATGATGAATTTGGCGGTAAATTTACTTCTGTGATTGATTCAAATTTATTTTCTGGTTCAAGTGATTCTTTTAGAAATTCGGTTGGTGGTTATTTCTTTAACGATCTTGATAATGAACAAAATATAGTAGTCCCCCCAAAATTTCAAAAAATGTTACCATTTGATAATTCTTTGAATAACGCCATATATTCGATTACATCATACTCTGGTGTTTCAATTAACAGAAATATAGAATTTGGTCAAACAGGGATTGTAGACATTCTAGAAGAAGACACAGAAAGCTCAATTAGCGGTTACGCCGCTAGACTACAGGATAAAATTTTACCTTATGTAAAATTTGTCTGTCACATAGAAGGTAACCCTACACACGAAAATCTTAAAAACGTTAACACGGGAAATCAATATTGGTCCAAATTATTTACAGGCGGTAGTTTTGAGTCTAAAACAGTTAATCCGATATATAATGACTTTGTTTTTGATCAGCATTATACAATTTTAAACTTACCATATGAAAAAATATATGAAAAATTGTTACCCAATGGTTCATCGATAAGAAAATTTACAGAAGTTACCTACAAATATAACATCTATGACAAGCTTCTGCAGAATACAATTTCTAGTTTTTCATCTGAAAAAGAAGCGCCCAATTGGTATATATTGAACTTATTAGCTAGCGGTGATGGTGGAGATAGATATAATGAATATTTTAACTATTACGGCGGTGGAGACTCATACCTTTACGATTTAACCAAAGATATCGTTGATAGTGATACTGATTCAACCAATTCACTAAAAACCATAGCAGCAAATATGGTTGAGTCAAATGATGAACTAAGACAAGAAATAATAAATAAACAAAGCAATTTGTTGTTTAATTCAGATTCAATTAAAAGATTTATGTTAGAAGAATCGAGCGCGGTTGTAGATGCTGCATTAATGCCCTACTATGCAAAAATTAAAGTAGATACTGATAAGAGCGCAAAATTTGTGCAAGTTATAAATTCCAAAAAATACTCAACTAGTTTTCTAAAAACATTAAAAGAAGTATTCTTAGGACAAACTAATAATCAGTTGAACACTGATAACATACAATTTGTCTTAAACAAAAGAACCATTGAACCCAGTCAAGATTCTACTGGAAGCAAAATTACCACCAATTCGGAAGAAACTGTTCTTAGAGGAGTTGATTTTGTAGAATTGTTGTTGTATTCTCACAACAAAATTTTAAATGAAAATAATGATTTCTCCATTATGTCTGATACTGATGTTTATACCAAAGCCGCTGAAGATAGCTCAGGAGCATATAGGTCACTTAATGTGAGAAATACTCTAAATGTCTTAAATGATACTCTTGGCACATTTACCACAGATTCCAACGCTTTTAGCGTATCAGATATATTCTCAATAATGAATTTACAAAATTCAACCAAAGAGGTAGATTTAAGTGCAATAGATGCTCTTGTCCCACAGCCAAGCTATCAGGAAGTTTTGGCTTACAGGGTTGAAAAGATAGCCGGTCAAGTTTCTGGTGATTCTAACACGCAAAGTGTAATACAGAATTTTTGGATATTCAATGATGATGAGCTTAATCAGCTTGATTTAACTGATACTCAAGTTAAATATGGTAGTGAATACACATATAAAATTTATGCTTATTACATAATAAAAGGAGTTAAGAACTCTTCGTCTGATTTGCAATTAACTAGAATTGTGGGCAATATAAAAGAAGAATCAGATATTACATCTGACACTGATCCCCCAACTGGAATATCACCTCTTACTGTTGGACCAGCCGCGCCGGTTAGTTCCAAAACAGAAACAACAAATCCAATTACAGGATATTGTGTCGAGTATTATAGCCCTGATACTGGTGATGTTGTTAGGGATTTATTAGACTCAGAAGTAGATGACTTGGGATCGTCGCTTGTTTCTTCAACCGCAACAGCAGATACAGTAAGAATAAGAAAATCCGCGGCCAGTGGCGATTCAGCAGAACCACCATACATTGCCAACTTTGTTGTAACTGCGCAGCCATCTTTAAAACTAGTCGAAGTTCCAATTCAAACAAAAATAATTAGTGTAGGTGATTACATACCAAATAAGGTAAACATTGATCCATCTTATGCATTAGATAATTCAAATAAATTAATCTTTAATATTGCATACCAGACATTAGAAAATAAACCCTATCCACCAATTATTCGAGAAGAAGAAAAAGTTGCTAGAGATATGTTTTTAGAATCCAATGACATGACCGCATTAAATGATTTAATTAATGATACTGTGTCACCTGCTAGATTTGTAGACATTTATAGAATTGAAACTAAACCAAAATCTTATGAAGATTTTTCTGGTAATCTTTATAATACGATAGATAATAAAGTTGAGGATAAAAACTTTGCCTACAAAACATGTATTTTTACTGATATAGTTAAATCAAATACAAAATATTATTATTTGTTTAGGACAAGAAATGATTTAAGTGTCAATGGGCAAGTTAGTCAAATTATAGAGGCTGAGTTAACAAATGATGGTGGGTTTAAATACGCAACATTTAATGTAGTTAGTGAGCAAGACATGGTAGTTGAAGAATATAAGAATATTTCTGAAACTATCAAAAGAATTATTCAAATTATTCCGAATTCTTCTCAGTTAGATTTAGATGACTCAGAAGTTGACTACTCCCAGTCTGCTGTATCACAATATAATAAATTAAAAGTTGGTAGTGCAGGTGAGTTGATTTGGAATAAAACGTTTAAAATCAGATTGACATCTAAGAAAACAGGCAAAAAAATTGATTTAAACATTACTTATAATGATCCTAACGTAAAATTGGAAGAATAACTAAAAACCAATACTATTTATAACAAGAGGTAACAAAATGGCATTTTTAGACAACAGTGGAGACATCATACTTGACGCAGTTTTGACTGATGTTGGTAGAAAAAGAATGGCGCAAGGCCAGTTCAGCATATCAAAATTCGCAATAGGAGATGATGAAATCGACTATGCACTTTATAACAAGAATCACCCTTCGGGTTCAGCATATTACGATTTGGAAATTTTGCAAACTCCAATCTTAGAAGCTTTTACGCAAATTAATGCAAACATAAATTACGGTTTGAAATCATACGCAAGACAAGATTTATTATATCTTCCATCCATTAAAATGAATAATTTAATGGGTCGAGCAGTTCAAACTTCATCCGTAGGAGTTACATATCTCGCTGACCCAAATTCATTTGCATCGGATGACGTTCCAGTTACAACAAAATTAACTACTGATTTGGGCAGCAATCTTTCAATTATGATAAGTGCAGACGACAGTGATAAGATTCTTATGATCGAGACCGGTCTTGACAGTGGTAATGATCCAGTTGGTAGTTCAACTAACCAATCTAATTTTATCATTGCCAATGATTTATTGGAAAACAATTTTACAGTTTCCTACAACTCAAAATTTATTAGCCAAGTTAGAGGTCCCGATGGAAATGTAGATTTTTCTAACGTCACGGGAACCGGCGCCGCTAGTTTAACAACTGGGTTTATAGGCGCAGACGCTACCGTCTCATCAACCACAGTCGGCGAATTTCACGATGCCACCGTTAGAGGTGTGCTAAATAGAGTTTATCGTTCTGTTGGGTCTGGTGGTTCAGACACCGCTCTGAATTATTCTGTCATGAGAGGACCAAGAGGAACCTTTACCTTGTTAGGGCTTTCGATTAATCCCGACATCCCAACGTCAGATTATCAAGAATTTGGAAAAACCGGACAAACTCAAGGCTCTGGAGCTAGCACACAGACATATGATTACATTGATACTAGTATTTTTGTAACAGGTAACAATACTGGCGTATCCATGCAGATACCAATAAGAATAATTAGAATAGCAGCATAACGGAGAATATAAATGCCAACAACTTATGAAACACTTAACGTAGCTACCGATTCCACTACAACAAAAACAATTTTACATGAAGTTTTACCGTTGACTGGAACACTAGCTAGTGGAACTTACGATAGTCCGGACGGAACATCGTTCAACATCAAGAACTATACTCATGGTATGTTCCAATCGGTCTACGATTATCCATTTTTAAGCTCTTCTGCGAACCATATTTATGATATTACAATTGGTTATGATGAATCTTCCCAATTCTCTGGCTCCACATCCACGCAGAATTCAAAAAAGATTAACATATATAACCAATTTGCACAAATTTTATTGGGTTACACCGAGAGTGCTAATACAGTTCGTTTATTTGAAAATGACCTTACGCTTGATAATGAGGGTGTAATGCAAAACGTATTTGTAATACCATTCTCCAGATTAATTACTAAAGATCAGGTCAAGAAAGGAACATTTAGTATGACCTTGGGAACAGGTTCGTATTTAAACCCCTTTAATGAAAGTAATGCTGATTCATTAATCAAGTTACAAGATCTCTCAGCCTCCGATCAAGGCGGAACAACCCCAACAATCGGTGGAGATTATGGAATATTATACCTGTCATCTGGTAGTGCACCTACGAAATTGGGTGATAATGGTATAGGGGCAGTCTTTTATCAAGCTGGAGTAGCAGTTGTTACCGCTTCCGTGTTGGATAATATTGCAAATAGCGAGTTTATAGTAAACGCCACCGGCATCGCCAACCTAAGTCAATCAGTTGATCAGGCTTTAACCGGATCTTCTATCACGGCTTCTTGCGATGCCTTAAGAAATAGGATCGGCAATATCACTTTCAACAACTCAACCGAAATTAATTCTACTATTTATTTCTGTAGATTACCAGTTAATAAGTTCAACTATAGCTCCAACCCAACTTACACATTGGGTAGTAAAATACGAGTTAAAAATGTCGCTTCTGATTTACCAGTGTCGTATGTTACTACTGTAGGATTATATAATGCAAGAAATGAACTTTTGGCGGTTGCTAAACTTTCAGAACCTCTTAAGAAGACCCCGCAAAACGAGATGACTCTTAGAGTTCGATTGGACTACTAAAATGTCATACCGTAAGTTCGGTAAAAATGACGTTCTATTGAATACGATGCGTTCTTTTCCGGTTGTAGATTTCTTTATCTACTCCGGTAGGATCTATTATAATAACCAGAGACATGAATCTGGATCGTTTTCTGAAAATATATATGGAGTCACCAGTAGTTTTACTGGTTCAGTCAATTTGTATGAATACAATATTGATAGGTTAACGGGTTCTAATAATCCGATATTTCCATTTATTACTAAAGATTCGGCTGGAGCTTCCTTCTCAACTGTTTCGCCAACTTCGCACGGTACCGAGTTTCAATATGGAGATAGGATTGAAGGCTCATACCCATTGACAGCATCAATTTCTAGAGAGTTGATGTCACCAGCAGCAGGAGCCAGAGGCACCGTATATGACTCTGAAACTAATACGCTATTACCTAACTCAGGCGCCCCGGCATACCCTCGATATTATGCTCTGAAGAATAGACTAAATTACTATTCAAAATTCAGTGAACACTATAGAGTTGAATCTAATTACGAATCTGGTTGGGATAAATCAAACCAAGCTTTAAACGTAATTTACGTTCCATCTATATTTTATGGTAGCAAAATTAACCCGGGCTCCATTAGTCTTAAGTGGTATGTTAGTGGGTCAGTGGTAGCAGAAGTGAAAGACTCCAAAGAAAACGGAGAGTTGATTGAAACCAGCGGCTCTAACAAAGGATTAGTTGCTGGTGTGGTAATGTATAATGAAGGCGTCATAATATTGACTGGCTCGTGGGATATCATCGACCACAAGTTGCCCTTGATTACAGGAAAAAATTCAGGTGGAGAAGTTAACCCGAAGTGGATTTATTTTGGTGCCGGAGCGAATGACAACATAGATCCCAACAGCACATTGGATACAGATTTTGGCTCAGCATCTTTTGGAATTAATTTTCAAGGTCGAACCGATACACAAGTATACACAATGTTTGCTAAAGCTTCTCGCGGCCAAGCAAACTATTCTAATAATCCGACCTATATTAATGAGGGTCAAACATATCTTTCAAAAACTGGTTCAAGCGTATTTGAGGAAAATCCAAACAGAACTGTTAAGAACATAGCTTCCTCTAGTTTTGGTGCTTATTCAGAAACGTTCGAAAGGCAAGTCTATATATCTAGAATTGGTATCTACGATGAAAATAAAAACTTAATTGGAGTTGCCACATTAGCTAATCCTGTTCTTAAGAAAGAAGCAGAAGATTTAGCATTCAAAATAAAGCTGGATATATAATGCCAATTATAATTACTTCAAAATTCATCACCAAAATGTTATCTATTGTTATTAGTGTATATGCTATAACACTATTTCCATTTATTATTTTATCTGAAGAAGTTGATGAGTATACAATGAACCATGAACTTATCCATTTCCAACAGCAGAAGGAATTAGCTCTTATTGGTTTTTATATATTATATGCTTATGATTTTGTTAAAGCAATGGTAAAATATAAAAACAAAGACACAGCATACTTTATGATTAGATTCGAACAAGAATGTTACAATCATCAGAACGATCTTGGATATCTTCCAGAGCGTGAAAAATATGCTTGGAAACAATACGAGGTTTAAATGATTTTAGGTGTTGATGTATCAACAAGCATTACTGGTTTTGCAGTAGTGGCTGATGATGTTTTGGTTTACTATGATTCTGTTGATTTAAGAAAGCATAAAAATATCTTTGCAAAAACATTAGCTATTAAAGAAAAGATATTAGATTTATATGAGATATACCAATTAAACAATGATGATGATTCATCTGCAGGATTCGGAGATGCAAAGTATCCTATCCAGCATATCTATGTTGAACAGCCGTTTACTTTTTTTAATTCAGGCGGCTCATCTGCTAAAACCATGGCAGCACTTCAAAGATTCAATGGCATAGTATCGTGGTTATTGTATGAGGTATTTGAAATCGAGCCTAAGTTTATAGGAGCCACAAGTGCTAGAAAAGTTGTTGGTATTAAAGTTCCACGTGGCCAGAAGGCAAAACAAGTTGTCTTGCAACATCTTCTAGATACTGAGCCTGCTTTTAAGATTGAATATACTAAGCATGGTAACCCTAAGCCTGAGTCATTTGATAGGGCTGATGCAATTGTAATTGCAAAAGCTGGTTTTCAAACAGAACAAACAGCCTAGTTATTATGTGAGTGTTTATACAAGTCTTAAAATCGGAGACATAGTAACCGAGTCTGAACTGATCGTTCCAGCAGAAAGAAATCGTTGGAATGGCTTGATAATAGATGTTCAAAGAAATGCTTGGGTTTTCAGCACTATGTGGCACCCTGAAGCTCAAGATAAGGTGACTGTGTTATGGCTCGATACAGGGATAAGAGAGGATCTACCTGCATCAGTTGTGGTTCTAATATACAGAGCAAAAAAAGAAAAGGCTCAAGAGGTTGACAGCGAGTGAATAGTGTATTATACTTTATGTGGAGGTTAACAACATGAACTACTTGGGCTACGCCTGTATCAATCAAGGCTTTTCTACGCTGCCAAAGTCGCAGCGCATCACCACTAACCGCACTATGATTAAGCGCACGTTTCACGACCGCGGAATCGAGTATGCTGCAGAACTTGCATTGCAAAACCTGCG
>Ga0098043_1000812_pt1 | contig 11112 bp, 6 predicted proteins | sample 9B_taG_FD_92581 | JGI IMG/M metagenome (GOLD analysis project Ga0098043, IMG submission 92581) | Marine viral communities from the Subarctic Pacific Ocean - 9B_ETSP_OMZ_AT15188_CsCl metaG | ecosystem: Environmental > Aquatic > Marine > Oceanic | place: Subarctic Pacific Ocean | collected 2015-01-10 | reverse complement strand
AGATTCGCAAACATAGTTATAGATAAACCAAATCAAGAGAAATTTTGGTTAGGTTGGTTTAGACGAGCATTGGAGGTATAAAATGGCAGAACAAAAGTTCCCAACTGAAGTAATTGATTTACCAAGTGAAGGTAAGTTATATCCTAAAGAATCACCACTATCAAGTGGAAAAATAGAAATAAAATATATGACAGCTAAAGAAGAAGATATTCTTACATCAGCTAATTTAATTAAAAAAGGTTTAGCTATTGATGCATTGTTAAAATCATTAATCGTTGACAAAAAAATTGATTTAGATGATATGATTTTAGGTGATAAAAACGCCGTAATGGTTGCAGCTAGAATATTAGCTTATGGTCCAGAGTATTCTTGTGATGTTACAAATCCAAACACGGGTGAAACAGTAACTCATACTTTTAATTTGGCAGATTGTCCATTTAGAAAATTACCAAAAGATATTACAGAAAATAAGTTTAAAGTAACTTTACCAATTTCTAAAAAAGAACTAGAGTATAAAATACTTACAGGAAAAGAAGAAAAGTTAATAGAACAAGAACTAAAAAGTCAACAAAAATTAGGTTCTCAAGTAACACCTGAATTAACTACACGTTTAAGACATGTCATTACATCAGTAAATGGTGATAGTTCGGATATGGCAGTAAATGGTTTTGTTCAAACTATGTTGGCTAGAGACTCTCTACATTTCAGAACAGAAATACAAAAAATTCAATGTGATATTGAACTGAAACAATCAGTAGAGATAGGAGGTGAAGTGGTTGAGGTAGAAATACCTTTAACCACCGAGTTTTTTTGGCCTGCGACCTAAAAATCGTAAAGATTTACACCAACAAATATTTCAAATAATTTATTATAGTGGGGGTGGTTTTAATCATTCTGATTTATATGATATGCCTATATATTTAAGAAACTTCTACTATAATGAATTAGTTGATACTCGCAAACAAGAAAATGAAATAAGAAGAAAAGCAAATCAAAAATCAAGAACTTCAAAACCTCCAATGAATCCAAGATTTAAAAGGTAATTTTCTACAATCTTGATATTTATATATGAATAGATACATCTAAATAGGAGAGTATTGTGTCGAAGAAAAAATCATATATGAGTGAAGATAACATCTTACAAGAAGGTATCATAACTGGTACAATTGAAAAGATTTTCAAAAAATTTATAGTTCCAAGAACCCTCAAAAAAGATAAAAAATTTAATTCAGCACTAAATGATTTAAATAATTCGGTATCTGATTTAGAAAAACATATCAATAATGAGTATAAAAAGCTAGGTTCTAAAAAAAGAGTAAAATTAAGTCCATATAAAACAAAAGATTTTATAAGGAAGTAAGATGGCAAGTAAAGCTCAAATACAAGCACAAGAACAATTACTTGAACTTTTATCATCTAAAAATCAAATAGTTAAAAAGTCCAGTGAATTACTGTATGACCAACTTGATGTACAAAACAAAATCTCAGCTAAACAAAAAGACCAAGTTAAAACTTTAACTTTAATATCTAAAACTGAAAAAACTAATTTAGATATTAATGATAAATTAAATATTTTAAAAAATAGAGCTAAACAAGTTACGGATAAAACACTTAATGTTGAAATAAAAAAATTAAAAGTTCAAAAAGCAGGAACAGATGCGGTTCAAGCTCAAGCAGATGCTCTAATGAATGGATTAAACAAAGCAACAAGTTATTTGAAAAAAATACCAGGTGGTAGTTTGTTCGTCACCGCTATGGGACTTGGTCCAAAAAATTTATCAAAACTTCAAAGTAATTTAGCAGAAGTTGTAAGTGGTGGTAGAAAATTTAAGGATGTCACAAAAGAATTACCTAAAAATTTTGGAAAAACCATTGTAGTACTTGGTGTACTTGGTGCGGCTGTGGGTGTTGTTTTAGGAACAATAAAACTCATTGGAAAGGCATTAAAATTTGCAAGTACTCAGATTGATAGAGCGGGTGAAGCTTTTGGTGTTATGGGTGCACGAGGTGGTCAATTTACAGATAATTTGTTACGTGCTAATGTTGCAGCTATAGGAATTGGAAAAAATATGGGTGATGTTATTAATGTTACTGATACTTTAACTAAGAACTTTGGTATAGGTGCTAACCAAGCTGCTAGAATTTCAGCTAAGGTATTGGATACAAGTGTTGCACTTGGAATATCATCCAATGAGGCTGCTGATTTATTTGGTTCTTTTATAGTAATTGGTGGTTTATCATTAGAACAAGCTGAAAATTTAGCAGAATCCACATATCAATTAGCACAACAAAATAAAGTTAACCCATCAGCGGTAATGAAAGATATGGCCGCTAATGCTGAACTGATAGCTAAATTTGGTGCTCAAAACTTAGAAAGTATTACAAAAGCTGCAGTAAAATCTCGACAACTTGGATTAAATTTAAGTGACATAGCAACCGCATCTGAAGGATTTTTAGATTTTCAAGGTTCATTGACGAAAGAGTTTGAGGCTGAGATTTTACTTGGAAGAGATTTAGAATTATCAAGAGCTAGACAATTTTCACTCGCTGGTGATTTAGACGGTGTGATGGGAGAAATAGTTAAAAATGTAGGTTCTGAAAATGCTCTTCTTAAAATGAACGTAATACAAAGACGTGCATTGGCAGCTGCGGTTGGATTGAATGAACGGGCATTAGTTCAAATGGTTAGACAACAGGATAAATCAGTTACTCAATCTAAATCATTCGTTGACTTAATGGGTAAAGATGGTATGAGTGCCATAACTTCTATAATAAATAGAGTTAAACAATTAGGTGCAGATTTATTAACAAGGTTTGGAACATCATCTGCATTAACCACTGCTATCAATCATATTGAAGATTTTTTAAGAAACCCTGAATTGGGAGCTACAATCACCAAAATGTTTGACGGACTTGAACAAAAATTCAATACATTGATTCATTTTCTAGCAAAAGATATACCTTTTTATTTAGATGCAATTAAAACCCAAATGGAGAGTATTGCGGGCTTTGTAAATAATCTTCCAAGTGCAGAAGAAATTGCAAAAGGTACTGGAAGAGCGGCTGTTGGTGGTGGTGCCGCGATAGGTGGTGGTGTTGCTGGTTATAAGGTTACAAAGAAAGCAACACAGAAGGGTTTGACAAAACTTGCGGGAAAAACAGCCCAAAGAGGACTGGCAAGACTCTTAATTGGTGGTGTTTCAAGAGGTGCTGGATTTTTTGGTGGTGGTCCTTTAGGTGCAGTTGTCGCTGGAGCTGCAGCGGATGCATTATTTAATTTCTTCGTTGATGATTTTCAAAGTGGGGGTGGTTCTCATTTAATCGTTACACCATCTGGTCAGATGTTACGAACAAATCCAAAAGATACCATTATGGGTTCTACAAAAGTTAATGATTTCGTAAGTGGACCTGCTGGAAGCATGCCACTTGGAAGTGACAACAAGGAAACAAATCAAAAATTAGATAAACTTAATGCAAACATAGAAAGTTTAATAAGAGTAACACAGGCTAGTCCAAATAGATTAGGTAGTGTGATAGAGGGGTTTAGATAATGAGTCTTTTAAATTTAAAAAGTGTGTTTCAAAAGGAATTAGATAGTAGTATTAAAGAGTTTTCATCAAATAGAGTAACTGATGTGAATGGTACAAATTTCTTCAATGAACCACCACAACCACCAAACAACATCGCGACAAACCCCACAGATTTTTCAACAGCTAATGGAAACAATGATTCACCTTTTATACCATTGAATCAATTAGGTGAATCTTTTTTAGATGGTTTAAGTTGGGAATCATTATATAATTCAAATCATTCACCAAAAGATAATCCATCTCATAATGAATTAACACCAATTAGTTATGGTGTAAATGTTAATAGAGATAAATTAAATATAAGAAATCCAGAAGATGGTATATTTGGATTCGCTGGTTCATTTAGAACATCAGCAATTAGTGGTGTTGGAAAACTAATAGGTGAACTTCCACTTATTGGATACATTCCAATAGTTTCAAATATACAAAGTGGTGTATCTTCATTTCTCCAGGATACAGGTAAAGAACCTTATATTGTTAGTAATATACCAACCACATTCGATCCAGGTGGTCGTCTAACAAATTCAAACTTTTTAGATAGAGGACTCCCAATTGAAAGAATAATAACTGATGTTTTTAGAGTGGGTAAATTTCTAACCTCACCAGCTGGTTTATCATTTATTACAAAACAAACTGCCTTAGGTTTACAAGGACAAAAGTATAAATCATCATATAATCCATTATCAACTTTAATTGCAACAGGTGGAAGAGCTGGTGGTGGTCCTGGTATTTTAATTGATAGAACTAGTCCTAATTTATTCAATATTTTTACTCAAACTGAATATCCTGATTTTGACCCTGGTGCTATGCCAATCCAAGACTTATCAAGTGGTAATTTTATACGAACTGCAGCACAAATAGGAATTAATCAACTGACAGGTACTCGGATTTCAACACAAGATTTTGGACAAGGTTCACCAATGGCAGTTCAGTATTTAATAGATAAAGAGTTTGGATTCAATCCAGCTAATTTCTTGAATTTATTAGATGCCGATAAACCAAGATTTGGACCACTTAGGTCACCAACAGTTGTACTTGACGCCATATTACCAGATTTAGACAACAAAATTAATAATGCTAAAGATGCTGCTGGAGAAAAATTAGCTGAAATTGGAGACAAAATAACAGAAACAGCAAAAAAATATGCGACTGGTATTCGTTCTCGTTTTAGGGCTAAAGAAACTCCATCATTTAAACTAGAAGGAGATGGTACTCTAACACCTAATTTACCAGGTATGACACCGATGGGAGGACTTGAAGGACTTTCATACCAAGAAGCCCATATGCGACACTATAGAGGTGCTGAAGGCGGTTTAATGACAACAGAGCAAAAGCAAAAACTTATGGATAGTAACGGGTCAAGAGCTAATACAACAACTGACCTTTATTCACTATATGGTATATCACCCCCATCTTCTACAGCTGCAGGATTACCCATTGGAGTTGTAGCCCCATCCGCAATACAGTCTGCAGCAGCCTCTGCGACTTCTACTTTGGCGGGTGAAGCTGCTGCAGTTGGAATTGGACCATCAGCAGCTGGAACTCTGGCTGGTGTTAAAGCTAGTGCTAGAGCGGGTATTAATATTGCTAAAGATACTGTAGGTTCTCTTGCAGGTTCAGCTATTGGAAATCTTAAAGATAGTTTTAAAAGAACAACGGACACAGAATATCCAAATTTTGACACGAATGTTGATGGCGAATCTCCACTACAAAAAGAGTCAGATATAAGAAATCAGGTTCCGAATTACACAGATTCAACAACGGGACTGCGTAATTTACATAATTCATTTGTAGATGGATTGGGTAAAGGTGATATAGATTCGGTTATAATGTATCCTGATAATAACACAGGTGACCTTTTTACAAATTTACCATTTAGTGATAATATCAATAATTTAAATTTAGAAGACGCACATTCAGATGATATTGTACAAAAAATAGAGAGCTCTGAAAGTGGAATGCCGTTTTATTTTAAAGATATGAGGACTAATGCTTACATATTTTTTAGAGCATACGTTGAAGGATTGACAGAAAACATTTCACCATCCTATGCAGTTCACAATTATATTGGAAGAAGTGAACCTGTTTATACTTATGAGAGAGGTGAAAGAGAGATATCAATGACATTGAAATTGTTCGCACAAACTAAAGGTGAACTGACATCTATTTATGAAAAAATGAACAGATTAACTTCATTATGTTATCCTGAATATGTGGATGAGGGTGAGACTGGATATGGAAATAGAATGAAACCACCATTCACAAAACTCAGATATGGTGAATTGTTTGGAAAAATGAGTAAAGAATTGATGGGATATATTAAATCAGTATCATATTCATATGAACAATCATCACCATACGAAATAGAGGTGGGTAAAAGAGTTCCAAAACATATAGTGGCTACAATTGGATACCAAGTAATTCATGACAGAACACCAAGTATAAGTACAAAATTTTACGGAATAAGTGAAACCATAGAATCGAGAGATGAAGGTACAACTGTGAACACAGACGGTGGGAGTTATGCATAATGGCTAGATACAATAATACAAAAAAAATAAGAAAAAATAAACAATCATATTATTCAACCACTATTTATAAAAAGGTTGAAGAGAAAAATACAGACAATTATTTTATCGCTCAAGAAGGTGATAGATGTGATAATTTAGCAAATAGGTTTTATGGAAATCCACAATTGTGGTGGTTTATTGCAAGGGTAAATAATTTAACTTCAAACAACATACCAGCAGGAACATCATTGAGGATACCAGCAAACACACAAGACGCTGAGGAAATTTAAAAAATGAATATCAATGATAGATTATTCGGTTCACCTATTTCAGGTAGAGTTAGAGCTGAATTGGACAAAAGACAACAATCTACTGTAGGAACTACAGAAACCGATGACCCCTATGCACCAATATCTGACACCACTGTAACTCCTAAATACGATTTATCTGAAAGAAATCCTTTTGTTCGTATGTGGACATCTGTAAAACTTATAGACCCAGGACTGGTGGAAGAAAAAATAAGAGAATTTGACTTTGAAGAAAATGCTAAATTAGCAGCTAAAAAAATAAATGAAAAATTTGATAGAAAAAATAATCCTGTTGTGGTTAAACCAATATATGAAGATAATGAATCTGGTGAATCTGTGGTTAAAAAATATGGAGTTTTTGATGAAAATGTAAGAGATAGTGTAGATTACGCATCAAAAACTTATATAGTGGGTGACCATAATTATCAAAAAGCTTATGGGGTGGGTTCACCTACTGATTCCATTGGTGGACAGACTGATGTTATTTATAATGTTAATCCAGGAGAAAATACTCTTTCTAGAGATACAATTGAAGATATTTTCCCAAACAGACTTGAAAAAAATCCATTACTAAAACCACAAGCTGGTATTACATCAGTAACATCAGAAACACAAGAATTTTTAGGTGTGATTAAAAAAACAACTGTAAGTTTCATTGTTCACAATTTTTATGATTATGATAGAATTTATAATCGTTATTTTTTAAAACCAGGAGCTACAGTATTTGTTGATTTTGGTTGGTCGGATATTGATAATATTTATAATCCAGAAGAACTAATTAATGCACCAAATATAAAAGAATTTTTATATGGTACTAGAAGAGGTGTACCTGGTTATGAAGATGAGGGTTTAGTGGGTGATAGTAGAAGTGAAGACGGTGTTGTTACTAGAAATGAGGGTAGATTGGAAGTTATTCAAGGATTGGTAACTGATTATACATCAAGAATTTTACCAAACGGGAGTGTTGAGTGTACAGTTACATTAACCTCTACAAATAGTGCTTTACTTTCACAAAAAATGTCAAACTCTTTAAAAACTTCTATTATGAACACTTTAAGAGATAGTTCAGTTTATTTGGGTGTCATACCCATAATTGAACAATTTATAGAATCAAAAGAAGAACAACAAGCTTTAATAAAATATTTATTAACTGCCGATAAAGTTGGTAGTTATGAAAATTATGAAGAGTATGATGAAGCTATTATGCAGTTGATGAAGATAGATAGTTTAGAGGGTAATTTTGTACCAATGGGAAATAGTGTTAGAACGGGTGTGTACATTAATGAGTTATCTAATTATGACCACATTTATGTTAGTTGGGGATTTATTGAAGATATTATCTTAAATGAAAAATTTGGATTTGGAAAAGATGAAAAAGAAATAAATGAAGGACAACAGTTAAATGTTAGATTTGACTCTTCTAATTCATTTACTCACTTTTCTAACAAACAACTTCAAAAACAATCAAATTTAGCTAATGGTGATGCTTCACCTGTATTTTTATATCCTGGTATTTGGGGTAATGATTTATCAGAGCAGACTCAAAACTCAGATAATGATGATACATTTTTTGAAGATAATGAGTCTTCAGGCGTCAATGGAGAATATCAAGGAGGAGACAATACTCGTGGTGTGGGCTCTCGTACTGTTCAAAAAAATAAATATCCAAAAGATTTTTATAAAAAAAGTGACAATCATTTTTTAAAAGATAGAGGACTAGCAAGAATACCAATACGAGAGATTTTTATAAATGTTACCACCATTGAGGATTCGTTTAGTGACGCTAATACCGTAAAACAATTTGTAGAAAATTTACTTTATCACATAAATGAAGCTAGTGGTGATGATGAGGTAAAGTTATTTGATTGGAAAATGACATCTGGTGGTTCAGGTTCAGAAATTATAATAGTCGATAATAATAAAGTAGATAGTTTTCGTAGAGTAAAAGACTCAGGACTTGAATCAACAAATCAACAACTTAGTGAGAGAGAACAACAAAACATTTTTTTTAATAGTTTATTTACATTTAATATTATGTCTCCAACTTCAATTATTAAAGAATATAATTTAGAATTTAATTTACCAAGTGGAAATATTGGAAATATGTATGCAATTCAGGCTATGAGTCATGATAATAAAGTTCTTCCAACTACTAATTTAATGGATGATGCTATAGCTATGAGTGCAATGGATAAAAAATCACTATCAATTGTTTATCAACCAGATATGGGTGGTCATAGAGCAGAACAAATGGGTACGGATAGTTTAAAAGAACATAATCAAGGTTATAATAGAAATATTGAAAAATTAATGTCAACTGATATTTATGATATTGGTTTAGTTAGACCTGAAAATCCACTACCAAAAATACAATTCTCAAGTCAACAAGAATCGAGTCTTGGTGATAAACCATCTCCTAGTAATGCTGATACACAACCTAAACTTTCTAAGAAAGATAGAGATGAAATAATTGATACCAATACGGAATATCTTAATGGACTAGGTTTTAGAATAGTTAATAATTTAGATGAATATTATAATAAAACAATAACACTTGAAAAAGAGGTTTCAATTGTGGAAAGACCTAATTTGTTACCATTTACCATATCATTAACTATATATGGTATATCAACTATTCAACCAGGTGACACTTTTAGAGTTGATTATTTACCACAAATTTATCAAAAAAATGTTTTTTTACAAACGATGAATGTTTTACACAATGTTAATTCTGATGGATGGTTTACAACCATTTCAGCTCAATTCAGACCATTACCTAGTATTAAAAAAACACATTATGTAGATTTGACAGACCAAGCTAAACCTTTTCTATCACCAAAATTTATCATCACTACACATGCAGATAGTTTATATGCTAGAGAATTTTATAGTGTATCTGAAGCTCAAAAACCTTATGGAAATATATGGGATAGACCATCTAACAAACCAGAAACAGTACATTTATTAGATTTAATTTCTGAAATGATAGAAATTGAACCTTTTACACCTGATAATCCTAAAAAAGGATTGGGTTATGAAAATATAATTAATATATACAAATTTAAATTTAGAGAAAAATTATCTAATCAAAGCTTACAAAAAACTCTTTTTGAAGGAAAAAAAGGAATTTATAATGCTCATTACGCTTTAATCATTAGTGCAGAAGAAACATTGGCAGATAATGCAAACGCTCATACTACTGAATATCAAGTTATGAAAGATGAATATGGATTTGGTTATTTAAGAAGACCCATTGTATTAGAACCAAGTAAAGTATTTTATTTAGTAATACACTCAGGTGGTGTGACGATGATTACTGATGAAGAGGGTGTAAAAAAGAAAAATTTAAAATTCTTTGACAAACCAGCTGGTAATTTAACACTCAATAAATATCGAGGATTGCAACAAATCTTAGATGAAAACGTACCTGAACTTGAATTAAGAATACAAGAAGATGTTTTATACATAGGTGATAAAAACATATTTGAGTATAAGGATTACTTAGAAGAAAGACGTAGAATAGCTCAAGAGGGTGATACAGAGCAGCTTGAAACTCTTGATAAGGTTTGGAATAATCCAGAATTAGTAACTGGTGGTAAAAAAACGAGCACATCGGCGAATGCCTATGTAGATGTTGGAATAGTACGAAATTAAATTAAAAAAAGCTTGTTTTTTGTAAATAAATGTTATATATTGTAGTATGTATTATTGTGTTATACCTATATTTAAAGAACCATTCTTACATCCATTACATGAAAACAATGGATTATCAGCCCTATGGGTTAAACCCAAAGACGATAAATCATTCTTCATAATACAAAAACATCCTGATTCGGATAAAGTATTGGAAGATTTCAAATGGTTGAATGAACACATAATTATCACGCCAGATAAAAAAAAATTAAATCATTTTTATCAATTTGACAATGTTGTTGATATTAATCATTCTTATTGGGAAGAGACAGCAAAACCATTTGAAAAACATATAACAAATAATGCAATAGATTTCTTGAGTAATAAGTTTTACAATGTAAAAAAACTTAACGAAATCATACCACTATCGAAACACAATGAGTATTGTAATGATATTTTAAAGTCAATGGATAATATATTTGTAGATAAAGATGATTCTTATATGAATGATGTTGTGAAGGCATTTACATCAATTGAACAAAATGGTATCAAGGTATCTAATGATATATGTGATATATTTGATATGAGAGTAAAAAAACATATATCGAATGGTAAGTTATATAGTAATTACAATCTATGGACAACAACAGGCCGTCCAAGTAATTCATTTGGTTCTGTGAACTTTGCAGCTCTACCACCTGAGAAAAGAAAAGGGTTTGTGGCTGAAAATGATTATCTTGTAGAGTTTGACTTTGATGCTTATCACTTGAGATTGATTGCTGATTTAGTTGGTTATCATACATTTGGTACAGAATCAGTTCACGAACATCTTTCAAAATGGTATGAGTGTTCTTATGAGGAATCAAAACAAAGAACTTTTAAATTATTATATGGTGGTATTGATAAACAAACCAGAGAAAAAGTTCCATTTTTTGATTTAACACATAATTATATTAATAAGAAATGGAATGAAATAAATACACATAATTTAGTTTCAACTGATATTTATAGACGGAAACTATTATTTAAGAACTATGAAGATTTGAACAGAAACAAAGTTTTTAATTATTT
>Ga0098043_1000810_pt1 | contig 11117 bp, 21 predicted proteins | sample 9B_taG_FD_92581 | JGI IMG/M metagenome (GOLD analysis project Ga0098043, IMG submission 92581) | Marine viral communities from the Subarctic Pacific Ocean - 9B_ETSP_OMZ_AT15188_CsCl metaG | ecosystem: Environmental > Aquatic > Marine > Oceanic | place: Subarctic Pacific Ocean | collected 2015-01-10 | reverse complement strand
TTCCAAGTCCATGTATAATTCCTCATTTTTTCTTTTTTTAGCTTTTTTACCCCACGATTTGCCCTTGCCTCGTTCTTTACAAGCACCGGGAGTGGGTCTGCAAGCAGGATACTTCTTGCGTTTCTCACCTGAGCCTCTTCCGCATGACTTATAGCCACCCTTTCCATCAGGTGAATTGCAATCAACCCACCCCTTTTTCTTTCCTTTAGCGCCTTTTCGACCAAACCAGTCGCGTAAAGATGATTCTTTGCTAGATTCAGAACCAGCTTTTTTGCGTTTCTTCTTTTTTTCGTCGAGGGGCCCGTATAAATCACTCATTTTCATCAAATCCTGCAAGTTTTAAAGCTTCTCTCAATAAATAGATCGGAAATTCCGTATTTTCTATCTCTTTTATCTCATCAATAGTGGCCCATTTCCAATCATCGTGTTCAATTTTGTCAGTTTTTGGGTTAGGCTTGTCAACATTTACATCTCCAGACCATTTTTGAGTTAAAAAATAAAACTTTTCAGGCTTTGGTTGACCAAGGTATGTCAAATCACACACCTCACACTTTAAGTTAGTCTCTTCGTATAACTCTCTTACAGCGCCGTCCTCTATTGTGCAGTCTTCTTCATCTATGTGACCACCGGGAATAGTCCATTGGCCGGCCCTACTATCAATATCGGAGCGCCTAATAATAAGAAAACGCTGTTTGTTATCTATACAAACAACGATTCCTACGGTTTTTAATTCTTTTTCAGTTAAGAATATGTTCCATTTATTACTCATTTACAAGCTTTATAATCCTGTATGCTTCCTCTACAGAAAGCACTAAGAGACTCTTCAATATCAATGTTTTTAATTGGGGCTACCCATATCATGTTTTCTTGAATCTGGGTACCATACGCATATTGAACATCTACTCCATATAGTATACCAACTAATTCTCCATCTGTATTATATATACCAGAGCCTGAGCAGCCAAACCACCCATAAGTATTGACTATGAGTTGCGTTCCGGCTTCTGTATTCTGTTCATAACCCACAATACGTCCCTGAAAAGACATTAATTTATGCCAAGATGGGTGACCGGAGTATACAATGTCAGTGCCAATATCATATTTTTTTGTTGGATTCCAAGGCATCGGTTTTAAATACCTAAATTCTTTCTCAACTTTTAAAACTGCGATATCGTGTTCTTTACTTTGGTATATTAACACAGCATTTCTTTGTTCGTCTTTATTGGCTACCAAATAACTGCTACCAAGAACACCATCAGCAACATGTTTAGCAGTCAATACTAAAGTTAAATCCTTATATCGAACCACTGTTCCGCTACCATGACCACCACCAGCAACAACTTTAACCGCTGCGCCTCTTACTTTTTTCTCAACCGATGATAAAGACTTGCTGACTTTTTCAATTGGCTTCTTAGGTTTGTAACTTTCATTAGCTACAGAATTTCCACTAAATGCCAACGTTGAACATAATAATGCCGCGGCAAAGTATTTAAATAACTTTTTCATTTTTTTATTTCCTTTTAATTTATTCGGTTGAACCGGAATCGCCTGTATCCAACTCAATATATCTATAACCAATTTCAACTAATTGACCTGCAGATGGGAGAATAGTAAAATAAACAGTGTTTTCTGATTCAGCATAATACCAATCATAATTTAAAGAACCGTTTATAAATACCCTTATTGAATCTGTCTCAGCCTTGTGTGTAAGAGCAACTTTTTCAATGGGTTCAATTGAATGTGTGGCGTCAGTAACACCAGAAGACCAATCTTCCGAGCATATGTCAACCACAACTCCTCCCAGAATAGATGTTGCTTCTATGAATCGATTGCCAACGTCAATAGGGCTGAACCAGTGTTCACAAATTGAATCTGCTTCTGGTAAATTTATTACGCTAGCCATAAAGACTGAGCCCATCCGAAGAGAGCCATACCAACTTAAAAAGTCGGAGGGGTTCGGATACTCAATATCACTTTGTTCTTCTTCATCTGAAACAAACACTACTAATAATCCCGCATCAGATCTCATCCAAGTTGAAGAGTAAGGATTATGGTTAATATAATCGTAAACTGAATTAAACCCTTCTTCATACGGCGCCGAAGTAAGTGTTGCTAACATAGCCGCGGCGTCATCAATATCATCACCCGGCACCAACGGAAATTCAGTGCTAAGAATAGCCTTACTCGGGTCAGCGCTAATCATCACCAATCTCCAGTCCGATGTGGGTAATGCTAAAAGCATAGCCTCAACACCGGCCAATAATTCTGCATTATATCGACCCATAGAGCCAGACCGGTCAATGACCCACAGGATATCAATGCCATCAACTGACATGTGTTGAGTGAACGAGTCAATCCATATAACGCCCTCGTTAACCGGTACCTCAACTTCAATATATACCGGAACTTCGACTTCTACCTCGACCGGCACCTCAACTTCAACTTCTACTTGCTCGCGAATGGTTATAACCTCGGAAGCACCCCCAATCATATAATCAGTTGAACACGAAAGCATCCCCAATACAAATAATAAAATTCCCACTCATTTATCCCTCCTTAACCTATAGTAATTATGTCGTTAATCCTCTTCTTGACGAAGAAGTGAAAAACTTAACAACATCATATTCCCTATCGATAATATTTGAAGTTCTAATAGGTCATTTACATTGCCCCACACCAGAAGCCAGATGTTGGTGAAAAACGCGGCCACCACGAACGGGAATAAGATTTTATTAAGTTTGCGCACTAGTATAACTACCATGATATTCTAAACGTCGAAATTTTTTCTTTTTATTCCCGATATTTTTTTCTAAATTTTTTCTTGTTTATTATCGCCGGATGCAGGGTGATAGTCATATATCCCAATCACAATAGACATTTTCAGACCATATTCTTCCACATATGTTGGCCCATTATAAGAATATAAGCCTTCATAACTACTAATCCAATATACCTTCCAAAAGTTAGATTGATAATTGTATCCACCAACTTCCCTATCAACCTCCATGTGCATAAGTATGCCTATAGTGCCGACGATTGAATCGACAAGTAAATCCCCGGGCATTAAATCCAGCATCAAAGCTTTATTTTGCATTTCGTCAGCGCTCATTGTCAAATCTAGTTTCTCCAATAAGCACAACTATAATGCCGGCACTAATAAGGTTTTTTAAACCATCCTCGGAATATATAACGCGCCCATCCCTTGACCACACACTATCCCAAACCCAAGCAACATATTCATCTACTTGTTCCCATACTAAATCGTATGGATATAGAACACCATGGCTACCATCATATTCACCATAATGGTATTCTCTTGTCGAAAAACGGCGCACTAGTATACCGATACTCTTGGTATCGACATCATACAACGTCATACCTGCGACCAATGTAAGGTCGTCTTTGTGTATACCCATATACTAACTAGGGTAAATTAAATCTTGCGCCAATTTTGCTGCATCTTGATGCACTCTAATAGTGCTTTTCTAGTATCGCTTACATCTGCCGGCGCTATATTGCATGTATCCACTGGTATATATGGGGGATTGTTATCCGTGGAATCGTCTATCTTTTTGACGTAAGGTGACTGTAGGTCCTTAATCTCGCAATATTCGCTAGTAGTTGTCATGTTAACGTTACCCATAACATACACAAAAGTAATATACTTAATCATGATTAACCCCTAAAAACGTGTATAAGTAGTGCACTATATTTTAATTCTATCAATAATATATGGATGTTGGATAGATAAATCTTTATACAGCTTCTTGATGACCGTTTTGGCTATATCACCAATATCATCCTTAACCGACTTCGACTTGATCGCCTTACTGACTTCTTCATCTACCATAGCCTTAAGTTCTTTCGATATCATGCGCTTGATTTCGTCTTTATCGGCCTTAGTCAGCTCTTCTACTATAATTTCTTTCAATCTAGATTTAGTGATAATCATTTCATTTCCGCCAATGTAATTAGTTCGGTTACTTGCGAAGTTCATCACTAATGTATGCTTTTGTTAAATTATGCGCTGAGCATGTCCTCACTATACCGCTTTTGATGTGTCGTATCCTGTATAATTTGTAATTACTGAATTTTTGTGAGTCCCCAATACCAACGTCTTCTTCAAAGATGATGGCCATACTGTCGGTTGTATCCGGTTTGTCAAGCTTCCAATTAACGGCGTCTGGTGGAATAACGTATGATTCATGAAAATGCACTAAGTCTCCCAACTTGAATTCTCTATATCTGCGAGTGTCTTCTGTAAATGCCATTAATTAACCGTTACTCCTCCTTAAGCGGTTTTCCTTAACCGACTTATGGTATGCATCCATATTCTTTCCTTAACCCCGTCATGGGGAAATTTGAGCCAATATATTTGCACCATGTCCATACTTGGATGATCATCGCTTTTATCAAAAAACTTGATAATCATTGCGGTACCTCCATGACACGTGCATGTAACTAGATCACCCACGCTAAAGTCATGCTTAGGTGGTATTTCAAAATACTTGAATAACCTTTCCTTATAACCCATGATGTGCCCTCAATGTATATATCTGGGAAAATTTTTAGGCGCATATTTCGAACCATCTATTATCTCAAAAATTTTCAGCGCTATTGAAAAAGGGTCTAGCCGGCCTGTCAGCACTGTCGCATATGTAGAGACATACATTCGGGTAGGTAGGGGGTAGGGGGGAGGTCCCTCGTCATAGTGCGCTTTGTAACTGGACAATCATAACACACTTTTGTGTGACAGATGTGACAGTCTGGTTTGTGTCGCACTATAGTTGTTAGTTAATAGTTTATTTATTATTACTCTCGCGAACTTCTCTCATATGAAACCTGACATACTCTATCAAGATGCCGCCATAGATGACAACAAACACTGGCACAAAAGGCACGATCAAACTGACATCTGCTAGCCTCTGCCTTCTACTCTTTCTCTTCTCTCTCATACTATAACTATCTTAATATATATTTTGTATTACTCTCGCAATCATTTCGGTTGACTCACATCACCAATAGTTTAACGCACCCCCGCATGCAAACTCAATCATGTATAATGTTTATGTTGTAGTCGCGCGCATGGTTGTCGCAACTTGTCGCACTCGCATGTGACTGGCGCAGCCGGCAGGTGTCGCACAATGTCGCAAGCAATGTGACGCGCAATGCGGACAGAATGTGACTTGACACTTGACGATTGACAGAGTGTGTATATACTAAACACCAAGGCCGATCACACACAAACAAAACATAACAATATAAAACATTAGTGTATCAAAAAGTATACACGTATCAAAACATATACACCTACAAGCACATCACTAATAATGTGCATTAAAACTACACAATGCTAAGTCAACTCATATACTACCTCTCTCTCTTCACTACTCACTACTATAACAGGACTATATAATCTGTCTACTACTACACGTGCAATCCTCTGTAAACATTTAAGTGAGTTATTATATAATGTATAATTATCCTCATCCATGTCTACTACTACACAATGACCTTTAGAAGAATCTATATTACTGTATCTACTTATGAGTTCTCCGGGTTTAAACATCCTTATCACCGAATGCTTTATCTGATTCCTCAGTCATTTGTGCAAGGTCCGCCATTGTTAGCTTTACAGTTTTTCTATACTTGTTCTGTTCTCGGATCAGTTTATTGTAACGCTTCTTCTCGTATTTGTTTACATGGAGATTGTAAATCCCAAGAGCTTCAAGGCGCTTCTTGTACTTGATGATATTCACCAGCAAAGCAGACTTATTGTCAACACGAGAATCGGCGCGGGTCAATACAACTTCACGGCCTTGCAGTTTGCCATCAATCTCTTCTATAACTGTTTGTGTAATATAATACTTCATAAATAAAATGAGAGTCTTTGTTTATAGTCGCGCTCTACTCGACAACCTATAAGCGAGGTTCTATATTTATACTGCTGGCCTTCCCTCTTGTTAGTCTTCCAGCGTGGTGTTAGTTATGAGGGTGGCTAAACCTCTTATAGCCTTTACTGTGGGGTTTTCATTATCTTTCTTTTACCTCTCGCGCATTGCGCTTTACGGGTTCCGGGTATGATTGGTCTATCTCACGTTAGTGAGTTGATTAGTAGGACATCAGCAGGATGAACATAGCAGTCCACATAGTTGCACAAACGCCATCAATGATCTTGTCAGTTGTTGAGTATTCCATTTTTAGATACCCTCCCCGTTCTCAAGTGCAGCAAGGTCAGCTTTCTCTGAGTCAGTCAGATACTTGGCATCTTTGCGTTTCAGGCTTGCGGCGCTCATCTTGGTAGGGTTCACCAGTTCAGAGTTGCAGCCAGCAGCGAACGACTCAGCCCAAGAAGGATCAGGGAAGTCCATGACAGCTTGCTTGCCTTGCGTCTTGGAGTTGCGGAACACAACCCACATTTGTGGGCCAACTTGCTCGACGGTCCAGCCAGTCAGTTGCTTCCGTGTTGGAGGCGCAGGTGCTGGCTTGTAGGTTTTCTTGGTTTGGATTTTGATTTGGTCGATTGCTCTAAGCATTGATATATCTCCTTACTTGATATACTATATTATACACTAAAAACGGGGTGAAGTCAACAACTAAGTTGTCAAGGAAATGTCAAGAGACTCGTTAGTTGCAACAATCTGGGTGCTCCCAGTTGCTCACTTGCCAGTCGCTGATCACTTCATCAGAGTGAAGTGCATCGACGTAGTTGCTCCACGCTTCAGAGCGTGCGGGAATGTCAACGTGCCCAAGGCGTTGCTCTTTGACTTCGATCATCGGAAGGATCATATCAGTGAACTGCTCGACAGCATCGGACCAGAGGATAACAGAGTTAAGTTGTGAAGCCATAGAATAATCTCCTTTCTTTCTATACATATAATATAACATAGCGGAGGGGTAAATGCAAGGGTTAAGTTGTCAAGGGAATGTCAACAAGTGAAAGATGTTGACTACATTCGGTAGTTGGCTCTTGATCACCTGTCCATAAAACTTTAACGTCACGATTGCCGGTATACTTTCCAGTCTCGACAATCAGACCAACGTGGACAGATTGACCTTTACGCCGGCGTGGACGTTGATACCAATACGTTACCAAATCACCGACCTTCACTAACAACCTCCAAATAAAGAGTAGCCACATCATGTATATCGGTTCGACCGTGGTACGTCCACGCAGACCGCGCTCGCTCTCCGTCAGCCTTACGCAGACTAAGGATGATCCCGGTGCCTACCAGTGTGCCGTATTTGTGTTTAACCATATCACCGACCTGCACTGATCACCTCCAAGTGTTGAGGTTGAAAGCAACACATAGCATTGTTGTGTTGCAACATGACGCCCCACAGACCGGATACTTTGTAGTATTCGACAACGATGCCCTTTGCAACGCCGACAGGTCGCTCGACAGATATACACCAAACTAAATCACCGACTTTCATACACTTACCAATACAGTTACATCAGCAGCGCCAGCAATAACATTGCGGGGATGGTTCTGTGGCTTGATGTGTATCCCATCCTTGTCAACTTCAACAACAACACCCAGCATTTCGCCGTAGTGCTTTGTGCGAACCCGTACCAAATCTCCAACTTTCATGTTTCTCTCCTTTCTATACTTATAATATAACGCCGGAAGGCACCGGAGTCAAGGCTGATTCTGTCAAGGGAATGTCAACAACAAGGTCAACAGTTGTTGGGTCAAAGATAGAATCTGAACCGGGAAGCGAGAGACTCCACAAATAAACCAGCAAATACATATACTTACCAGTTTTTAGGATCTGCATCATCCCAAACATCCACACGCTGCTGTTCCGATCTTTCTTCTGTTATACTCTTCTCAACAGTAAACTCTCCGAAGCGCATCGTTCGGCGTGCAGCGGCCATGCTGTTAGCTTTCATTTGCTCACGTGCCTGCATTCCGGCATCAATAAAATCGTTCTCTGTCACTGAGAAACTAAATCCTTCCGCGATCTCAGTAGGCTCTCGGTCAAGAACCCAGTCAGGATCATCGCGGCGAGCCGATGCTTCAAATAGATCATGTTCAAGTTCTTCAAGTTCATGAGCAAGATCGGCGGTTTCCGGGTCGAGGTGGATCTCGTTAGTCTCCCGCAAGTCTTGGACACGCATGCGAAGGGCATCCATGATATGAATGATCTCAGTCTCGGTCAGTTCGATTTTCATAGTTTAGCCTCCACAGGTGCAAGTTGCCCACTTAAAGGCGAGGATAATAAGACCAGACCAGCAGGTCAGATCAGCGATAACAAGAGCGGCCATCATGCCGTTGCGGTTTTGAAACATAGTGTTTTCTCCTTTCTACCCTTATAATATAACCACTCCACAGTGATCGTCAAGGTTTAAGTTGTCAAGCGAATGTCAAGAGTCGATTGCGATGATTCTTTCGTTGGTTTGGAAATAGGGCCGCGCGGCGTAGCGTGCAGTGGTCATCCACATGCGTTGGCACTTGCTTGGCACTGGCTTGGGAGCCATCAGGTCAGTCAGGATGATGTGGCCGTCAAAGCCGTGTTCATTCACATACTTGGTAGGGGCATCGAAGCACGTGCCACCAGTCAATACACGCTCGGTCTTTTTGTTTTGTCCTTTCTTCCATGTGTAAACCTTGTCAACAGCCACATCTGTATCAAACGGGATCACTGTGAACTCAGCAATCTCGGCCAGTTTATTCAACTCAGAGAAGAACGCGGCGAGCATGCTATCATCCACAGAACCGGACTGATCGATAGATACGGCGATCTTAGCCTGTCGGCGGACACGCTTGCCCGGATGGACACGCGGGTATCGCTTGTTGATACGACGCGGCGTAGACCGCTTGTCGGCCCGTTGTGAGGTCTTTACAAAGTATCTCAGCACTTTACGCCAGTCGATTTTGGTTTGAATCCGCTCCAAGATATCGCTGCGCATGGTTTGGGATACTGTTCCCCAGTTACGAGATTTTTCAGCTTCATCGGCTGCTTTTTTGATACTATCTTTCAAACGCTCTTTGGCGATTTCTTGAGTGGTTCCGTCAACATCGCCAAAACCATCATGGTCATCCATCGAATCCATACCACCGAAGGGATCACCATTGCCCTCGCCTTCCTTGCTCTCATTCTCAACCATATCTTTTAGAGCCTCAAGGTACCATTCGTAAGTCATGTAAGACGGGAGATCCTTGAACATACCCTCACCCGGAATGCAAGCCTTCATAGCTTCCCCATTAATCTCGGGGCCCGGAGTCTTATCACTTGGAAGGTAATCGGAGATATGACAGTTGATAGACAGGTCCATAGCAATGTTGTCGATCTTTTTAAGACCATCGGCAGGCTTACGTCCGGTCACGTGTTCAAAGATAAGGTGGTAAAACTCATGCATCAAAATACCTTGAAGGTGCTTATCAGAGAGCGAACCCATGAACTCAGGGTTGTATAGCATTTCAAACTGGGCGCTGTCAGGGTTGACGCGGACACCAGCGGTAGGGATAGCGGTCGATGCAATCTTGTCGATGCGACGAGAGAGAGCAGCGAAGAACGGCTCACGCATCAGCAGGCGAGCGGTATGCATGTTGAGGTCAAAGACTTTTTTGGTATCGTCGGACATTATTCTTTCTCCTTACTCTTATAATATAACCCCCTGAGCGCGATCGTCAAGGAAAGTTGTGTCAAGCAAATGTCAAGGAAGTTTATACAAAGCTCTAAAAGATGTTTCACTGATCCACCCACTGTCTCCATCAGATAAGTATACTCTAAATCTGTATCTTGGGTTGACAATATCGCCATACTTTGCTTTTGCAGTTTCTTGCTTGTCAAGAATGATCCCAGCGATACCCTCACATTTGTTGATAACAAGGTCACCAATAGATATTTTGTCAATCCACGTTCGAGACAACAATCAAATCCTCTTCATGGAAATCCATGTTTTCGTCTGTCTTTAACCATCTTACTTGATAGCGTATCCGGCGCTCTGTAGGCTTCTCGATATTGACCACCATGCCAATACCATGAGCCCTCTTAAAAGCTAACCCAAGACCGCCGGGGCCTGATAATCTTACCAGATCCCCGATCTTTGGTGGTCCCAACCTTGGTGGAATGCGATGGCGCATTAGTCTTCGGTGTTACCGCCGAGGATCTCTACAAGGTGATCACTCACGCGCTTGCCATCGTTAGTGGTAGCCTTGTGAAGTGCGACAACATTCTGCATGTTATCGGCATCCCCAAGAACAGTCCACAACTTCATTGCAATCTCTGAAGGAAGACGAACAAAGTATTCAGCCAAGTTAGTTACTTGCTCAGTGGTCAACTCATTGACAAAAGTCTCCGATGCTTCAAACTTTTCAATCATAGCAGCGTGGTCATTGATACCCCAGTTTTCCACCTTGTTAAACTCGCCGTTGTCAAGGATATCCTCAATGGTTACTTGCCACTCGTATTTCTCAACAAAGTCACGAAGAGTTACAGCAGCCTCGAAGCCAACAAAAGCAGTCGCGAGGTTGAACAGAAGGTCACGATCACCGTCTTCACCAAAAACTCCGGCTGGCTCTGCGGTACCAGAGAACCGGGCCCAAGAACGTCGGGAAGGGTAAACCTTGTTGGGTTCAAAGTCACCGTCATGCTCCAAGTGCTTACGGTTATGGTTAATAAAGTCCCACACGATAGAAGGAACACGGCCATTAGCCCATTTGAGCCAATCTTCAGTGGAAGGCTCTACATCGAACACGGTCCAGCGGTCAAGCTCTGCCGGGTCCATTTCACCGACTTGGTATTGTGCGCCATGCTCGCCACCGTTGACGGCTGCAACGATGAGAGTATCAGCGTGCAGGTGCCAGCCATTCAGCTTGCGACTATCAGTCAACTCGAAGAGACCTTGACGCACCTCCATAGTTGCACGGTCGACCTCATCGAGGAAGAGGAGAACACCTTGCTCGCATGCAGTGACAAGCCAGTCGGGAGCGTTCCAAGTGGTAGCCTTGCGGCCATTGATGGCCGTGTCGGCAGTATCAGGCAGACCAAGCAGGTCGCCTTCAGTCATCTGAGAAGCGCGGCGCTCAACCACTGGCAACTCACGTTGCTCCGCGATCATGTATACCACTTCAGATTTACCGACTCCATGCCGGCCGCGCAGAAGC
>Ga0098043_1000809_pt1 | contig 11133 bp, 21 predicted proteins | sample 9B_taG_FD_92581 | JGI IMG/M metagenome (GOLD analysis project Ga0098043, IMG submission 92581) | Marine viral communities from the Subarctic Pacific Ocean - 9B_ETSP_OMZ_AT15188_CsCl metaG | ecosystem: Environmental > Aquatic > Marine > Oceanic | place: Subarctic Pacific Ocean | collected 2015-01-10 | reverse complement strand
CTATGAAGAAGAAGGGTATGGCTCGTGGCGGTGCTATGAAGAAAAAAGGCATGGCTCGTGGTGGTGCTATGAAGAAGAAAGGGATGGCTCGTGGCGGTGTGCGGCGCAAGTAATGCCATATTTACAGAGCAACATCCCGCATTTTCATTGCTGGGTGCGAAGAGAGTTTACACACAATCATGAGAAATACCGTGGAGAATACCTTCACGCTATGGCGATTGCAGTTACTACGATCCCAGATCGTTGTTTGAGTTTTCAGGTTATTTTCACAGGGTGTGAAAGTGATGATACAGATGATGAAAATATCCATGGAGGGGCTATGTGGGCAAGGATGCCCATTACAGCTCTTGTTGCGGATACACCATTAGAGGAATGGCCTGATAGAATGATGACTCACCTTGTACAGCCTTGGGATTGTAGTTCTAGAAATCATTCTGTTATAGAATATGACAGAACAAGCTCAAGCCCGTGGCTTTGTAAGATTGATGGGGATTTTTATACTGGAAAGTATATGTTTACTGTTGATTATACAGATTCACGGATTTCAGACTGCCCCGCTCAACACAAACAAAGTCATGTTATTGAACTTACAGATGCTGGAGCATGGACAGGGAATATAGTGGCGTTGCCTAATAATCGTGTTAGAACAACAAGTCCGGCTTTGTGGGAGACAGGTAAAGGAGCTCCTGATTTTAGACCAAGCCAGTGGACACATAGTGCTGAGTCAGATGGGAGTTACATGGATCCTTCAGTAACATTTGATAACTTATATAGTGAGAAAAAATAATGTTTCACGTGAAACAATATGGCTAGAAAACCATCTAAATCTATTAGACGCACAACTAGAGGTAAGGGTGCAAACTACCGCCCTACCAAAAGTGGTGCGGGTATGACGGAGAAGGGTGTTAAAGCCTATCGAAAGGCTAATCCAGGGTCTAAACTAAAAACAGCCGTTACTGGTAAAGTTAAAAAGGGAAGTGCTGCAGCTAAACGTAGAAAGAGCTATTGTGCTAGATCTCTGGGTCAATTGAAGAAGAGTTCTGCTAAAACTCGTAATGATCCTAATAGTCGTATTAGACAAGCTCGTAGAAGGTGGAGGTGCTAATTATGGTTTCTAAACAAAACGGACGAAAAATTAAAAAAGTTATTAAAGGTCTTAAAAAAGCTTCTAAACTACATTCTAAACAAGCCAAATCACTTAGATCTATTGTTTCTAAAAGAAATAAAAAAGGAAAGGGTTAATGTCTAAAACCAAGTCTAAGAAAGATGCCTGTTATCACAAAGTAAAAGCTCGTTATAGAGTTTTTCCTAGTGCCTATGCTTCTGGTGCGATTGCCAAGTGCCGTAAAGTAGGTGCTAAAAACTACGGTAATAAAACAAAACGTGGTGTAGGTGGTGCAGTAACTTCTAACGTCCGTAAAGCTAGGATGTTTTAATGGCTGTTCGTAAGACAAAAAAGGGATCTGATCTTAAACGCTGGTTTAAAGAAAAGTGGGTTGACGTAAGAACTGGCAAGGCTTGTGGTAGGAAGAAAGGTGAGAAAAGAGGCACACCTTATTGTAGACCTAGCAAGCGTGTTTCCAAGAAGACTCCTAAAACGTCAAAAGAGTTAACCTCGTCTGAGAAGAGGTCTAGGATTTCTCAGAAAAAGCGTTTAGGGCAACCTGCTGGCAAGCCCAGAAGAGTTAAAGCTGTTAAACGTGGTCATGGTGGTGTTATAAAGGAAGTGAGGATTTTTTGATGGCTAAGAGCAGAATGACAAATCAGATGTCTGAACAAATGGATATTTCTAAGGAAAGAGCGAGAAATCTTATGAAAAAGGCAAACAGGATGAATGACATGGAAATGGGAATGGAAAAGGGTGGTATGGGATTAAAAGAAGTAGATAAAAGTAAAAATCCTGGACTAGCAAAATTACCGACTGAAGTTAGAAATAAAATGGGTTTTATGGCCGATGGCGGTATGGCTCGTGTTCAGGGAACCCCTCCTGCTCAAGTTAAGGGTTTTACTTACAATGACAATAGTGGAAAAGGAACATTCTAATGGGTAAAGGTGTAACCTATACCAAACAGTCTGATGCAGAAGAGTATGCCTCGGAAGTTGGTGGTACTGTTGTTCCTGTTGACAAGGACAGTGATGGGGTAACGGATGGATTTAATGTCATTGAACCACAAGAGCCCGGTAAAGATGAGGTCATAACTAAGCCTCTCCGTAACATGGGCGGAATGATGACGGATGAACTTGGTTATATGCGAGGAGGTATAACTGAGAAACCTCGTGGTCCTATTAAGTATTCCCATGGCGGAGCTATTGCTGGTAAGAACTTTAGAGGATCTTTTTAATGTCTGACCCAACGACCTTTGCTTATTCGATATTGAAGTCTATACAAGGTCGCATAGAATTAACCCAGGACTCAATCCTTCACGGCAATCCTAAAGACATGGAGTCTTATAGGCAATTGGTGGGAGAATTAAGGGGATTAGAGTTCGCAGAACAAGAGATTAAAGATCTCTTGCAAACTTCGGAGGAAGAATGACTAAAACATTACTCGTTCCAGATCATATTCTGGATTCGCAAAAAAAGAAGAAAGAAAAAGTACTAAACACACCTTATGTAAACAAGAATGAAAAAGTCCTAGATCCGTCTTTGGTTTCTAAAAATCTTAAAGAAAGATTGCCCCAGCCTACTGGCTGGAGACTTCTTGTTATGCCTTATATGGGCAAAGCTACCACGGACGGTGGAGTACATATTCCTGATTCTGTTCGTGACAGAGAAGCACTTGCTACCGTAGTTGCGTATGTATTGAAGATTGGACCTCTTGCATATCAAGACCCCGGTAAATTTGGCCCAGATGGGCAACCTTGGTGTTCTGAAGGTGATTGGGTTTGTATTGGCCGTTATGCCGGAGCTCGATTTAAAATTGAAGGTGGTGAAGTACGCATCATTAACGATGATGAGGTAATTGCTACAATCTTGGAACCTGATGACATTAAGCATGTATAGAAAGAAGAAGGTAATCATGGAGATAGACCATGCCTGAAGAAACTAAAATTGATATTGGTGACACCGAAGAACAATCGGTAGACGTAAAACTTTCAGAGGATTCCAAGGAGGAAACCGCTGAAGCTGTAGAAGCAACCGCTGAAAAAACTTCTGAGGATGAGCTTGATGAATATAGTTCTGGCGTAAAAGGCCGAATAAATAATTTAACCAAGCGATTTCGTGAGGAAGAAAGGCAAAAACAATCCGCAGTTGAATATGCCGAAAATGTACGCAAAGAAAATGAAGATCTTAAAAAGCGTATAGAATCCTTAGATAAAGGCTATCAAGAACAGTTTGAATCAAGGGTTACAAATCAAATTGATTCAGCCAAAGAGATACTGAAACAAGCCCACGAGACGGGTGACGTTGATAAAATTGTTGAAGCTCAAGAGGCTTTGGCTACTCTCAGTGTTGAAAAAGGGACGCTAAAGTCTATACGAGCTGAGAAATCTAATGAGACTGAAGTAGCTGCTCCTACTACAGAAACAGCTAAATCTGCTCCAGCCGCTCCTCCCGCACAACCAGACCCAAAAGCAGAAGCTTGGGCAAAAAACAATAACTGGTTCGGACAAGACGAAGTTATGACATATGGTGCTTTTGGCATCCATAGACGACTTGTAGAGGAAGAGGGGTTTGACCCTCAGTCTGATGACTACTATGCTGAACTTGACAGCAGACTAAGAAGTGAGTTTCCGCATAAATTCGATTCTAAGTCTAAAAGTAACGGGGGAAGCCGAAAGGTTGCGTCAGCCGAAGCTTCCGCATCCCGCAATAGAAGTGGACGAAAAACTGTGCGATTAACGCCTTCTCAAGTTACTATTGCAAAGAGGTTAAATGTACCGCTTGAAGAATATGCTAAATATGTGAGGGATTAATCATGAATACTGAGAACACAACTCGCCAAAAGTCTACGAGAACGCCTAGAGCCAATCAAACTCGTGCAAGGCAAGCACGCAAAGGATCTTGGAGGCCCCCGTCCATGTTGGACGCACCAGAAGCTCCAGATGGTTACAAACATCGATGGATCAGGTCTGAAGTAATGGGTTTTGATGACCGTAAAAACGTAGCAGCACGATCTCGAGAGGGATGGGAACTGGTACGTGGTGATGAATACCCTGACTTTGATGCCCCGACTATCGAAGATGGTAAACACGCTGGTGTTATAGGTGTAGGTGGATTGTTGCTTGCAAGAATTCCACTTGAAATAGTTGAAGAACGGGATGAACATTTCCGTAATATGACTATTAATCAAATGGCCGCTGTTGATAACGATTTAGCTCGTGAACAGCATCCGGCAATGCCTATCAACAATCCTGATAGGCAGTCTCGTGTAACTTTTGGAGGTCCTCAAAATGAGGACTAGGAGATAGAAAATGGCTAACAGTAATGGAAGCTTTGGTCTACGCCCTCTAATGAAGCAGGGTAGTGCCGCTAACTCCACTGGTACTAATAACTACACTTTCTATGAGATTGCAAACGGCAATACCAATAAAATTTACCAAGGCTCTCCTGTCATTCCCCTTTCAACAGGGTTTATTGACATCGTGGGTGCTGCCGCTGGTGGAACTGTTGGTTTGTTGGGTGTATTTCAGGGATGTGAATATGTTTCTAGCACCACTGGAAAACCCGTGTTTAGTACAACTTGGCCGGGATCTGGGGCTGATAGTAATCACCCCGTAAAAGCATTTGTTAATGATGATCCAATGCAACTTTATGTAATTGCAACGGATGCTACTTTAACCAATGAAGCTGGAGCTCGTGCTGCAGTTTTTGCAAATGCTAACTTCTCAACCGCCACAACAGGAACGGATGCTACTGGTGTTTCTCTTGGCCGTTTGGCCGTGAGCACAATCGCCACAACAGCCGCTCTTCAAATGCGGATTATGGGTTGGGTAGATGATCCTGAAAACGCTGATTTTGCAGCGGCTGGCATTGGCATGGTTGTACGTTTGAACAATCACTTTAACAGTAACAACGGTGCTATCGTAGCTGGTACTCCGTCAACTACTGGCGTATAGGAGGATTAGAAAATGGCTATCAGTAGAGCCCAACTAGCAAAAGAGCTAGAACCTGGCCTCAATGCCCTTTTCGGCCTTGAGTATGCTAGATATGAAGATGAGGCATCTGAAATCTATGATACAGAATCCTCAGAGCGTGCCTTTGAAGAAGAAGTCATGCTTTCTGGTTTTGGATCTGCACCTGTTAAGGGTGAAGGTTCCGCTGTATCTTTTGACGATGCACAAGAAGCGTACACTGCAAGATACACACATGAGACTATCGCACTTGCTTTCTCCATTACGGAAGAAGCAATTGAAGATAATCTTTATGATCGTCTTGCTTCTCGCTACACAAAGGCTTTGGCTCGTAGCATGGCTAACACCAAACAGGTGAAAGGCGCAGCTACTTTAAACAATGCTTTTGATAGCACTTTTGCAGGTGGTGATGGTAAGGAGCTTTGTGCTACAGACCATCCTCTTGTGAATAACGGTACTCTTCGTAACGAACCCAGCACAGATGCTGATCTGAACGAAACCAGCCTTGAGAATGCTCTTATTGACATTGCAGCTTTTGTCGATGAGCGTGGACTTAAAGTTTCGGTTCGTGGTCAGAAGTTGATCGTTCCTCCCGCACTTCAGTTCGTGGCGGATCGTCTTCTTGAGTCCACTCTTCGTCCAGGTTCTGCGGATAACGATGTTAACGCAATGCGTAACATGGGTATGCTTCCGCAGGGATACACCGTTAACCACTATCTTACAGACACTGATGCATTCTTCATTAAGACGGATGCTCCTCGTGGCTTCGTTCACTTTGAGCGTATGCCAATGTCTACAAAGATGGAGGGCGACTTTGATACAGGTAATGTACGGTTCAAAGCCCGTGAGCGTTATAGCTACGGTTACTCTGATCCTCGTTGCGTGTATGGATCTAAAGGCGCATAAGACTAAGGGGGAGGGGAGACTCTCCCCCAACTTATTTCTGGGAATTACAACCCTAGCGACTGTCCCAGCAGACGCTTACGAAGACTCTAGGGTAAATCTCTCGTAAGGAGGATGCTATAATGGCTAACACTACTTTTAACGGTCCCGTCCGTTCTGAAAACGGTTTTGAAGTAATTAATGTTAATTCTACTACTGGTGCAGAAACAACTGTTTTTGATGTTGCATCTACAGGTATTTTAACAGACAAATTTGTTAAGCATGTAGGTTTTGCTACTGGTGTCACGGTTAACACCACGGCTGGTGACAGTCCAGCTATTGGTGAATTTACACAACCTGCAAACACAATTATCACCGATATTAAAATCTTTTGTGTTACGGCTCCTGTTATTGGAACTGGTGATATTGGCTACGAAGTTGGAACTTCTAGTTCTGGTGCTCAAATTGTTGCGGCACAGACAGATGAGATATTAGATGGTGGAACTACAGTTGTAGTAGGTAACGTAACAACTACATCTCTTGTTTTACAAACACAAGATGCAACTACTGCACCTGCTTCCGTTCAGTACACATCAGCGGAAAGAACTATCTTTTGTAATATTACAAACACGGTAGACGCTACAACTGCTGGCTCCTTTACGTTTATTATTGAATACGTTCAGGTTGCGTAATTTAAAATGGAGGAGAATGTATTCTCCTCCTATTTAGAAGGAGATAACTATGGCAGATGCTGTAACGGCTACTACAGTTGAAGATGGTCCTAGAAAGGCTGTTTTTTATCTTACAAATACTAGTGATGGCACTGGAGAGGCTGCTGTAACTAAAATAGATGTTTCGGCTCTTTCTTCTTTGCAAGACGGAACGGCTTGCACGGGTGTTCGGATTCAGAAAATTATTTTTACTAATGTTGGTATGGGTGTAAAACTTCTTTGGGATGCTTCCACAGACGTTATCGCAGCACAACTTCCAGCAGATTATTCTGATACATTAGATTATTCTGACATGAGTGGACTTCCAAATGTTGCGGCATCAGGCGGTAATACTGGAGACATTCAGTTAACCACCGTAGGACACAGCAGTGGGGATACCTATTCAATCGTAATCCACTGCTTGAAACAATACTAAATAAAGTATTTGAGGCTTTTGATAGGAATTAGTTATGGCAACTTCTGGTTCGGTTGATTTCAACCTAGACATGGCTGAGATAACAGAAGAAGCCTTTGAAAGATGCGGATTAGAGTTTCGTACAGGATACGATGCGAAAACTGCTAGACGATCTTTAAATCTTCTTTTTGCCGAATGGTCAAACAGAGGGTTGAATATGTGGACAGTAGAGCAGATTACACAACCTCTTGCTCGACTTTCCTCTTCTTCCTCTGTTGCAACATATCCAATAGGAACAATAACAGCCACTGTAGGAGCTTCTACTAGTTTAACTGTAGGAGAAACAATTACAGGTGGAACGAGTGGTGTTACAGCTTCTGTGATAAGTAAGCCATCTTCTACTACTATTACTATCACCGTTCCTTCTGGATCATTTACTGCGGGAGAAAACATTACAGGATCGAGTAGTTCAGCTACTACAACTATAAGTGCAGATCCGTCTTTACTTGATGTGCAATCAACCGTTGATATGCTTGAGGCGGTAATTAGAAGAAGCTCTTCTGATATTGGGATTACTCGCATAAGTAGAAGTGATTATCTAAACACTCCTGATAAAGATACTCAAAGTCGTCCAAGTCAATTTTTTGTAGATCGTCAAATAACACCTACAGTTACTCTTTGGGCTTCTCCTGAAAACTCTACAGATGAACTTATATATTATAGGGTTCGGAGAATACAGGATGCAGACGCTGGCGTTAACACTGCTGATTTACCTTTTCGTTTTTTACCCTGCTTGGTAGCTGGTTTAGCGTATTATATATCTGTTAAAAAATCTCCAGATAGAATTGGTCTTTTAAAAGATATTTATGAAGAAGAGTTCCAAAGAGCGGCATCCGAGGATGGAGAGAGAACAGCTCTCAGGTTAGTTCCAAGTTACTCTTCATTGAGTTTAACCTGATGCCTAGATATGCATCAGGAAAATACGCTTTAGGTATTTCAGATCGTTCTGGAAGATCCTACAAGTTGAACGACATGATTAAAGAGTGGAATGGACTTTTAGTAGGTAGAGATGAGTATGAGTCAAAGCAACCTCAATTAGAACCTAGAAGAGTTTTAGCAGATCCTCAAGCTGTTAAAAACAGTAGGCCAGATAGAACGGAACCTGCTATAGAAGTTTTACTTCCGTTCAACCCTTTTAAATCTGGTTCAAGTGGTTCCTCTACTATAACCGTTAGTGAGCCTGGTCATGGTCGTAACACAGGAGACGTTGTAAGATTTAGAAACGTAGAGTCTTTTGATGGATTTAACAAAACGATAATAGAAGGTTCTTCTGGATTTTCTATTACAAAAGTAGATAGTAATAACTATACTTTTGTTTCTGGAAGTGGAACAGCAACTTTTGGTAATACAAGTGGTGGTGGAGGTTTTGCTTCTGCTGGACCTGTAACAGTGAGTGCATGATATGGCGTATACTTTTACAACTTTAAAAACAGCTATTCAAGATTACACACAAAACACAGAAACGACTTTTGTAAGTCAGTTGTCTCGTTTTATTCTTAATGCTGAAGAACGTATATTGAAAGAGTGTCAACTAGATGTATTTAGAAAAAATGTTGAGGGAACAACATCTACTGGGCAACAATATTTACAGAAACCAGGAGATTTTTTGGCTCAAAACTCTTTAAGTGTGATTAATTCATCTAATAAAGAGTTTCTTTTATATAAACAAGTAACAGCTTTACAAGACTATACTCCAAATCCTACAACAACAGGAACGCCTAAATATTACGCTGATTGGGACGAGGTTACTTTTTTGTTAGCTCCTACTCCCGATAGTAATTATACCGTGGAACTTCATTATTTTTATCGTCCTACCTCTATTACAGAAAGTGCAGATGGAACAAGTTGGCTTGGAACAAATGCTGAATTAGCTTTGCTATATGGAAGTCTTTTAGAGGCTTATACATTTATGAAAGGCGAGGCTGATATGATTCAGATATATAATGGAAGATTTCAAGAGTCACTGCAATGGTTAAAGAACCTTGGTGAAGGTCTTCAGACTAGAGATCAATATCGTTATGACAGGGTTAGAAGGGATGTTGCTTAATGTCTGAACCTATTAGCGTTAGTGAATTAGGAGATGCCATAGTATTTACAAGCAATAACAGAGGTCATTCTCCTGAAGATATGGCTGAAATGGCTTTAAATAAAATAATGATGGTTTCAGACACAGCCCCTCCCGTTATACGGGATCAAGCCTATGCTCACAGACAGCGTTTGAAAGAAGTGCTAATATATTATATGAATAAGATGTGTCAAAGCGAAAGAACAACCCTCTGGGCTTTGATGAAACAACAGGGTCATGATGACATGGCAGAGATAATAAGGAGATTGTAATGGCTGTAGGAACGTCTGGTATTTGCGGTACGTATAAAAAAGAAATAAATGCTGGAATCCATTTTTGGACAACGCATTCTCGTGGAGACGGTAGCTCTATAGCAGCAGATACTTTTAAGCTGGCTATGTTTACCAACAGTTCTTCTATTGATGTTGATACTACTGGATATACAACCAGTAATGAAGTTAGTGGAACTAACTACACTGCGGGAGGAGCATCTATTTCAAGTGCTACAATTGGACTTGGTGACAATAGTAGTTCTGTTCCCACGGCTTTTATTGACATGGCTGATGTAACTTTTTCAAGTTCTACTATTAGTAGTGCTCGTGGAGCTTTAATATACAACTCTACTTTAGCTAATGCGGGAACGGCTGGAGACACTACACATGCGGCTAAACCTTCCGTTTGTGTTATTAATTTTGGAGCAGACAAATCCTCTAGTGCAGGAGATTTTACAGTTACTATGCCAGCAAATGACGCTAACAATGCCTTGATTAGGATTGCTTAATGACTACAACGGTTACCGTAACTGTTGTTAGTACGGGAAGTGGCAATAAGTATGCTCTTAACGGAAATCAACAGGCAACTATTAATTTAGTAGAAGGAGCTACGTATAAGTTTGATCAAGCGGATAGTTCAAATTCAGGACATCCTTTTCGGTTTTCTACAACATCTGATGGAAGTCATAATAGTGGATCTGAGTATACTACAGGAGTAACAACTTCAGGAACTCCGGGTAGTTCTGGGGCATACACACAAATTGTCGTAGCTTCAGGTGCTCCTACGCTTTACTATTACTGCACAAATCACTCTGGAATGGGTGGAATTGCAAACACAGACGTTGCGGTATCTGGGTGGAATAGAGGCTCTTGGAACGATGGAGCTTGGGACAGCGCAGTTCCCATCACTCTTACAGGAGTTGAAGCGGCTGCAACTATAGGAACAGTAGTAGCTTCCGTTACAGGAGACGTTGTTGTTACAGGGGTTGAAGCGGCTGCTTCAATAGGATCGGTTACTGTTACTGTTCCTGTTTCTGAAACAGTAACAGGGGTTGAAGCGGTTGCGGCTATAGGAACAGCAGTTGCTACAATACCAAATACCGTATCTGCTATAGGGGTTGAAGCGGCTACTGCGGTCGGTAGTATACAGGTAGATATAACGGTTACAATCACAGGAGTTGAGGCCGCAACTGCTGTAGGACGTATCAACATGTGGCAAGAAATTGTTTCAAGTCAAGTTGCTGAATGGACTAAAATAGCGGCATAGGAAGAAAATTATGGCATCATCATATACAACGAGTTTTGGTATTGAAAAAATAGGTTCTGGAGAACAATCTGGAGCTTGGGGAGATACCACTAATCACAACCTAGATATTCTAGACCGGATAGCTTCATACAAATCTGTTGCAATAACAACGAATGCAGACACACACACTTTAACTGTTCGAGAGGCTTCTCCTGGATCAGGTACAGAAAACCTTCAGGATGGTATGTATCGTGTAATTAAATTTACAGGAGCATTGGATTCAAATTGCACAGTTACAGTAGCTCCTAACACGACTTCTGCTTTCTTTATTATTATCAATGCAACTACTGATTCTGGATCCAGTGGACCATACTCTGTAATACTAACACAAGGTTCTGGAGCTAACAT
>Ga0098043_1000806_pt1 | contig 11159 bp, 24 predicted proteins | sample 9B_taG_FD_92581 | JGI IMG/M metagenome (GOLD analysis project Ga0098043, IMG submission 92581) | Marine viral communities from the Subarctic Pacific Ocean - 9B_ETSP_OMZ_AT15188_CsCl metaG | ecosystem: Environmental > Aquatic > Marine > Oceanic | place: Subarctic Pacific Ocean | collected 2015-01-10 | reverse complement strand
CGAGTTTGTTGAGCAGCAGAATCAATATAGATATAATCTATATCCCACTTATCAATCATTTTTCTTATTTCTGCAGCATGCTGTTCTGTTGTTCTTTCAGAGTCTAGATATTCATCTAATACAAAATACTTTTGTGCGTCCCAATCATATCCAATAACAACAAATGCAGTAGGATCTCGATAACCTACGTCCATTCCTGCAAAAATGTCCATACGTTTTACTTCTAGTTCTGATAAATCCTCTATACATTTTTCATGATCAAAAGCCCATATTTGTCCTTCAAACACATTGAAGTCTGCCATATATTCTTGATTAAACTCTGCTTCTGACATTGTTTTCTTTGCTTCTGCTATATCGTTTTCTGATAGTCTCGGATTCTCATGATACGTTGCTCTTAGAGATGCCCATTCTGGATACTCTTCTGAAAAACCTCTGTAGAAAAATTCTGCAAACCAGTTATTTCTACCACGAGGTGTAGATATAAATAATGCTTTTGAGTTTTCTTTATCTAGTGTAGGACGTAGTGCAATATTGAAGGCATCTTTACCATCTACTAGAGCGGCTTCGTCAAAGATAATTAAATCATATGATCGACCAACAACTGAATCAACCTGATTAACAGAACCCATTCTTATAGTAGAATTATTAGATAGTTCTATTACTTTATCTTTTGCATTATCACGAACCACTTCTAAATCAAAGTGTTTAATTAGTTGTCTTTGTAAATCAAAAGAAATTTGAGATAGTGAGTAGTTAGGTGACATAAGAAGTATATGTGAGTTAGGAACTAGAGAAACTAACTGACCTAGTATGTTTGCGATATATGTTTTACCTTGTCGTCTTGAAACTGCGGCACACATAAAACGGTATTTCGGATTGTTAAGTCCGTTTATAATACCTGTTTGTGATGAGTTAGGCTCGATACCTAGTAAATCTAGGTAGCCTTCAATGGGCAATTTAATGAATCTATCATCAGTAAATTGCATAAGAGAATCGGATAAAATATCCTTTCTTGAAATGTCTATCATTTAGTGTATTGTTACTTCTTCAAATAATTCGTTATCGGGTTCGTCTAAAAATTGTCTATCTTCACAAATATTGTGTAGATATATAAAACCAGCACAGAGTTCTGCTAACTCTTGCTCTTTTCTATTAAGTTGATCTTTTTTGTTTAAATATTCTAATATTGTTGTACTCTTAGATTGTAGATCGTCAATCCAAAAATCTCTAGTATTCTTTTTATCTGCCATTACCTTCTCCTTTTGAGACCTCGTGTAAATTTTTGTGACTTAGGTGGCATCTTTGTAGAACCTCCCTTTCCTGCCCACAAAACTCTATTAGCCCAATATGCTGGTGAAGATTTACCTTTTGCTATGTTTTTTGCATGTCTTGCTTTAAAACTTTTTCTGGCTTCAGGACTATAATTATGTCCCATACCTTGTGCACCAAAGCGGAGTATCTTAACTTTACCACCTACTCGTGTAGCAACCACAGCTTTCTTTGTTTTATGCTTTGGTGTCATTTTTGGTTTATTTAAACGAGTTAATCCTGCTTTCTTTAATCTTGCTTTTTCCGCTTTTGTTAGTGCCATTTATCTTCTCCTTCTTCCAGGAAATCTTGCTTTTGGTGGATTCTTTGTTTTACCGAATCTTGGACCAATTGCTTTAGGTGCTGCTGCATAAAATGCTCCTGGGCTATAAGGACTCTTAGTATTTACTAATGTTCCTGCCGCTGCATTCATATCTCTAGTAATGCCTCTTTGAAGTTTATGTTTACGAATCTTTTGAGTATTATGTTTACCCATTGGACCTTGTGAAAATCCGCCTGTTCTAGCCATTTTTCTTTCTCCTCAATGCTCTACGATATACACCGTGAGAGCTACCTGGCATAAATCTCTTATCGGAACCTCTTCCATGTGAGTGTATGCCTTTTAATCCCAGCTTTCTTGCTCTTTTACGAGCTTTTCCAGCTGACTTATATACATCTTTATTCAGAATGTATCTTCTGTGTTTGGTTTTGTTTACTGCCATTATTTTCTTTTAGCTTTTATCATTTTATCTTTGATATCTACTTTACCATCAAAGTTTAAATCTTGAAAAGTGATAATATACCAAATCTTCTTAAAAAATTCAATCATTTTTTCTCCTGTTAATGAGTTCTAAATCAATATTTAGCCACGTCTTTTTCTCTTTAATGCTTTTTTACCTAACTTGATTCGTCTTGCTATTAAAGATTTTGGAACTCGTTTTCCATTTTTATATAAGTTAGAAATCTGCTTTATTACTTTTGCTAAAGCACTACTTCCTTCATCGTACTTTCTAGGTACTCCATGTTTACTATACGCTACTTTTCTTCTACCTTTTCTTTTTGCCACGAGTCTTCCTTACTGTTCTCTTTCTCTTGATGTCATTATCCTGTGAATGACCACCTCTCATGAAAGAGTTTACTCGGCCAAAAGCCCATTGACTCATAGACACTCCTGGTCTAGAACCTGAACTTAGAAAAGCGCCTTGTCCTCTTCTATATACTCTTGCAAGCTGTCCATAAGTAAATCTACTATTTTTTGCTTTTCTCTTAAGAGTATTTTGAACACTCACACTGAGTGTTTTTCTTTTTACACCTTTTCTCTTAACTGGTGTCTTTCTTTTTCTTCTCTTTACCGCCACGTCTTAACTCCATCAATCGTGCTCGATCTTGCTGTATTATTACAGGCACTGGGGTATTATTGTTTCCACCTTTAGTAAAGGTTGGGTGAGACCATAAATATTCACATGTATTCTGACAATCATTTAGAGATGCCACGTATTCGTCAATCGCATCAAGCGTTAGGTCATCACCCAGTAGATATACTATCACCTCCCAAGGTAATGTTTCAAAGTTTTGTTCATTTAATACTAAGATATCTTCATCAAAGTTTGTTATTTTAGTAGTCCCGTCAAGATAACTTTGATAACTATAAGGACATACTTTTCTTATGGAATAAAAGTATTCTAGCCAATTAATCTTAACCTCTACTTCTTTTTTTCTTTCCACGTTTCTTTTTCTTACCCATTCCTTTTTGCTTCTGCTTTTTTAGAATAGCTTCTCTCAAAGCTTTTGGTAATTTCATTTGTTTTTTGGTTAGTGCCATTTACATTCTCCCATTGTCCTTTAGGACACTTTGCCGAATTAATTAGTACTTTTATCGGCATAAAACACTTGCAACTATTGCAAGTTTTCCAATAACTATCAAACTCTGGACAGTTACGACATATATCGTACCGCTTCATATTTATGTGCGTTTCGATCTTTTTCGTTTTATCTTTCGTTTGATTGATGAAGAGAGTTCAGTTTCTTTCTGAACTCTCTCAACTGCGTCAGTAAATGCTTTCTTTAGACTCATCTATCTTTCGCTTTGCCTACGTTTAGTGCAAACCAGTCTAAGACCATATACACTTTTTTCATCCAACCATCGTCAATCGGGGTTGGAGTAATTGCTGCTATCAATGATGCAATCATTACTATTGTTGGGATAATGGCAATCCATGCCTGTACCCACTGAAAAAATTCTAACATTAGTTCATCTCCTCAATATATTCCTTTGCCGCTTTCTCCGTTGCGAACTTGCTAAGATTTCCATTTGGATTCCTAACACACCATCTACCTCTCTTTTCGACCATTGTCCAGCCGTCTGGTAAGGTAAATTGTTTCTTGACTTTTGGAGCCATCTTCATATCTTTTTTATCATAATCTTCTATCATAATTTTATCCGTGTAATGTGACAAGTGTCACTATTAAGCCTGCCATGAACAGTATTGCTGCTCCTGCGCCACCTATTAATATTTGTTCTATTCTCTGTATTGAAGTTTCCATTTCATCGAAACGTCTAAAGGCAGTTTTCCACCGTTCAGCTACAATAGCCTCCAGTTTCGCTAATTCTGCTTTTAAGTTCTGTATTTCTTCTGACATGGTTTTTTCCTTTTAAAATTTTATACTACAATTATATAAAAGTTTTGAGCTTTTGTCAAGACTTATTTTTGTAAGGTATAAATTTTTACGGGTTCTGATTTTCCTTTTACTGTAACTTCGTCAAGGAATTTGTAGTCATATTCTTCAACTAAACTGTGCTCAGATATAATAACATCTACGTTATACTCTTTACATTGACTCTCTAGCCTTGCAGCAAGATTGACGCTATCGCCGAGCACACTATAATCGAAACGGGAACTGGATCCGAAATTACCCACAACGCAAAGCCCCGTATTGATGCCCGCTCCTGTATTAATCTGATCAAGTCCTTCTTCTTTAAGTTCTTCATTTAATTTCTCCAAAGAAATTCTCATTTCTATAATTGCTTTTGTTGCATTTTCTACTTGTTGTTCGTCATCTAATGGTGCGCCCCAAAATGCCATGATGCAGTCACCCATATATTTATCGATTGTTCCTCCATGCTTTAAAATGATCTCAGTCTGATTGTCGAGAAAACGATTTATCAGAGTAGTAAGACCTTGAGGATCTGATTGGTATTTTTCCGAGATTGGGGTAAATCCTCTTATGTCAGAGAAAAGAAAAGTGAGTCGTTTTGTAACCCCACCCAAACTCAGTAATTTTGGATTGTCTTGTAATTTTTTTACCATGTGTGGAGATAGATACGTCCCAAATTGTTGCTTAATACGAAGACGTAAAAAGTATTGTTCTACGAAGTTGTAAAACGTCATTAGTGTAAAAATGATCAGTAAATTGACGTAAATAAAACTTACATCAAGTAGTAGTCCTTGTGCAAACAAGTCCTTACTTGCATAGAATAATCCACCTAGTATCAAAGCTAAAAATGGTATGGAAAAGTATACAAGTGATGATGTGAATATAAGTATTGTTCCTGCGATAAATGTGGTAAGGAGTTCTGCTCCTAGTGCCCAGTCGGGGGTTGTTTTGGTCTTGCCTTCTAGCATAGAAGATATTGTCATGGCTTGTACTTCATGTGGAAAAAGAAGTCCTGCAGGTGTGGGTATTTGGGTAGCAATACCCTCTGCAGTAACTCCTATGATTGCGATAGGCGCTCCCTTAAAATCAAGTGCTGATACTCTGTTAAAGTTTCTATTCCAGTCTACATAGACATTTGCTCTTGAATCTGAAGGAACTGTATAAGGTGGTACTCTTAGTGCTTGTATACCACTATCTCCTACCTTTAGTTGATAACTTCTTGCGCCTTGTAGTAGTCTTAACATTTCCAGACCAAAACTGGGATAGAGTTTTGATTCGACGCTTAGGACCAAAGGCATCTTTCTTACTAATCCGTCTGTTTGTGGAATAGCGGTTAGTAGTCCTACGGCCTTTGTTTTTGACTCCAGCATAGACGGAGTACGTAAAATTCCTGGGTACTTGTATAGCCATGGGTGTGGATCTCCTCCAATTGTGGCAGTACCTACATGAGGACCACCGCCTGTAGCTTTACTAGAAGCTATGAAAGGCAAGACAGTATTAGTTTTAGCTAGTGCTTCTGCTAGTTCTCTGTCTTTGCCGTGAATATCTTTATCAGGAAAAAATATTGTAAGTCCTGAAAAAGATGATTTATATAATAGGTCTGCATATACATCTCGAGGTAGAGGGTATCCTCCATACTTCTCTACGGTTGCTTCATCTATTTCTACCAGTGTAATGTTTTGATCTTGTGTTGTTGGGGTAGACATCATCAAGTAGTCAAAATACTTGAGTGTCAAAAATTCTGTTGGTTTCTGTATTTGTAAAAACAGTAGACCACCTAGAAGTAAAAATCCGATTATCTTTTTGTACATCTTTTTCTCGCCTTATCCCATACTTGATAGTTATTTACTACAACTAAAGTAGAACCTATATTCATCAACATATATGTTTCATCTGAAACATCTTCATTAAATAGTACATGCCCTTGAGCAATACTTTTTAGTGCTATCATCTGTGGTATTGTTGGAACATCTCCTAAAATAGGATTCATTTCCATTACACAGTCATATTTCAAAGCTCTATAAGTAGAGTATATATCAAGAACTTGTAAAGCTATAAATGCTTCTTTATGTAGTTCGTGTTCTTCGTGAAAAGTTAAATTAAGTGCTGGAGCAAAGGTAAACTCTTGTATTTGTTTAACCTGAGCTTTGCTTAATTCTGATGGTAGAGCTACCGCCGCTACCAACAATAATGTTAAAAGTTTTGCCTTCATCATCTATAAGTATGTTATAACTTGTTCCATTGTCAAGTTCTAATCTTAAGTAATTGTTTACTTGTCTTGTAAAAGTAATATCGCTTCCCTCTATTAAAGTAATAATATTAGTTTCTAAATCTTGACCTAATTTAGTTCCTACTAAATTGACTCCTGTAAAGTCTGTTGTAAGTTGCTCTTGGTCTAATTCAGAAAGTTCCTCTATTACAGATAGTAAGTCTTCGAAGAAATTTACATCTAGGTAGTCCACATCTAATTCGGTGAACGTGAAATCCTCATCTTCTGCTAGCAAATCTACTTCTAGATCGTTGAAATCGAGATAATCAATATCCAGAAAATCGCCAACAGAATCATCAGCTCCGTCCACTCTTGAAACTTCTGTTCCATCTTTTTCCTTTGGTGGACTAACAATAAGAAGATTGTCAATCAATTCCAGGCTTATGTCCAATACCAATGGTTGAGTTGGTGTACTCTCCCACATACTTGTAACAGTAGACTGAAATGGTTTATTCAATACAACAGTGCCTGCAGCGGTAGCAACTACTATCTCTCCCGATGGATCTCCAAGATCGTTTGGTAAAAGAATGATTAGTGCTCTTCCTAACTCGTCCACAGTAACTGTGAAGTCAGTACCACGAATTCCGATTTGAGATGTTGGGGTGTTGATTTGAATATTTTCTTTATCTATTTTCCCTAATTCTCCACTAATATATCGAAGTGTACCACTTGCAAAGTTTAACGCCATCTTCGAATTACTAGGATTCGCATCGTAGACAAACTCATCAATAATGAGTTGAGAGTGCTCTGTTAGTCTGACTTGACTCTCGTCTAGAAAAGTTATTCCGAGTCGCCCATTTGCGGTACGAACATCGTCATAACTATTTATATTAAAATTAAGAGCAGCAGGTAAGGGTTCTTCACGAACAACTTGACCTGCGCCACTTAACTCTGTAATGTCGCCTATATTGTCAGCATGAAGTGGACGTACCACCATCAGACTGAACAATGCAAATATTACTATTTGACGCATTACTTTCAATTTTCAACCAGTCTGCCGCAAGTGTTGATGCCTGTGTGATTGTCATTGTATTCGAATCACCAGTTAAGTCAAGATAAAAATATCCTGCATCATTTGCGCTGGCTCCGTACCCACTTCCTGTAAAAGTGAGTTCGTTACTATCTCCTGTGATATCCATGAAGTTTGTTGCATAAGCTGAATCTAGGTCAAAAGTAATCTCGTTACTATCACCTAAAATAGTCCAATCTAAATCTAGATATGAGACATCGTTAGACTCTCCTATATCTACATCTGCTGTGTTAAATGAACCTGTTACATTAACATTAGCATTAACATAGTCTGCTCCGTTTAACCCAGTTGTATCCATTGACCATTCAAATTCATTACTATCTCCATCAAATTCATAGAATCCTGTAAAGTTATCTCCATACATGCCGTCAGTAAGAAACTTATTTGATGATCCGATTTGATTAATATCAAGTGTCCAACCTGTGCCAAAAAATATAGCTTTAGTCATTGTACCTGCTATTGCATCATCTCCACCAATTATGTTACTTGAACCTAACTGCTCAAGGTCGATAGCTGCATTACTTCCTGTTTGTTTAATAAAGATTTCATTATCTGCTACTAAACCAAAGGAAAGTAATAAAAGAATTATTCTAATCATGATTTTCTCCCATGAAATACCAATATCCTCTTTCCTGTCCTTGCATTATAACTTCAACTACGGCAGTTTCCATAGCTGCTTGTAAAGCAATTGACTTACTTTCATTCATAGCATTACCAGTTTCAAACTCTACGAGTTTTGTTCCTTCTGCTATATATCTGAAAAAGTCACTGGAAAGTCCTACGGATAATATGGTCTTTGTAGTAAGGACTTCTAATAAAATTTCGCCTGTACTCACAGACACTAATCTTATCGAAACTACTACTGTATCTTCTCGATACTGTTTGGAGTTACCGATGCCTAAGTAACGAGCACCAACACCTCCAGTTAATAGATTAGAGTTATAATCAATAACTCCTCCCTCTATAATAAGACCTGCAAACAATAGTGGTAGTTGCTGATCTCCTTCATCAAATCTCTCTCGGGTTGAACGAATAATCTGCCTTTCTTTTGTTATATGATCGATGCCTTTTCGTTCTACAACTCTAAAGAATTTTGAATGTTTAAGTGCCCTAATTAAGTATGCTTCTGGTGCTTGAGTAATAGCACTAGAAAAATCTGCATATCCATCTACACTTTTTCTTTGACCTGTTAAATCTAAAAAACTATATACTGCAACAACAGGTCGTTGTTTTGCTGCAGGTAATGATTTTAATTGTTCTGTTATTGGCTGATTGACTACAGCACTCTTGGAAAAACATTCTGCCTTTCCTATGATAGTAACTACATCACTGTAGTCTTGATCTGGATTTGTTAAACATGGTGATAAGTACTCTCGATGCGTTGCGCAACTAGAAACCAAAATCGCCGATAGGAATAGTAATAGTAGTTGTTTCCCCTGTAGTCTCATTAAATATCTCTAATGTAATCATACTTCCATCTGATGACCAAGTAATAAGGTTATCAAATAAAGTAAAGTTTCCATTCTCTGCAGGGTTCTCTCCAAATAGTTGATCAACTAGTTGTCGTGACAGCTGCGCGTATATTCTGCTTTCAAAGTTTTTTATAAATCTTGCGAGTGTTGTGTTTTCTGCGTCTCTTTCCAACGCTTCTTTAAGAGCTTGAATTTCAGCCTCGAGAGCTTCTTTTCTTGTAAACTCTTGGTTTTCAATGGTGAGGTAGTGACTGCTTGTGCCCACTCCACTAAATGACGGATTTTTAAATTTAAATTTAATTTCATCTGCTGCTACTCCACCTGCAAGTAATATTAGTAAACTAATTATTGTTTCTTTTCTCATTTTCTTTTAATTGTAAAACTGTGTCCAGTTTCTTTTGCAATCTTATCATATCATTATCTAACATTCTTATTTGGTCAATAAGTGCCAATATAGTCATTTTCATTTCTTCGATTGCTGGGTCTATCTTTTCTGTTATTGTAGTCCAAACAAAATACACAAAGTATCCTAGTCCGACCATGGCAACAACTGGAAATCCAAACTGTTGAATAGCGTCAATCACGTCTTGCATCTATACTCCCTGATTCTACAAAGTTCTCTGCTCTAGCTATTTTATCTAAGTCAGGTGTAAGTCCTAAAGCGGAACTTACACTCATGTCTATCTTTATCATATCATTGTTCATTACTTTGATACGAGTAATTAACATTTTAGAGATACCTCGTACTTCTTCAGTATCTCCAACAACATCGTCCATTATCTTTCGTATTATAAGAAAAATAAAACCACCCATAAACAGTGCTGCTGCTATCGGTGCTCCGACTTGTCCTATTAAATCAAATACTTCCATTATATATTTATTGCTGTAATCTTGTTGTCTCTTTCTACTGCTTCAAGGTCAAAGTTTATACTTACTCCACACCCACAAGCATGTTGTTCTTTGGGATTCTCAAAAACAAATATTTCATTTAGTCCTTGTTTTTGGTAGTCCAATGTCATTCCATATAAGTAAGGAACTGACGGTTTATCAATTAATATTTGTATCTCGCCAAAATCTAGAAGTACATCTGAATCATGTCTATCGCTAGTAGAATCAAAAATATACTCGAAACCAGCACAACCTCCGCCTGTGATCCCAAGCCGTATATAACTAAATCGTTCTTCGGCTTTCTTTTGAAGAAGTTTCTTAATCGCTTCATCAGTGAGGTCAATCAATGTCTCCGCCATCTGGATATGTATTAAAATGTTTTACATCTTCTATGTCTGGCATACTATCGCCATACTCTTCTCTACACTGCTCTTCAAAGTCCGAATCCCAATGTATTGCTTCTAAGTCCGCATCATGATATTTGTCGTCTCTCGGAATCTTTTTAGTTTTATCAACGTGTAGCTGGGTTGCACCATGTTTAGGGGTTTTCTTTCTTCCAAATATTTTATCCCAATTTAAATCAAATTGTGTCTTGTTCTTTATTTTTCTAGGTCTGCTGCCTTTGCTCATAATCTTCTATTGCCTTTTTTATTGCTGCTTCTGCTAAAACACTACAATGTACTTTTATTGAAGGCAACTGTAGTGCGTCTGCGATTTCTCTATCTTTTATTAGTTTTGCTTCTTCGAGTGTTGTTCCTAAAAGCATCTCTACTAGTTTGCTAGAAGATGCAATTGCGCTTCCACAACCATAAGTTTTGAATTTAATATCTTTTATTATATTATCTTCTACCATAAGTTGTATTCTCATAACGTCGCCACAGGAAGGTGCTCCGACCATGCCTGTGGCTACTCGGGAGTCAGATGGGTCAAATTTACCAACTGAAAAGCTTTGAGGATTGTTTAAAACGTTGTAGAATCTGTCGTTTACTTCTTTACTATATGCCATTATTTTTTGAGCAACTTTTTCATAAGTTCGCCATAATTTCCTTGCCCAAAACCATCTGCGTTAATTTGGACGTTTGTCTGGGATTTAATAGAAGATGCTTTTGCTTTCTCTATTTCGGTCTGAGCTTTTATTTCTTCCATACGAATCTTATGTGCCATCTGAAGTAAGTCTACAATATCTTTATTTGTAAAGACTTCGGACTCTTCGGCTTCTTTAAGTTTTTGTTCAATTATATCATCTAGTATAGTTCCTATCTTAAATCTATTGCGGTAGCCAGTATCTAAATATACGGAATCAATGTAAGCCTTTACTTCACGTTTTCCAAGCCATTCAGATATTGTGTTTTCGTCTACTGCTAGTGCTGTTGCGGTTTCTTGTATACTACCATACTCTAGATAGGCATTAGCAATTTCTATGCCTTCGGGACTCATTTTAGTTGCAATTTCATTTTTCATATTTGAATTATAAACCAACTTAAGATAAATGTCAAGAAAAATTTTTTAGAGCATCATTATGATGATCTGTGTGCGT
>Ga0098043_1000805_pt1 | contig 11163 bp, 13 predicted proteins | sample 9B_taG_FD_92581 | JGI IMG/M metagenome (GOLD analysis project Ga0098043, IMG submission 92581) | Marine viral communities from the Subarctic Pacific Ocean - 9B_ETSP_OMZ_AT15188_CsCl metaG | ecosystem: Environmental > Aquatic > Marine > Oceanic | place: Subarctic Pacific Ocean | collected 2015-01-10 | reverse complement strand
TCTACAATGTCGTTCAAGCCGACTGCGTACATTTGTTCTGCTGAGTTCATTTGGTTCTCCTTGTTTCAGCTATTGGTCTAGTGACGGAAGCGCAGACAACACTTCGTCAATTTGTTGTTTAGTTGTCACTCGCAAACTCTCGTTTGTCTTGAGCATGTCTGCTGTCAGGGTTCGCCCTTGTAGGGCTTGGTTGAGTTGCCGCCTAATTTCTCTCATGGTGTTGTCACCACCAAAGTTGAACCGCTCCAGCACGTCGATCATGTCCACCACATTGTTCAACACTGGATCGCCCCACTTCTTGTAGTCGGGATTTTTGGTACTACTTACACCGGAATATGCCAACCTCTCAGATAGCGTAACCAGCTTACCCGTTAGTTCACCCATAATGGTGTTTGAGAACCCCTGCATTAGCTTGGTGTGCTGCTTCTTGTAGAAGTCACTGATAACCTCATGGCCCTCGTCCACCACGTCGGTGCGCCAGTCGGGTGTGATCTGCTGGATCTCAAAGTCGATGTAGAACATCTTACGAAGCTCATCCTTGGGCGGGTAATCGTCAGGGTTGAACAGACTGTCCACGCTACCCTGTAGCCGTACCTGTTCATCAACTACCGCATCATCGTAATCGACCCACACAAACTGATCCGCTGCGCGTTCAAAGTCGTTCTTGATTGCAGTCATGGTTGTGATGAATGGCGGTATGTCTTGGTTGGGCATTGCACCCCCACCTTTGACCCACGGCTTGGTCGCACGGTAGTACGTGTTACGCGCTAGGCCACTGAGTCGCTTGGCTTCTAGGAAAGACTTGCAGTTGGGCAGTAGTATCTTACCGCCGAACACACCTTCGGTAGCCAGACCGTTGGCTTGCCTGATCTGGGCTGTGGCTTTGAGGTCACGTCGTTGGTTGTTCCACACACCTGTATGAAAGGTTACGACTGCTGCCGCTTCACGCATGGTGGGCGCACTGACTGTCGAGGACTGTATGTCCTGTAGTTCAGTGTAATCCACACTAACTTCTTTATCAGGCACGCGGTTAGTCACCATGTCATGCATAGCGCTTTTTACGTCGCTCGACATCTCTGACATCTCATCAACAAACGCAAACGCTGTCTGCTCTTCTTCGATACGCGCAAGCGCTTTGAGATCGTCTATGATCTCCTGCTCACTACGCTCCTCGTTGATCTTAATCAACTCTTCATGCTCGTCCATTGCTGGCTCCTCGGTTATAAGTTTTCCAAACTCAGTAATCATTTGCGGTTCTCCAATTGCAGAAATAAATAAACGACTGAGAAGGTCACAGTCGCGGTGAAACACACCCAGAAGGTTGCTGCGTGTGTACGGCTTACAGGCACGGCGATGTCCTCGACCACACCTAGTAATGCTATGTAGGTCATAAGACCTGAGAAGAGGGCGATACCCCCTGCTGTTTTTTCTAAGTTCATAGTTGTTCCTTACTTTAGTTTCTCTTCATCAATGAAGAACTTTACGTGGACGAATCCACCCTGCATGGATGAGATCGTGTAACGGAACTCACACGTCTCCAGCCAACTTATAAATCTTTTCAGATACTGAACCTGTACAGTTGTCCCCATAATCATTTCCCAATGTATTGAATGTCAGACGCAGGTATCACTTGATACGCGCCCTTGTTGTAAGCAGGTGCCACAGTGAATGTGGACTGCTCGTTTTTAGTACGGGCTGTACTAGATTCGGCTGTCGGGGGTGACAGCTTGCGCGATGGATACATCTCACGATGTGCGACCATGCGCTCTTGCCCAAGTGTGGGCTGCACAGAAAGTGCGCGGAACGGACGTGCGGGACGCCGTGGCTTGCGGACTGGTTTGTATCTTCTCAAGACTGAAAACCTCCAATGTAAAAATTTTGAAATGACGAAACACCCGACTATTATAACATGTTACACAGGTAATGTCAAGTGAAGTCAGATTATGTTATTTGGGAGTAGGTAATGTAATGTACTGAAATGTACTGTAATGTTCCTAAATTGTTCTTGTAGGTAGGTGCGCAAGTGCTTGATATATAAGTAATGTTCTAATGTAGTAAAAATATTGGAAAATTTAGGCGGTGCGAGGGGTGAGAAAAAAGGGTGCGGAATCGCGTGTAGAGGGAGAGAAAATAAATTTTTTCTAAAATATCGTCATAAATTTACCCTAACTTTAGAACATTGTTAGATTTATATATATATATATACAATAAATTAGTTTAATTAATACTAGATACCACCAGATACAACTGGATGATACGTTTGTAATGTTCGTTTTTGGCTAAAAATTTGCGAACATTATAAGAACATTGCAAGAACATTAGCCCCTTTTTGCGAACATTAGGACGCGGCGCAACTTTCATCACTGGTTTCAAAGAATTGGTCTGTTCCGTACTAAATTCTTACAGTGCAACACACGTTGAGTTTCTACGGCCCAAGCTCGACAGTGAGACGCGGCGCAACATTTATCACTGGTTTCAAAAAGAAACCAAAAAAAAGGCCCCGCCGAGGCGGAGCCGAATGGATGGCCCCCGAGGGGGCCGGTTGGTTTAGCTGTCGTCGGACTCTTTACCATACTTGGCCAGTTCATCTTCGATCTGGCGTAGGTATGATGCGATCTTCATCATGCCACCATCTTGGAAATCATCGCGGTATTTTTCCGCGCCATCTTCCGGCTGCACAATTTTCTGGAATGCCGCTACTGCTTTTACCGATGCATCAACCGCGCTGGGCAATGGTGGGTTTATCTGCAGCTGCTCTTCCGCTGTAAGATCCTCGCCCGCATCTTGCTTAGCTTGGATTGCTAACACGGCGGCATCGCGTTCGGCAGTAGTCAATCGGCTGATTAGCCTGTTGAATTTACCATTCCAGATTGCGCGGGTATCCGATAGCGTGGCAGCTTGGGTACTGCTCAGCGCTTTTTTTGCCTTGGGCAGACTACCCTTCGCGTCGCGGTAGGCTCGGGCAATAGTTGGTGTCGTTACCGATCCGACATAATTGCAAAAGATGTCGCGCCGCCATTCAGCGAAGATGCCGCCATGCTTGGATGCATACCCAGCGGACAATCGTTCTACAGTAATCCGGTCGGACTCTGGCGAGTCGGCATTGTGCGCGGCAATCGCCTCGTCCAATGAGCGCTCCGCTCTCGCGTCGGCTTTGCCCGCTTTGCCATCGGCAATGATTGCTTCGCGGATGGACTCAGGTAATGGTGGTAAATTGTGATTCAAATCAGTCATAGTTGACTCCAAGTAGTTTTAGTTAATGTCGATTGATTCGACCTAATACAGTTTAATGATATTTAGTTAAAAGTCAATTCTAGTCCAGACAAGACTAAAAACGGCGCATCGCGGCCCCTACCCTACCCCTATGACCCGCTGTCTAGCACAGGAGTCCCATGCGCCTATGTATTACTAATTTCCACGAATAAATTACAATTTTCTCAAATCCCAGACCCCACCCCCCTCTATATAGGAACACCCCCCTATAGGAGTCCCAACCTCCTGATTGTAAAAAATTTTTTGTTGTGTATATTCGGCGCAACGGCTTAACGCCAGCGAACAATTTATGACCTTGCATATAGAACCTGAGATTGGTGTACCTATAGATGCTGATACTCCCTATGAAGATCTTAGGGAGCGTGCCGAAGCAGCGTGTAATACTGCAGAAGCACTTGCAGAGCACGGGCTGGACATAGAACCAACGAGAGAGGACAAGGATGTGGCGGCTAAACTTGCCGTTGCATATGCAGATGATCCCGAAGCAACGTCCAAAAAAGTAACAACTAAGCGTGCAGCAACTTTAACACCTGCATCTCTTGTACTTACCAACCACATACTCAACGAGTTCGGCCACTCTGTAGCAGAAAGCGCTACCCAGATACGCCATCTAGTTACGAATAAGCTGCTGTTGGAGTCTGAGAATGACGATCCGCGCATACGTATTCGTGCATTGGAGTTGCTGGGTAAGATCTCAGACGTAGGATTGTTTGCTGAGAAGTCAGAAGTTACAATAACGCATCAGTCAACTGACGATCTACGCGCTAAATTACGGGCTAAGTTAGAAAAACTAGTCAACCCCGAAGACGATATTGAAGATGCTGTTGTCATAGACAACTCACCTATAGATGTTGAGGCCGAACTTGCGGAGCTAGATGACGAGTATGATGACTGATTCCGCTTTTGATTTTACTGAAGAGGAAGTCCAGCAGATGTTGGACAACTTGGATGTGTATACAGCGGAAGAAGTTGCAGAGATAGACCGACTTGTTGATGAGTTAGAGGCACGTAAAAGCAATCAAGCAGCCTACGATGACCTAATAGAGTTCTGCAAACGTATGCAACCCGACTTCATTGTCGGCAAACACCATAGAATACTAGCTGACATGCTCATGGATATTGAGCAAGGTAACAAAGATCGTATATGCGTGAACATTCCTCCGCGACACGGGAAGTCAAACCTAGTGTCTATCATGTACCCAGCATGGTTTTTGGGGAGAAACCCAAACAAGAAGGTAATGATGGTGTCACACACCACCGATTTAGCGGTAGATTTTGGCCGAAAGGTGCGAAATCTGATTGCAACGGAGGAGTACGCAACGATATTTCCCACCGTGAAGCTGGCGATAGACTCAAAATCAGCGGGACGGTGGAACACAAGCGTTGGTGGGGAGTATTACGCCTGTGGAATTGGCTCGTCAATCGCAGGTCGGGGCGCGGACTTGCTTTTAGTGGACGATCCGCACTCAGAACAGGACGTAATCAACGGTAATTTTGAAGTTTTTGCCAAAGCATACGATTGGTTCACGTTTGGAGCGCGTACTCGTCTCATGCCGGGGGGTCGTGTAGCCATAATTCAGACCAGATGGCACATGGATGACCTAACTGGGCGTGTAACCAAGGATATGACGCAGAATGAGCGGGCAGATCAGTACGAAATCGTAGAATTCCCTGCAATTTTGGATATAGAGGACGAAGAGACGGGCGATATAGTAGAGAAACCGCTGTGGCCTGAGTTTTTTGACCTAGAAGCACTGCTACGCACCAAGGCATCCATGCCTACGTTCCAGTGGAACGCTCAATATCAACAAGAACCTACCGCAGAAGAGGCCGCGTTGGTCAAACGCGAGTGGTGGCAGATATGGGATCAGGATAATCCGCCCCAGTGCGAGTATATAATCATGTCACTGGACGCTGCAGCCGAGACCCACAACCGTGCGGACTACACAGCGCTCACTACGTGGGGCGTGTTTATGAATGAAGAGGTAGATGCGTACAATATAGTGTTGCTAAACAGTATAAAGAAGCGACTAGAGTTCCCAGACTTGAAAGACATGGCTATGGAAGAGTACATGGAGTGGGAGCCAGACGCATTTATAGTGGAGAAGAAGTCAGCAGGTACGGCGCTGTACCAAGAGATGCGTCGTATGGGCTTACCCGTGTCTGAATACACACCACACAGAGGGTCAGGTGACAAACTGGCACGACTAAACTCAGTAGCGGATATTGTAGCAAGTGGTATATGCTGGGTGCCTCCTACGAGGTGGGCGGAAGAAGTAATTGAAGAAATCGCTGGGTTCCCATTTATGAGCCATGATGACTTGGTTGACTCCACGGTCATGGCGCTCATGCGTTTTAGGCAGGGTGGGTTCATACGCCTACCGACAGACGAGCCTGAAGAACAGCGATATTTTAAGTCGCGTAGAGGCGGGTATTACTAATGGCTATAATTCAAGAACTAAAAGACCACATCGCTAAAGGGTCTCCTGAGTCTAAACCCGTGCTTACTAAGGCAGCGAATAAGATGTCTGAAGCACAACAGAGGGATTTTTTGGCTTCTTTGCAGGGGGCCGACGCAGAGTTCCAGATGGAAGTAGCGCCTTATATGCCGAAAGGTTCAACGATTGACCCTTCACGAGCCAGACTAAAAGCATTCCCTAAAGAAGCGGGTATAGGCCCGAAAGGGCTTACATCAATGGGTATTTCAACCAAAGGTGTTACAGACCCCGAACGACTTAAAGAAAGGTTTGAGGGGTATGAGATACAATATGAGCCTGACACAGTAACCGCCCTAGAAGCGGCAAATGCAAACCCGCGTGTTTTTTCACATGAGTATAGGCATTTTGAGGGTACAGACGCCGATATGGAACTGTTAAACAGAGTTCAAGATGTTATGGCGTCCCAAAACAAAAAAGACTTAGCTAAAAGCACGCGCTTGTTAGCCGGATATGCATACAGTATGGCAACGGCTAATAGGTTCCGGGGGAGTGATGAAGGTGATGAGACCGAGAAACTAGACATTAAACCGTACCGAGATGCTTACAATGCAACTATTGATGGCACAGAAGAAGATATAGCTAGAAGTGCACAAGAGCTTTTAGCTAGTCCTTTAGTATCTAAGTTTATGGGCTTTAGGAGCTTTCAGAAAATGCTACCTAGAGTAGCCGTTGGGCCGTATTTTAAGAAGAATGTTGAAATGCCAGAAGGCTACCGCGCAGGCGGGCGTACAAGGCTAATTTGAGGACTGACTAATGGCTATTGAGAAAGGATTGTACGCTGCTCCATTAGGCATAGAGCAAGAAAGCGAAACTGGCGCAAGTCTGGAGATAGAGATTGTAGATCCAGAGATGGTAACTCTGGATGACGGCTCTGTAGAGATTACGATTATTCCCGACGCTGACATTGGCGACATGATGCAATTTGGCGACAACATTGCAGAGTTTTTAGAGGATAACGAGCTAAACAAAATATCCAGCGAGCTTATCGGTGCAGTGGATGCCGATACGCACAGCCGCAAGGACTGGGCTGATAGCTTTGTCAGGGGGTTGGACGTTCTTGGTTTTAAGTACGAAGAGCGTAACGAGCCGTGGGAAGGCGCGTGTGGTGTGTACTCCACAGTCCTTGCTGAAGCAGCTATACGTTTCCAAGCAGAAACCATGTCTGAGACTTTCCCCGCCGCTGGCCCTGTACGTGTAAAGATCCTTGGTGAAGAAACTAAAGACAAGGATGAGGCTGCACAGCGCGTAAAAGCCGATATGAACTACGAACTCACCGAGCGCATGGTGGAGTACAGACCCGAGCATGAGCGCCTGTTATACAGCCTTGGCTTGGCTGGTAGTGCGTTCAAAAAAGTTTATTTTGATCCGAACATAGGTAGGCAGGTTGCATTGTACATACCCGCCGAAGATGTAGTTGTGCCATACGGCGCGTCTAATATAGAGAGTGCCGAACGTGTTACGCACATCATGCGTAAGACTAAGAACGAGCTTAAGAAGCTACAAGTGTCTGGGTTTTACAGAGATGTAGATTTAGGAAGTCCACAGCCTTACCACACTGACATAGAAGAGCGTAAGGCTGAAGAAGGTGGCTACTCTATAACAGACGATAATAGGTACGCGGTCTACGAGATACACGCTGACATCATTATAGAAGGTGTCGATGAAGAAGATGGCGACGAGAAAGACCAAATAGCAAAGCCTTACGTCGTAACTATCGAGCGTGGGACAGGTGAAATATTAGCGATACGTCGTAACTGGAACGAAGAAGATCCCCTGATGCTCAAGCGTCAACACTTCGTACACTATGCATACGTGCCCGGATTTGGCTTTTACGGGCTAGGTTTGATTCACATAATAGGGGGGTACGCTAAAGCGGGCACCTCCATCATACGGCAGCTTGTGGACGCTGGTACGTTATCTAATCTGCCCGGAGGTCTAAAGTCTCGCGGGTTACGTATAAAGGGCGATGATGTACCGATAGAGCCGGGGGAGTTTAAGGATGTAGATGTGCCTTCTGGCAGCATCCGTGACAACATCATGCCGCTCCCATACAAGGAGCCGAGCCAGACCCTACTACAACTACTAGATAAGATCACTCAGGAAGGTCGTAGGCTGGGTGCCATAAGTGACATGAACATTTCGGACATGTCAGCAAACGCCCCTGTGGGTACAACTCTGGCCCTTCTAGAGCGTACTCTAAAACCGATGGCTGCAGTTCAAGCCCGCGTTCACTACGCTATGAAGCAGGAGTTTAAGCTGCTTAAAGCGATAATGGCTGAGTATGCTCCAGCGGAGTACGGGTACGAGCCGATACGTGGAGAGATAACTGCTCGTCAGATGGACTATATGATGGTGGACGTGATCCCTGTCAGTGATCCTAATAGCTCTACGATGGCTCAGCGAGTGGTTCAGTATCAAGCTGTGTTACAAATGTCGCAGTCTGCACCGCAGATATACGACTTGCCGCAGTTACATAGGCAGATGATCGAAGTGCTGGGCGTGAAGAACGCAGACAAGTTAGTGCCGACAGAGGATGATGCCAAACCTGTTGATCCTATAAGTGAGAATATGAACGCATTGAATGGTAAACCGTTGAAAGCATTTATATACCAAGATCACGAAGCGCATATCGCGGCACATACAGCTTTTATGAAAGATCCAATGATCGCTCAAATGTTAGGGCAGAACCCACAGGCACAGAGAATCATGGCGTCGCTACAAGCACACATCGCAGAACACACAGCCTTCTTATATCGCAAGCAGATGGAAGAGAAGTTGGGCGCACCGCTACCTGCACCGAACGCAGAACTGTCAGAAGAAGTAGAGTTGAATCTAGCTCGTTTGGCAGCACAAGCAGGACAGCAGATCACACAGGCGCGTCAACAGCAGGCTGCACAACAGCAAGCGCAACAGCAAGCGCAAGACCCGCTAATGCAGTTAAAACAAGCAGAACTGCAGGTCAAACAACAAGAAGTGCAGCGTAAGATGCAGAAAGATCAGACCGACGCACAGTTGCAAGCCGCTGAATTACAAAGAAAAACTCAGAAAGATCAAGCAGATGCGATGATCGACGCAGAACAGTTGAAGATAGAACAACAAGAGATGCAAATAGACGCTAGAAAGGCTGGAGTCAAGATGGCCGCAGAGCGCCGTAGGGACAACGCCAAGTCAGATTTAGACACACTAAAGGCTATACAGGAAAGCCGAAACAAGGATAGATAGTGGCTAAAACCGTCATAGACGTGCTTAAAGAAAGGATCGAGGCTGAAAGAGCCTCTGCAATAGAGTTCATTGCTACGGGAGGGGCTAAAGACTTCTCCGCGTACAAAGAAGCGACAGGGTTGATTCGGGGTCACGACACCTGTTTGCAGCACATAGAAGACCTCTTGCGAAACTTGGAGTACGAAGATGAGTGATGTTGCACAAGCAACTGTTACTGAAGACGAGTTTGAAGCGCAGATACCCGTGCCTGTGGGGTATAGAGTGCTGATTGCTATGCCGCATGTTGAAGAGACATTTGATGGCACTGACCTACTAAAGTCTGTAACCACAAAGAACCACGAACAAGTCATGTCGATTATCGGACTTGTGCTGGATATGGGCGAACAAGCCTATTCTGACACAGACCGATTCCCCACTGGCCCGTGGTGTAAGCAAGGGGATTACGTAATGTTCCGTGCTAATACAGGGACTAGGTTCTCAATAGATGGTAATGAATATCGTTTGATGAATGACGATTCTATTGAAGCTGTTGTGCCAGATCCCCGTGGTATAGAAAGAGTATAGGGAGTAGGTTATGCCATTTCAAAAAGTAGAGTACGAGTTTCCTGAAGATGATAGTGTCGATTCCACTGATATAGAAGTGGAGAGTTCCGATGCAGTGGAGATCGACTTGTCAGGAAAAAAGACCGCCGACGACTATGCAGATACTTCTAGTAAACCTGAAGTGGAGACTGCAGAGGCAGAAGAAGATATTGAAGTCGAAGTTGTCGATGATACCCCAAAAGCTGATAGGAACCGTAAGCCCTCTGAGCCACCGGCTGATGTTACGGACGAAGAGTTGGAGAACTACTCTGACAAGGTTCGTAAACGCATTCAACATTTTAGCAAGGGATACCACGACGAACGACGTGCAAAAGAGGCAGCCGAAAGAGAGCGAACGGAGCTAGAGAAGCTGACGCAACGGCTTGTTGATGAAAACAAAGAGCTGAAAGGCACAGTCAATAAGAACCAAGAGCTTCTATTAGAACAAGCTAAGAAAAATACAGAGGCTGAGCTAGCTGCTGCAAAGAAAGCGTATGCAGAGGCTTATGAGGCTGGCGACACAGAGCGCGTTGTAGACGCACAAGAAGCGCTAACTAATGCGAAAATACGCTCTGATAAGCTAGATAACTTTGAAGTAGAGCCTTTACAAGAAGAAGAAACTTCGGTACAAGTCACTCCAGAACCTCTTGATGAACGAGCCGCAAAATGGGTACAGGACAATCCTTGGTTTGTGCAAGACATAGGTATGCGACAGGTCGCCCTAACCGTTCACGACAGGTTAATAAAATCTGGGGTTAGCCCCCAATCGGATGAATACTACGAGACGATTGATGCTCGTATGCGAAAAGTATTTCCCGAGGAGTTCAATGACTCCGTGGAAGAAGTTTTTGAGGAGGAGAGACCAAAACGACAGTCAAATGTAGTTGCCCCCGCCACGCGGAGCACCGGCCCTAGAAAGGTCACATTAAACGCAACACAGATGGCTTTAACAAAACGTCTAGGTATAACTCCACAAGAATACGCCAAACAAATGGCTGCACTAGAAAGAGGAAATTGATAATGGCTGAGAACAGAATCAAGAGAGATAACGACACGCGCGAAACCAAGTCTCGCAAGAGACATTGGGTAAAGCCTGAAGTTCTACCTCAAGTTGAAGTCGAAGCAGGCTATACAACACGCTGGGTACGTCTTTCTACTCTGGGAATAACAGACGCTAGCAATGTCTCCTCTAAACTACGTGAAGGTTGGGAGCCGATAAAAGCAGAAGATCATCCAGAAATATTGTCTGACCATAACGAAAGGTTTGAAGGCAATATTACTCAGGGCGGGCTGTTGCTTTGTAAAGCTCCAATAGAAATGGTTGAGGAACGTAATGAACATTACGAAACTCAAGCTAGGCAGCAGATGCAATCTGTAGACAACAACTTCATGCGCGAAAATGACCCTCGTATGCCTTTATTCAACGAGCGCAGCACAAAAGTTACCAATTTTGGTAAAGGAACTTAATTTTTGTTAAGAGGTTAACATGGCTTATCCAACAGTTGATGCCCCCTATGGGCTAAGGCCGGTAAAGCTGCTTAGTGGTGTTCCATACGTAGGTACTACTCGTCAATACGGTATAGCCAGT
>Ga0098043_1000804_pt1 | contig 11172 bp, 13 predicted proteins | sample 9B_taG_FD_92581 | JGI IMG/M metagenome (GOLD analysis project Ga0098043, IMG submission 92581) | Marine viral communities from the Subarctic Pacific Ocean - 9B_ETSP_OMZ_AT15188_CsCl metaG | ecosystem: Environmental > Aquatic > Marine > Oceanic | place: Subarctic Pacific Ocean | collected 2015-01-10 | reverse complement strand
GCCTTCTCTTGATCGGAAACCCGATTGTTGAGAGTGTATGTGTCTGACTCTTGATATGCGCGAGTAACAAACTGATTGGTCAAAGTTTTAGTTTGCTGATTTTTAAGCTGCATCTGGAAATCAAATTCCAACTTGTTGCGTGCGTTTTCAAATTGCATAGCGTTCTTGGCATAGTCAGTACCCGCCCTGCCTACAGCTTCGCCAGCACGCACCAACGCTTGCCCCGGCGCTTCAAATGCACCAGTAGGCGCTGCGGGGCCAAGACGCCCCGTGGCAAGTTCAACTGCGCTTCCTTGGCCTCGTGCATAAAGCGGGATCTTTGGCATCTCTAACTCGCTAATGTTTTCTGTCTGTATTGTTCTTGCAACGCAAAGAAGTCCTGCTGCTGTTGCATGCCAGCCATTGTACTCGCACCATTTAGCAAGCTAACATAAGACGCAGTTCTGAAGCTGGATGCGCGTGCTGCGCCAGTAGCGCGGCTCATAGCTGCCTCTGCCATCGCATTAGCTTGCTCAATGTCAGATGCGTATTGAATACGCAGTGCATCACGCTCCATAGCAAAGTAGCTGTCAGCCAAAGCAAGGTATGGGCTGCCTGACATTTCGACACCAGACTTAGCCGTAGCCACTGTTTGAGAGGCAGTTAGACGATCATTTGCACGGCGCAGGTTGGCTTCTTGATCGACTTTCGCACGCTGCAACAAGACAGCTTCATTCTCACGCACCTGTGCGTTGTATTCAGCCGTTTGCTGTGCTGCACGCGCTGATGCTTGGTTGCCCTTGAACCCAAGGAATGCGCTGGCCGCTGACGCCCCTGCTGCAATCGTCATTGGATCCATTACATCACCCTTGCATAACGATAATAATCTGAGCCATCAGGCCCATATTTCTTCATTATACCCTCATTTTGAAAACCAAGCCATTCCGCGAACCTTTTAGCCTTTGCATCCTTTACTGAGATGCTGGCTTGAATGCGCTGATACTTATACTCTTCCTGCATGTGGTCAAACATATTGCATGTGTGCCGCGCCACAGTAGTAGGACGCGCAAACGCCTCTTTGCCCAGCAGCAGCCACGCTTCACCTACGCCCTGCCATATGTTGTGTACGCCACCAATCCCAAGCACAACATCTTCCTCAAAAAGTGTGTAGCCCCTAATATCTTTATGCTCGACTAACGCTTTGCGGCCATCCTCAGAAAGATCAAACATCAGCTTAATATGCTGAACATGCTCTTGTGCAAACGGCAAAAATCTAAGCATCAAACGTATTTGACCTTCTCATAATCGCAAGAATGGTCATAGGCAATGGCTGAGATTGCTGCACTACCACTCGCGCATCATTGTCATAACCTGATGGAAACGAAATTTCTTTATCACCTGTAAACATAGGCACCGCCACATCCATAGCCATGCTGCTATCACGAAATGGTATGCGGTCAAGATTGTTTGTATCTGGGCCAACCTCTGCACCTACGCTGTTAAGAAAGCGTGCAGTTACGCCATGAATGCGCTTGATCTTGCCTTGGGAGACACCATCATCTCCTCCGCCTTCTAGTCGCAGTGTTTCTACTAATGAGTTGTAGCTGTACCCGATATGAACCTTACCTGCACTGCGATCTAAGGTAATCTTGCCATTAGTAACCGTCTTGTCAGCGTGCGCAGACCCATCGGCAAGAATCTGTACTGTTTCTCCCTCAAGATGATTAAGGCCGCTAATGGATGTTGTGTCAGATCCGCTGTACGTCAAACCGCTATCAAGAAAAAACGCATCTTCAATGTTTGTGCCAAAGTCGATGGTCTTGAGAAAACAAATGTGGCGCACTGTACTGCCGTTGATGGTTCTTTTGACAGACACATACACCTGATCCTCTGCGCCACTGGGGATGGCTGTGATGCTCTCTACTACGCCACTGTCGCCTAACGGGTGCTGGTGCCAGCCTACAGCGCCATTAGCCCGGTCATAAGTCAACCCTACTAGGGTGCCGTCGCTGTGAACAAACCATAGGATAAGTTCTGGCTCTTGTTGCCAAACCATGTCAGTGAGTCCACCGCTGGCCACATGCTCTGCCAGAATGGTCAGATCCACACCCAACAAACCATCTGTATCCAAATCAAAGGTAATTTCTTTGACCCGCTCACCGCCCTTCTGGATAAGAATGGTGCTGTTTCCAGCACGCACAGGACGGATATCTGATGAGCCAAAGGTTGTTTCACGCAGCACGTTGACGTTAGTTGGCGTAACAGGCTCTGCGCCAGTACCGCCTGACAGCGTAAACTCAGAGCTTGTAGTAAGGATTTGCAAGAACCGAGCAGGCAGCAAGTGCTTGATAACATTAACTCTATCTGACGCAATAGTGATATTGATGGCGTCATCATCGTTGGTGCCGGGTGTGTGGTTCTCAAAGTCAGCACTTTTAGAGCCAAAGATGGTTTGCGGCTGACCTGTAGTGCCAGCGAAATACAGCCGCTCTTCATAGAAGCCAATAGCTTTGGGAAACTTTTGATCCCCGCCAAAAGCCCCCAAAGACCAGCGAATGTTGGCATTGCTTGAACCCACAGCACTGTCAGGCAGACGGGAGTTGCCAAACTGATCTTCATGCACATCTGCCGTAACGACAGTAGAGCTTGTAAAGCCTGTTATTTTTACATGACCATGTGCGTCATGCAGATACTGCCAATCAATACTGCCATAGGTTTCTGTGCCTGTTAAATGCACAGGCGGCGTATTATTAGATGTTTGTGTGCTGCCGGTGACTTGTTTGTAAACATGCCCAGCGTTGCGTACCGTAACATTGTTTGCGTAACTTGTGCTTGCCGCCCACGCATCATGTTCGATCTCAAGTATCTCACGAAACCTAATCAATCGCCCAACATCCGCACTTTCAAACAAGGCTGCGGATGCCGTGATTGTTATACCAGTGCCAGTTGCCGCAGAGGCGTATAATGTGGTTGTCGTCGTGTTTTCGTCTAAATATGGGCCATCAATAAAGTCGATATCAGTAAGCGTGAAGCTAGTAGATGTCGTGCGCGTCAGCTTGGCTGGCTCATGATCTTTGTGCGCAATAAACAGAACATCAGCGGACTGCACATGATTTAACTCAAAGATCTCTGTGACTGAATAAGTAGTAGTCACCTCAACGATCTTACCAACAGTGCCGCCGCTGCTATAGGTGTCAAACCCTGTGCCGTTGATGCCAGACAACTCAAAGGTATTTGTGGTCTTGTTAGCTACCGTAAACTCACGATTGTTAAGCTGCGTCATGCCAGTGACATTGCCAATAAACACTCTGTCACCGTTGCTAAGACCGTGTGATGCCGCTGTCACAACCACAGGGTTAGCCTTGGTAGCCGCTGTGATGTTTGTAGTGGCCTCTGTAAGAATCCCGCCATCTTTGAAGAAGCGGATGTAGTTTGCGCCAAACTCAAGCACATACGCTTGTTCATCGCTAAACTCAAAGTTGACCAGCCTGACTTTGCCGCCATCTTTTGATGTGCCAGCAAAAAAAGAACCGGGACGGCGTGTAATGCCGCCCTGCGGAAAACTTACCATGTTGGTTAATTCTTTTGCCGCCTCGTTATATTTTTGTAGATCTATGCGACCTTCAAGACGGGGCGAAAACTCTCCGGCGCGAAAGTTTGTTATAATAGTAGAAACACGCGCCATATCAGAACCTGACGTTTAAGAAATCATCTGCCTGTATTTGATCTGGGTAGCCTTCCATAGCATCCATGGCACGCGCTTCTTTTAAACGTGCCTCATACAGCCCTAGAATGCCTTGTGAGAGGTTGTTGCTGCCAGTGATAGCATATGCAGTCTCTCCCGCAAGACGATGCGCTATGGCGCTTGAAAGCAGTGTATCAAACTGCTCTGTGTCTGTGATGCGTGCAACGTATGTAATCTTACAGGTGCTTTCGTTACTAAGAACCTTGCGACCTTCAACCTTGAACATGACGTTGCTGTCATATGCAGCCAACTCGTTATTAACATTTGTGTTCCAAAATGACAGAACCCGCAGACAGTATGGATCTGTGGGCAGAGTAAACTGATGATTAAACCCAAAGGCGGGGGCATCACTGTCTTTTGCTAGTTCTTTGCGTGTGATTGCACAGTTCCAAGGGTGCGCACGCAGCACATGATCCCTAACAGTTTCAAAGCGCCTGTTACACAGACGCGCTTCTTTGGAGTTTTCGGTGAGTGATGTAATGGTCGCTGCACCCAGCAGATCCATGGCTTCGTTACAAATATCAACGACAGACGGCATCGCACACCTCTTAATGGAAAGAAGGGGCGGCGAACCGCCCCCTCAATGTTAGTTCACGACGTACTCAACGATGAACGCCATATCACCACCGGTGCCACCTGTCGCATTGAAGGTGGCAGCAATGTAGTAAGTACCGCCCGGATCAGAAGACTGACCGGCAAGTTCCCATACCTGCTGTCCTGTGGTGTTAAGGTCAGCCGCTTCATAGCGTAGTTCCGCAAGGCCAGCCCCATCAGCCACAGATGTAGCCAGAGCATCCTCATCAACAACCGCACCTGCGTCGGTGTAGAAACCGACATTGAAGGTGCAAGAGCCACCGAGGGCATCAGAACCTACACGGACGGACATCAGAGTTGCATGGGTTGGCACTGGTGCCAGCATAACGATGTCATCGTCGGTGCTGTCGCCAGCGGCAAGAGCAACATTGCCTTGAGCCACACGGACAACGCCGCCCAACTCTTGTGCATTGTTAGCGACCTGCGGGAGAGCCTCAAGATTGGCAATGAGGTCTGAGTTTTTAGTAGTCATAACCTATCTCTCCTCTTAGTCAGGGGTTTCGTCACAGAAGATCTGAACAACTTTGTCTTCTTCCATGCGCACCGCTCCGATGCTCATGCAGTAGTAGACCTGAGTTGCGTAACCCTTGTCGGCGCGTTCATCAATGCGTGCGCTGATGTCTTTGCCAACACCAAGAGTCAGACCATCTTCTGCCCATGCGAAACATGTACGAATGTCGTTTGAATCGACGGACAGACGATTGGACATGATGAATTGGAAGCCCATAAAGGTATTCAACTCACCTTGTACGAGAGCCTTCACAGTGTTGAAGTCGCTGCTGGTGACTGTTGTGTCGCCAAGAAGATCTTCAATCTGCTTTGGGCCTACTGCAATGTAACGCGGGATAGACGGATCAACATCGTTGAGATCCATCTTACGCTTTGCTTCACGCAGCTTGGCAAGGGTCAGACCATCGTTGGACGATGAAGAACCTACCGAGTTTGCTGTTGCATCAAGCGTTGCGCTACCAGAACCAGTCTCGCCAGTGTTGGCGGTGCCGGTTGCAGCAGTGATGATGACATCATCCATCGCACGACCCATTGCTGCGGCAGCAGCGCGTGCATAGGAAGAAGTCGGGTCGATGAGCATACGCACCTTGTCCTGATCGTCCACGAGATCTGCGTACTCATAATCCGCAAGGCTCAGACGACGCCTGTCATGGGGTGTGTCCATCTGGGGGGTATCGGCATGGCGGCTGGTGCGCAGGGCAGCAGTAGCCGATCCGATCTGGTCGATGAAGGCATTTTTACCAACAACATTCTCAACGCGAACCGCATCACGCAGACGAGAACCCATCTGCTGTGAGAGCATCTGCACGTTTGCAGAATACTGTTGCACAAATGCCGTAGTGACTTGTGTAGACATTAGCCTACCTCCTAACTACAGTTACATTTTGGCGATTTGCGGTGTGCTACCCTTACGGACACTCCTAGCCTTTTTGGCTGGCGTCAAGCCGCCGTCTTTCCGGCTGTCATCAGGACGGCTCTCGCCGCTACCCTGTACCACCCAATCATAGTACATCTGTGCCATGTGGGCTGGATTCATGATATCACGTTGCGTGCCAAACTCAATCGCTATTCTAAGGCACTCTAAACGCAGTTCAATTCGCTCCTCATCTGTCATGGATCATGCTCATTAGTTCTTGAACATGATTGATAGCGTTTTGCCGCGCTGTCACGTTCTTGCTGTCCCAATACGCATGGCTCTTATCGTTCATGATTGCGTCGATCTCAGCCTGTGCTTGCTTGGGTGTCATTGCATAGTTAGCCGACGCACCATCAATGCTATCCTCGCTGGTCACGGTAGACTTAAAGTCTGCCATAGCTGCGAAAGCCTTGATGAATGCCGGGTGATTGCCAACCAAGGTGCCGTCTGACAACTGCATGTCCAAGATTTCACTACCAGCAAACTCACGCGCTGCGCCAGATGCAGCATTTATCTTGGCATCGTAGTTGTTACCCCACTCACGGCGCAGTTCAGCCTCAGTGTTAGACGCTTGGTCTGCCACCATTTGCTGCATTTGTTCCGCAGAGTTGGACACGGTAGAGCGATAATACTCCAACACACCCTGCGCCTGATCCGGCGTAAGGCGTAATTTGTGAGCAATATCAGCGTATTGATGAGCAACATCTTCTGTAATTACGTTGCCATCTGCTTTGATCTCGTAGCCTTCTGGTGCCTCTGGGCGACCAAGACGGCCATAGATGTTATCAAGATCGTCATCTGTAGGATTAATCGGCAGCGGGATCTTCTCTGAGCCGATTAGTCTTTGCGCATTGACGTATGAACGCGCTAGGTTTTCCACATCCTTGATAGGCCCAAAGCTAGGGTGTTCGCGGATGTCCTCCGGTATCATGGTCAAGAAGTCGTTACCAGACCCGCCCTGTGCTACTTCTGCCGGTGTTTCAATCGGCGCAGCATCAGACTGGGCTACCTGTTCAGCCACTTGTTCTGACATTTAGTCCTCACTCATCATGTTGTAGATATGAAGGATTACTGCACGTTTTCCTTCCTCAAACGCTGTGGCATTTGCATCTCCCGCCACATAGCTTGAAGCACGCCAGTTACAGCGTGCCTCAAGATCTCGTAGTACCTGTTCGCCAGCGTGATCGCTAAAGACGCCCTTATACATTTCTCGCAGCTTCTTAACTTCCACCGCCATCACTTACCATCCTTACCGCCTGTGCCGCTTGCGCAGTCGTATAAACATCTTCCTGATCCTGCTGACGCTGCATAGCTTGTTGCTCTGCGGCAGCACGCTGTTGGCGCTGCTGATCGACCTGCGCTTGCGGCAACAGTACATCTTTAGGCACACCAAGCGAATCGACAATGTGGTTGACCAAACCATCTGGGTTGAGGTGGTCGCCAACTGGCAGCGATTGTGCAAGAGGCAGCAAGATTTCCAGAGCCTTCATCGTGCCATTCAAGCTGCTGGATTTCTGTGCGCGTGCCAGTGGCGATACATATTCGATGTCTACATCCCGGCCTTGCAGCACCTCTGGCGGGGTTGCAAGCATGTCGTTGCGCAACATAAGGGCAAACACACGGTCAATCATGGGACGCAGCATCTCGTTCATCAAACGCCCCAGAACCGGCCCTATAACGCGCATACGCTCTTCTTGGCGCTGCACTACCTCAGTAGCAGTCATGTTAGGCGTAGAAGCTGATAGAAGCTGATCTACATAGAATGCAGAGCGTATGGCACCACGGCGCTGTTCTTCCATTTGCAAACCGATAGGAATGTTTGCGCCTGTGTTAAGTGGCGTAATCGTATCCCTTGTGCCACTCCTAAAAAAGTTAAGGCCACCCGGCTGTGTACGGATAGGGAGAAGGAATCCGTCATCAGGAACAAGCAGTGGAGGATCTATTTGTTTCTGCGCAGCTTGGATAATGGTTTTAGACATCAAGTTAAGCATCTTGACATCAGGCAACGCCACCATCGCGGGTGACCGCCCCATCACTTCGCCAGTTGCCTTGAGGAAGCGCGGGACAATGTATGGAAACTCTTGGAAGCCGCTGATCGCTACCGGCATCTTGGTTTCCATACAAATATACACTGACGCAAACGGCATGTTTTTGTTGTCACGCTTCGTGGGATCACGATCATCGCGTGGCAAAACAGCGTGCAGCAGCGTTACCTCTTCATCTGGCTTTTTCTCAAATGTGCGCTGGATAAACTTGCCTACATTCTCCAACCCAAAGCGTTGCACAGCTTGCCGTGCAGGGATCTTGTACTTACGAAACACGGTATCGACCAAGCCAAACTGGTCTTCCGCAACGTAAAACTCTGAGATGTGGCGTGTGCTGAAGCGCAGATCTTCGCCATCCATCTCTACAAACATACAGCCGGTGCCAAAGACAACGAGATCCACATACAGTTCGTGTACCTCAGTCTCAAAGTTAGACTGGTTGAACGCCCTAATCATGCGCTTGCTGCTGTCTTCCAGCCAGCGTTGCACCATGTCATCGCGTCCGATGTCAGGATCTTTCATTGCAAGATGGAACCACGGCGTAGCGCCACTGGTTAGCATGCCATGCAATGAAGCAGATAGAAGGTCTACAGCCTGTAGCGCGGTGCCATCAAAGATAAGTTCCATGCGCTTTTCGCCGCGACTGCGCTTACGCACAATGTCGGCCTTGCGTGGCAGCATATAGTCTGCCAGTTCTTGATAGTGCGTGTCCCAATTATCACGACGGTTTTCAAGATAATCGAAGCGAGCAACAAGTTCTTTGATGGGATCCATATTAGCCACCTAACCTAGTAATGTTGGGGTTTGCCCTGTAGCCACTTCTTCCTCCAACGCACCGGCCACAACAGTAGCGCCACGCCCCTTACGCTTGCCTGTGGCTTGACGTAGCGACTCAGCAGCCAATGCCTCTGCACGCGCAAAATCAGTTTGTGCTGGCGGCTCTGGTGGCGGTGGCGGTGGTGGCATTGTTACTTTTGGTGTCAAAAAAGACATAGGAATCTCCCTCAAACTCTAGTTGTGCCGCCTAGCAGACTTTCAAAACTTGCAGCGCCAGCTAAGAGTTTGCCTGTCCTGCTGCGTCTGGGATCACCACGACCACGGCCACGCACAGAAGCATCCATGATGACACCATTACCAGCATCGTCAGGCACAACCTCTGGCGTAACCTCTGGTGTAACCAAAGGCGTTACATCATCTCTTTGTGTCATTGCGGTAGGTGCCATGTCAGGACGCCCAGAATATACACGGCTACCTTCAAATGGCCCCGGCTGCGTAACGCCAACAATAGCGCCAGTTCTAGGATCCGTTACAGGATCAACACTATATTGCACCTGCCCACCTGCACCAATCGTAGGTGTGTCTTGGGAAATAGCTGTCATCAGCCGCGTAGCACTTGCACGTCCTATGGTATTAAGAAGTGTGCCTTGAATGCCTCTGGTACCTACGGCGGCTCTGGTTTGCAAATCGCCAAGCTGTGCAACATTGATGTCAGGACGTCCAGCAATGTTCGCTGCGGCTACGTCACTGCCGGTGATTGCTCTTGCAGCGCCGGGACTCATGCCACGACTAGGACGATAACTTACGCCAACTTCGCTCATCTTAGCTGCCGCAAGGCCACCACGCTCTCTGACAGGCGTTCTACGCACTGTAGGCGGGTTTAAATTCTCTGACGTACCACCACCACCTGATCCCATATCAATGCTCCTTTAAGGCATGAAAGCCAATTTTTCCTGTTTCAGTACGCAGCCAATAGCAATCACTATAGCCCATTTCAATAAAAGTGTCTTTCAAATATCTAAAACCAGCGCGGATGCTTTGAAAACCACCAAAAGCTATAAAGTCCACAACCCATGGACTGTCGCCACAACCACGAAATGCTGACGTTGGAAACTTGTTAGTGCGTACATACTCGTCAATGTGATGCATCTCAGGAAACGCCCATGTCGCAAAAACATACGGCAATCCGTATTCATCCTGTATAATCAAATAGTTACCCAAAGATAGTGGTGGTTCTATAAAGTCTTTGATGTCTTGATCGCTGTAATCTTGGTGGTAGTGACTCACTGTCATCATCGCTACCGCAGTCTTATAATGGTTCAGATCGACTATCATAACGTAAATGGGTTGTAATCGTTCATCGCCATCTGTTGCGGAGGCTTTGTGAGATTTTGTTTATTCTCCAACCCAACAGCCAAATACCTAAACGCATCCGCAGCATGAGACGTGAAATCATGGCGCGGGTGATCTCTGAAAACTTTTTTACGTTCATCCCACTCCTGCCGATACTGTCTAAGCATCTCTACGCCATCATTACACTTATCTCTGTCAAAAAAGCATTTAGGCATCATCATGCGTGCTGCATTGATGCCGTCTGCAACTTTCATTTTGGGGATAACGCGAAAGCGGATGTCGAGACTAAACGCAGTCTCAAGCCTAGACTTGCCGCTACCTAACTCTCTTACTTCGATATCGTGCGGAGCAAGGTGGTCGCCGTAGTGATAATCTTTTTGCCGTAAGACTTCAGCGTAGTGATCCAGCCCAACACCACCGTTCTCATAGTAGTCAATGATGTTGATAGAGCCGCCACGAAAGACTTGAGCAAACCAAATAGCTGTTGAGTCATTTATACCGAGATCCCAAGCTGTATGCACAGGATAAGCAGGATCATAAGGCACTCTTGTGATCCTTCCAGCATCATCTGCATCAGCCAACAGTTTTCCATAGTAAGCGCCAATGATAGCAGCAGTAAACGAACATTCATACTCTTGCTCGTACTGCTCCGGTGTCATCTGCGCTTTTGCTGCCTCTAACTCTTCTGTTTTCACTAAACCGCTCTCAGAGGCTTTGACGGTCTTGTGGTACCACTGGTCAGAGCCATTAGCTGTTTCAGACTTGGCCTGTTCCAATAGATCAAAAAAATGATTATGTCCTGCTGGGGTGCCTAGAAATACAGCCGCACCCTCTCTGTCGGATAGTGCCGGTCTGACAACCTCCCCCCATACCCTTGGGTTCTGCATGCCAAACTCATCAAACACACACAGATCTAAATAGATACCGCGCAAGCTATCTGGATTCTCAGCAGACAACAGCATCAACCTGCCGCCATTAGGGAAGTCTACTCGTAGTTCTGTCTCATTGAAGGATACGCCGGGGATCACAGACGCATAATACTTCACATAATCCCACGCGATACGCTTAGCTTGCGTAAAAGTAGGTGCCACAAACGCAACTCGCGGCCTTGGTAACTCACAAGTCAGCGCATGCTTTATAAGATGATTAACAGCCCATACCGTCTTGCCAAACCTACGGTGCATGACCAGCACGTTCCAACGCCTGACGCTAGTGTGCATCTCTGCCTGTAAGTCTCTTGGCTTGTAAGGGAT
>Ga0098043_1000803_pt1 | contig 11177 bp, 10 predicted proteins | sample 9B_taG_FD_92581 | JGI IMG/M metagenome (GOLD analysis project Ga0098043, IMG submission 92581) | Marine viral communities from the Subarctic Pacific Ocean - 9B_ETSP_OMZ_AT15188_CsCl metaG | ecosystem: Environmental > Aquatic > Marine > Oceanic | place: Subarctic Pacific Ocean | collected 2015-01-10 | reverse complement strand
GGAAACGCCTACTCTAACTTGTGTTTGTTAGGATGTTATGGAACAGGAACAGACCAAAGGGGTGTCATCCCTTTTACAACTGAAATGAGAGCAGGGCCAGCAATAAGTTCAAGTGGAAACCTTCAAGTCCTAACTGGCGCTGGAGCATCATATAGCAGTCTAAGTGCTGGTGATGGTTTGGGAACACATCACGCCGGCATTCGTGTTAATACTAGTGGCAATATGAGTACAGGTCAAGTTTCTATTTTTAGACTTAACAATGATGCAACCGCCCACCTACAGTTTGATGCAGAGTTATAGGAGATATTATGGATAATGAAATAAATATTGAATCAGCACAATGGGTATCTGACGAATCAACTAAAAATGACCAACATTCTATAACATTTGTTGTAGATGGTAAAACTTGGCACGTTTCAAACCCCTCTGTCGGCAATCGTTTCTATGATGAAATAATGCGCCAAGTTAAAGAAGGCACTTTAACAATCAAAGATGCAGACTAAATATGAAAAAGGAAATTAGATAATGCCATTCATAGGACAACAACCTCTTCACGGTGCATATTCAAAGTTAGATGCTATCACAGCATCTGCAACTGCAACATATAACTTGTTGTTGGATGGTGTTGCATTTTCACCTGAATCTGCAAATCACCTTTTGGTTTCACTTAATGGTGTTATTCAGGCTCCAGTAGATTCTTTTACAGTCAATGGTTCACAAATCATATTTGATTCTGCTCTTACAAGTTCAGATAGTATTGACTTCATTCTTGCATTGGGTAATGTTCTTGATATTGGAACACCAAGTGATAACACAGTCTCTACTGCAAAAATAGTTAACAATGCTGTTACTGCAACAAAACTTGCAGACGCAAACTTTGCTGGTAATACGAACACTGATACTACAAACACTGGTAACGTCACACTTGATTTCGCAACATTTCAAAATCATGTCCTTACCCTCACAGGTAATGTTACACTTGTAAACCCATCAACTGAAGCAGTGGGTCAAACAGGTATTCTTGTTTTCATTCAAGACAGCACAGGTAGTAGAACAGTTTCTTTGGGAACTGATTATGAAACTGCTGGTGGTGCTGGTATTACATTATCAACTGCGGCATCAACGACTGACATCGTACCTTACATCGTTGCCGCCTCTGGAAGAATTTTACTTGGCGCTCCCCAACTTGCTTTTGCATAGGAGTTAATACAATATGTCACTTCTCAATGGTTCACCAACATGGATGTACAATGCTGGTAGCAACTTTTATCCACACGAAATAAATCAATCCTTACGTTTCAATGACGCTGACACTCCACGTTTAACAAAAACTTGGGGGCAGGCAGCGACAGACGATGGAACTTGGACTATTTCCATGTGGGTTAAAAGGAGTACATCATCAACTTGGAATACATTGTATGCAGAAGAAAGTCAAGCATGGACAACTGCTGCTTTTTATAATGACACATTGTATGTTCAAATAAATGAAGGTGGCGCTGCTCGATATATTCAAACAAATAGGCTGTTTAGAGATTATACTTCTTGGTATCACATAGTTGTTTCTTTTGATAAAGATAACAGTACAGCGGCTTATCGTTTAAGACTGTACATTAATGGCACTGAAGAAACATCCTTTTCAGCAGACCAGCGTAGTAGTATAAGCAGTAGTGCAAACTCAAACTGGAATACAAATGGTAAAGCGTGTGCTATTGGTGCGAGAAGTGCTACTAATAATAGTTTGAATTTTGATGGATACATTGCAGAGTTTCATAATATTGATGGTCAACAATTAACACCAAGTGCTTTCGGCGAAACGAAAGAAGGTATCTGGATACCAAAAGAGTATACTGGTACTTATGGCAACAACGGCTTTTATCTGCCGTTTGATGACGGTAGTGCAATTGGTGATGATGAAAGCACAAACACAAATGATTGGACTGTAACTAATCTAGTCGCAACTGATGTCGTAAAAGACACGCCAACTAACAACTTTTGTACTTTTAATCAAGCCGCTATTGATAATACAGTTGGAACAACACTTTCAGAAGGTAACTTAGGGGTTACACCTAATTCTTCTGGTGGGTTTGAGGGTGCTGTAGCATCTTTCACACTACCAAGAACAGGTAAATGGTATTGGGAATATCGCACTGGCCAGGGTGGCAGTAGTATATACGGCAGACCTTCACTTATTACAGTAGACGAATACATGACCCAAACTACCAATTCTGGTGAAATCTCAGGCGGTAGTGCAGCATCAAATCCTAATGGAGTTTTGTTTACTGCAAACGATGGTGGTAAACGCACAAATAATGCTGACAGCTCTCATGGTAGCGCAGTATCATCAGGTAATATTATCGGCAATGCTTATAATGCAGATACAGGACAATGGTACATATACATAAACAATAGTATTCAAGCGTCAGGTGCGGCAATCAGTGAAAGCATAAAAGGAAATCTTGCTGGAAAAGATGTTTATATTCTGCACGAAAGGTACAACGGTAATGGTCTTGATATGTATAACTTTGGTCAAGACAGTTCATTTGCTGGCGCCGTTTCTGTAGGTGGTAACGCAGATGAAAATGGTTACGGTGATTTTAAGTATGCGCCGCCCTCAGGCTATCTTTCGCTTTGTTCTCAGAACTTACCAGATCCAGAGATAGACCCAAATGGTGAGGAAAACCCAACAGATTATTTTAATACGGTGCTTTATACTGGCAACGGTGGCACTTCTCAAGCAGTAACAGGTGTTGGCTTTTCTCCCAATTTTTTATGGACAAAATCTAGGTCAAGCTCAGACAATCAACATATTTTTGATTCGGTAAGAGGTGAGTCAACAACGAGACTTTTTGCTAATTTAACCAATGCAGAAGATGGAAACTATGGTTCAATAAATTCTTTTGATTCAGATGGATTTACAACGGGCAATAATACTGGAACAAATCAAAACAACACAACCTATGTAGCTTGGAACTGGAAAGCTGGTGGTTCTGCTGTTACTAATAATGATGGTACACTTACTTCACAAGTTTCTGCCAATACTGATTCTGGATTTAGTGTAGTCACTTATTCTGGTTCAAATTCTGCTGGTTCTTTTGGACACGGTCTTAATCAGGCGCCGGATTTTGTTATAATTAAACAACGAAATGATACAGGTTTTTGGGCAGTTGGCGCAGATATAAATGGATGGACTTGGAGTTCAGACTTTTTACAATTACAATCAAATGCTGCAAAAGCAACAAATGGTGGTACGACTATCTTCACATCGGCACCAACAAGTACAGTTGTTAATATTGGTGGTGGGTCAGTAACAAGTACATCTGGCAAAAATTTAGTTGCATATTGTTTTCATAATGTTGAGGGATATCAGAAAGTTGGAACTTGGGAGGGCAATGGAAGCACTAACGGGCCTTATGTTAATTGTGGTTTCAAGCCTGCTTTTGTTTTTATGAAAAATATAGATGCCGCAGAAAACTGGTTAATCTATGATAATAAACGTGATCCTTTTAATGTTACAGATGAAGCGCTATTACCTAACTCTAACAGTCCATCTGGTGGGTCTGCAAACGCAATGGACTTCCTCTCCAATGGTTTCAAACTTAGAAGCGGTGCTGGTTCATTAAATGGAAGCGGCAAGACATTTGTATTTCTTGCAATAGCAGAACAGAGTTTCAAATATGCCAATGCCAAGTAGTGAAAGTCTTATAAATAAAAGAAAGTATCGGAGAAGGTAATGCCTTGGAAACATGACGGAAAAGTAATAGTTGAGGGAAGAAGTTGGAGATCTTCTGAAGGTATTGCACACCCCAAGAACTGGAGCAGTGCATGGTCTGATGATGATAAGAAATCGTTTGGACTAACTTGGGAAGAAGTTGCCGCAGAAAAATCATATGACAGTAAATTCTATTGGAATGCTGATACTGCAAAAAGTTTGACAGATGTTAATGAGGTTGACTCAGATAATAAACCCATTTTGGACAGTGATGGTAATCAAGTCGTAACACTTGGCCTTAAAACAATTTGGACTCAAAACACAAAGAATACAGCAAACTCTAAACTTGCTGAAACAGATTGGTATGTCGTAAGAAAGGCAGAAACAGATGAAGCGATTCCTAGTAAGGTTGCTACATATAGAACTGCCGTAAGGACTGCCTCCGCCTCAATAGAAAAGTCAATCACAGATGCAAAAGATTTAGATGCATTCATTGCTTTATTTGAAACGCCTGTTGACAAAGATGATAAACCAACTGGTAATGCTCCCATTGACAATTGGCCGGAGGATCTATAATGGCATTGATTAAAACAAAATCTAGAGGTATAAATTTAACAGATAATTTTGCTTTTACTGGAACTGTATCTGGCGCTGGTAAGATTGTGCAAGTTAAACAAACTGTTGTTGCTACCTTTCCTACGAACAACTCAGCAAATGCATGGACTAATATTGGTGATGTAACGATTACTCCAACAAATGCAAATAATGATATTTTAATTCAAGTAGTAGTTGCATACGGAGGCACTGATAATAATTATTCTGCCGGTCGAGTACTAAGAACAAGAACAACACCAGCAGGTTCGGATAATCTGCGAATAGGAAATGCAAATTTTACTGAAACTAGATTTACTGATGCATCCTTCGGATTACAGATGAATGCGTCAGCCAACGATACTTACAAAGTATGGAATACTACATTTAATTACTTAGATACAACTCACAATTCTACGAGTTCAACGACTTATTCTGTACAAGGTAAGTCAGATGGCGGTTATGCTTCAAGAACTCTTTTTATTAATCGTTCTGAGTCAAATCCTGGCGATGGTCATAATCCACCGCCATGGACAACAATAACAGTTACGGAGATAGCAGCATGAGTGTAAGTATGGCAAAAGCATTAGAGGCGTTGAATATTACTGAATGGACTTACGATAGTGAACCTAATACTGAGGCTGAATTTCTAAAAACATTCAAAAAAGTAACAGGTGCAGATGAAAGTGGTACTGCAATACTAAGTGATGATTCATCAAAGTTTGGGGTGACTTGGACACAGATATCTGCAAAATTAAAAGAATTAAATGATGCAGAAGGCCTTCGGAGATTGCGTGAAGAACGTAATTTAAAACTTGCAGAAACAGATTGGTGGGTATTACCAGATAGAACACCAACTGATGCACAAAAGAAATATAGAACTGACTTGCGTGATATTACAAAGGAATATAGTTCCTTGGATGATGTCAAGTGGCCAACCAAACCGTAATAAATAAAAAGAAATAGGAAAAGATAGATGCCAATTTCACAAATTAAAACTGATGGTATAGCCAGTGATGCTGTAACCCAACCAAAGATTTCAGATAATATTACTTTGGATGGTACACAGTTTGTTAAAGTGCCTGCAGGCACAACAGCGCAACGTCCATCTAGTGCTGCCGGCGGACAACTTAGATTTAATACTGACTTAGGAACACTAGAACAATATAATACTACTACTAATGCTTGGCAGGCAATTGACAGTCCACCTATTATAACTGGTGTTGCTTTTTCTGGTAGCATTACTGCTGCTAATCCTGCTGGTGGTGAGACAGTTACAATCACAGGTTCAAACTTCAAGGCCGGTGCAACAGTAGTCATTGGTTCTACTGCTGCTAGTTCTGTGACTATTAATTCTACTACACAAATTACAATAGTTCTGCCTGCTAAAGCTGCTGGTGACTATGATGTTAAGGTAACAAATACAAACGGACTTTCTGCAACTTCAACAAATGCTATATCATATAATGGAACACCGGCGTTTACAACTGCGGCTGGTAACTTAGGAAGTCTTGCTGAAGATGTCGCAATGTCAACGATTACTATTGTTGCGGCTGAACCAGATGGTGGAACACTTGCGTATTCAGTAACTAGCGGTGCATTACCTACTGGTGTTTCTTTAGGTTCTGCAAATGGACAACTAACTGGAACTCCCAATGTAAACCCTTCTGCTAATACAACATTCAACTTTACTGTAACTGCAACTGATGATGAGAATCAGACAAACAGTAGAGCATTTAATCTAATTGTTCTTCGTCCTATCTATGCGACTAGTATTGCTAACAGTTTAGTATTTAACGATAATGATAGCACGAGATTGTATCGCACACATACTGCCGGTAATCGTAAGACTTGGACTTATAGTTTCTGGATTAAACGTCTACAATTGGATTTGGATCAAACTCTCTTCCACACAGGTGCTGCAAATGGAAACTACTTTAATATGTCCTTTGGCACCGATAATAAGATTTATATAAATACATGGGCTGGCGCATTTCTGGCTACAACTAGAATATTTCGTGATGGCCACGGTTGGATGCACATAGTTCTGACCGTAGATACTACACAGTCAACTGCTACGGACAGATTCAAAATTTATGTAAATGGCGAATCACAAACATATAGCACAAACAGTATTAATTCTGCCTTTGCACAAAATGCCGACACGCCCGTAAATCAGGCGCAACAACATACAATAGGTAGTAGAAATCCTTACAATACTGATGTTATTCTAGATGCCTATCTAGCAGATGTTCACTTTGTTGATGGTACGGCACTTGCTCCGACTGCTTTTGCAGAGGAATACAATGGTGTATGGGCGCCTAAGGCATACTCTGGAAGTTATGGAACTAATGGATTCAGACTTGATTTTGCTGATGCTTCTGCGCCTGGAAATGATGTTTCTGGGGAGAACCATGATTGGTCAGCAACTGCTTTCACTGTAAGTGACCAATCAATTGATTCACCTACTAACAACTTTGCAACCCTTTCTCAAATTACAATGGGATCAAATAATTCACTGAAAATAGGCGGCCTAACTATTAATGGAGTTTGGTCTGCCGACTTATCTGGTTTTACTGGAACACAATTTCTTAATAGTGGTAAATGGTATTGGGAAGTGCGGGCAAACAGCACTGGCACATATCCATACATAGGTATTTCTACACAAGAACTGACAATGAGAAATGCGACAAGTGGCAGTTATTATAGTATTGCTTGGCGCCCCAACGGCACTGCTGTTTCAAACGGCAACGATATGGGAACAATCACAAAAACTAATGTTGAAACATATGGAAACGGTGATGTTATAATGATTGCAGTGGATGTGGATGCTAGAAAACTTTGGTGGGGAGAAAACGGTGTTTGGTCGAATAGTGGCAACCCAGCAAACGGTACTGGTGAGCGTGCCTCATGGACAGTGAATGAACCTATCGTTCCATTTATTTCTGGTTATCAGGGCCAAGGGGTAGGAACTAACTTTAACTTTGGTCAAGATTCTACTTTTGCTAATAACGAAACCGTTGCAACAAATTCTGACAGTAATGGCATTGGCGAATTCCATGAATCTGTACCAGCAGGCTTCCTTGCGATTTGCTCTAAAAATCTATCAGAATCAGCAGTTAATACAACAGTTGATGATCGTCCAGAAGATTACTTCACAACAACTCTTTACGCTGGTGATAATTCTAATGATAGAACTATTACTACAGGATTCACGCCAGATTTTGTTTGGTTAAAAGCCAGAAACTCAACTAGTACTCACACCTTGTACGATTCAATTAGGGGAAATACACATTGGATTTCTACTGTCAGCAATCCGGCGCAGGTCACTAACTCTTCGTTGGGATGGGGAGATTCAGGCCCTACAACTAATGGATTTAAAGTTTATAAGGGAACAAATGCAGCTATCAATAATACTGGAACGAATATGGTTGCATGGACTTGGAAGGCTGGTGGCGCTCCAACTGCATCAAACTCTAATACGTCTGGTGCTATGACAGCAAACTCAGTTTCACTTAATGGAACACTTCAATCTTCATACACACCATCTGGTTCACCTACTCAGTATCCAACAAAAATGTCTATAAACACAAAGGCAGGATTTAGCATTGTCGGTTGGACTGGCGCTGGGGCCATCAAAACTCTTCCTCATGGTTTGAGTTCTGCACCAGAAATGATGGTACTAAAAGGAACTGATGCTAGAGCTTGGACAATATGGCATAAGAACTTGACAAGTGGTGCTTATTATGTAAACTTCTCATCAACTAATACTCAAAGTTCTGATAACGCTATGTTTAACAGTGCTGTTCCAGATGCCAATCTATTTACCATAGGAACTTACAATTATGTAAATAATGTACCTTATTTTGGTTACTTCTGGCATTCAGTTCCAGGCTACAGTAAAATAGGCAAGTATGTTGGTCAGAATGTTGCTAATGATGGGCCATTTATAGAGTTGGGATTCAAGCCCGCTTGGATTATGTTAAAATCTTTGCAAAATTCTACTCCATGGCAAATTTATGACAATAAAAGGTCTCCAGTTAATCCTGTCAATGAGGATTTGGTTGCACAAGGTACTAATGCAGAACCTTATTCCACAAATTCACAGTTAGATTTTGTTGCCAACGGTTTTAAGTTGATGGCTGGGGGTAATAATGGTTGGAACAACTATAATACTGGCACTTGGATTTACATGGCATTTGCAGAAGACCCATTTAAGTATTCCGAGGCTCGGTAAAATTATATAAACATCTAATACACAATCCTTATAAATAGAACAAAGGAGACTGTGTTCGATGGCAACTATTTCTAATTTATTTATTGACCAAGATGCTGACTTCACCACAACGGTGACAGTCAACGATTCTACTGGTTCTGCTCTTGATTTGACAAGTTACACAGCATTGGCGATGTTACGAAAGTCGTATCAATCTTCAACTGCAACAACTTTTACTTCTGCATTTGTTTCTCCACGAACCACAGGACAAATCACAATTTCACTAACAGACACGCAAACCGCTGCTCTTGAATCTGGACGTTACGTTTATGACTTAGTTATAATCGATTCTTCTGGTAATAAAACAAGAGTGGTAGAAGGTATTGCAACTGTAAACCCAAGCGTATCAAGGTAAAACTATGGCAATCACAGCAACAGTAAATACGACAAGAACAGTAGTTGGTTCTGTATCACAAGGAAACCAACCACAAGTAACTCGTGTAACAGTGCCTGGCCCCAAGGGCGATTCTGGAACTGTCACAGCTGCATCATCTCTAAACCTCACTGGATTGGCAGATGTTGACACATCAACATTTACACTACAGGATGGTTCTTTGTTACAATATAGATCGGCCACTGGTAAGTGGACTGCAAGAAACGAACTTGATACAACCACTGGAAATCTCGTACTGAGTGGTGGAAGTTTTTAACAAATAGGAAGATAGTAAAATGGCACTAACATTACAAATCAAACGGTCTAATGGTAGCACCGCTCCTGGCACCCTCTCAGATGGTGAACTCGCCTATACCCACGGTAACGATAAGTTATTCATTGGTGATGGTTCTACAGTAAAGACTATTGGTGGTAAATCTTTCAATGATAAGATTGACCATACAGACGGTACACTTACTGCGAGTTCGGCGGTTCTAGTTGACAGTAACAAAGCAATTGATGAGTTTATCATTGGTAACAATGCATCAACTGGTGGCGCTCTAAAAATCAAAGAAGGCACTAACAATGGTACACATCATGTTCAACTAAAATCACCAAACGCACTTTCTGGTAACGTAGAATTTACCTTACCAAGTGCAGATGGAAACGCAAATGAATTTCTTAAAACAAATGGTTCTGGTACATTATCATTTGGTGCAATCTCAAGTTCATTCACACTTGCGGCCGATAGTGGTTCTAATGATACATTCAATACCAGTGAGACACTTACATTTACTGGTGGAACAGGTATTGACACAACAGTATCAAACAATGAAATTTCATATGCAATTGATTCTACAGTCGCAACCCTAGCAGGTTCACAAACATTAACAAACAAGACACTAACTGCCCCAGTAATTGAAGGCGGAACAGTTGGTAGTTCGACACCAGTAACTATTGCAAAGATTGATAATGTTCAAATTGATGCAAATACAATTTCAACAACTAACTCAAACGGCAATCTAATCCTTTCGCCAAACGGAACAGGTTCGGTAACAGTTCCTTCTGGTTATGAGGGAAGAGCCGGATTTGGTGATGACTCACTTGTAAACAAATCATATGTTGACGCAGTTGCAAACGGACTTGATGTTAAAGCATCTGTAAGAGTTGCAACCACAGGAAACCTTTCTGGTACATATAATAATGGTAACGGAACAATTACTGCTGGTTCAAACGGTGCAATCTCAGTTGACGGTGTAACACTTTCTGTAAATGATAGAGTTCTTGTTAAGGATCAGACAACACAAACACAGAACGGTTTCTATAAAGTTACTGCAACTGGTAGTGGTGGCGCTGCATTCGTTCTTACTAGAACACCAGATGCAGATGCGGCCTCTGAACTGACAGGTGGTGCATTTACTTTCGTTGAAGAAGGTACTGCAAACGCAGACAATGGTTTTGTTTTAACTACAAACGGAACACCAACACTTGGAACAACTAACATTACCTTTGAACAGTTCTCAGGCGCTGGCCAGATTTCTGCTGGCGCTGGTTTAACTAAAACTGGTAATACAATTGATGTTGTAGGAACAGCAGACAAGATTACTGTATCTGCAAACGCACTTACAATTGCGTCAACTTATGTTGGCCAATCATCTATTACTACTTTGGGCACTATCACAACTGGTGTTTGGAATGGCACTGCAATCGCAGCAACCTCTGGTGGTACAGGATTATCCTCTATTGCAAAAGGTTCTGTTCTTGTAGCGAACTCTGCCAATACTTTATCTGCTCTTGATGGTGGTGGTTCTGATGATGGGGTGTTATTTTATACGGCATCCTCTGATACACTTTCTTTTGCAACGAGTATTGACGGCGGAACATTCTAATAAGTAGTCATGTAGGAGTTGCCTCATGGCTGTGGATATAAAACTTAAAAGGTCGCACACACACTCAAATATACCGACTACTTCGGATTTATCTGAGGGTGAATTTGCTGTCAATACATATGACAGTAAGATGTATATGCGTGACGGCAGTAATAATATTGTTACTGTTGCAAATCACTATGCAACCAATTATGAATCATCCACAAAAACTTTCTATGTAACTGTTGCAACTAAAACTTCTGCTCATGTTCACAACGGCAGTGGGTCTAGTCTTGGTTACAAGATTAACGGTGTCTTTTCACCATTTCTAAAACTTATCCCTGGCATAACTTATCGTTT
>Ga0098043_1000802_pt1 | contig 11185 bp, 3 predicted proteins | sample 9B_taG_FD_92581 | JGI IMG/M metagenome (GOLD analysis project Ga0098043, IMG submission 92581) | Marine viral communities from the Subarctic Pacific Ocean - 9B_ETSP_OMZ_AT15188_CsCl metaG | ecosystem: Environmental > Aquatic > Marine > Oceanic | place: Subarctic Pacific Ocean | collected 2015-01-10 | reverse complement strand
TTTCTTTAAAATTAAATTTTCTTCTTGTTTCCGCGTGTATTCCGCAGGAGCGAAACCGAAAAACTGAGCCGCTATTTCGCCACTTGTTAAATCATCTTTTATTGGGTCGCCTCTACGAGTCACAATACCTTCTCTTTGGTATCTACCTAAGGACTTCATGGCATTGGCTATACCTGCAGGTAAAGCGTTTTCTATACCGCGCTCTATTTCACCGTTATAAAAATCTTTACCTGCTCTGCCTATCCGTTCTACGGTGCTAAGTGCAGGACCGCCAAGATAAAAACCAATAAACTCTTCAAGGGTAGGATCTTGGTTATATCTATTATCTTGTATAAGTAGTCCAGTTAGTCTTATACGTGTAGCAACATCAAACCCTTCGCCTCCAGTTATCGCCCCACTTAGTTTATTCACCCCTCCTTTATAGAAACCTTCTCCTACATACTGCCTCACAATAGTGTCAAAATCTTCTTCGTCATCATCCAGTATCATATTCGCAATCATGCTAACTGCACCGTAGAGAGGCACACCTTGTACTCCTGCAAAGAATAACGCTGACCCATGCCAACCTAACAACTGCTTAAAGGCTTCCTTTCTCAACCGTCTACCTTCCTCAGTATCAGGAAATGCGTTATCTGCAAGTTGTTTACCTGACTTCAGCATCGTGTGATACATACGCAGTCCGTAGCTTTTGTACATCATGGCTACTCGCAATAACCCTTGTTGCGTTAGTCTTGGCGATGTTTCTATGAAAGCCCCACCGTTTGTTTCTTGCGTGACTCGTATGGCTTCAGCCGCAGCTTGTCTTTTTTGATCTTCTGTTAAGGTCTTGTTCTTCTCTCGTAACTTTTTTAACTCAAGGTTGTACGCGGCAAGCATGGTGGTTTGTCTGTTTGCTCGTTCCGCTACGTTGAAACCCACGGCAGAGATGCCAGTTACTGTATCTAAAGCCTTTCTAAAAATGTTACCAGAGCGTTCTGGTCCTGACTTAAACGCTTCTTTTTGCAAACTAAGCTGGTCAATTAAAAAAGATTTCGTTAGCTGCCCTCTGTCTACGGCAGTTTCTACAAGAAATGCCATGTCTTTATAAGTCTGTAAGTCTTCGGGACTAAGGTTTCTGGCTACATCTTCTTTTAGTTTATATGTTCCATCTGACTGAACTGTGTAAAAATTATCAAGTCCAACGTCAGCGTTCTGTAACGAGCTACCCACAATGCCCGTGGCTTTCATTATTTCAGCACTAGACTTTCTATATCCATGTATACCACCCAAATAAGGAAGCACGAATAATGGCACTTGAGATAGGTTGACGATTGCAGAAGAAGCGTTAAAGCCTATAGTGTATATAAAAGCACCTTGGTTAAGTGTTTGTGCAAGCATATCGGGAGGAGGATTACGTATAAAGCTTGTCCTCTTTAACATCTCCTCGTATACCTGAGTTGTTGAGTTACCAAACAAATCTCGTTTTAGTGTTTCTTGTTTTTCTTTATAAGCATCTGATAGTTTACTTTCTAAAGACATAATCTCTTTACTTTTTTGCAGCCGTATCGTTTGTCGTCCTAAATCGTAGGCTTTAGTACGTAGTGCCGCTAAAGAATCTGAGTCATACCCCGGTGTATTTTGCCTTCGTTGTAAGGATCTAGCGAAAGAAGTTTCTGGTAAGGTATCCACGAAAGTAGAAACTATCTGCTCTTTTAAGTCTTCGCGTCTCTTTTTATCTGCCGCTGTTTCTAGGGGGTTTGCGTCTAACAGAGTCTTGTCTAACGCATTTAACACTTCGGATACGAACCCTACTGATGGGCGTGTGCCTAGTTGAGAACCGGATACAGTCTTAGAGTCTATGATTGCTAACCCTTCTTCGGATATATTTGTATCCTTACGTAGCTCTTCTACAGCACGTTCGGCTTGAGCTAGGGTGTCGTACATCTCCATGTTGTACACATCACCTTCTGCATCGGCTTCTTTTTTATTGAAGGTGACTTTATAACGTCCTTGCCGTGCTAAAGGAAAATATACGTCTAGCTTGTTTCTTTCAAAGAGCTTGTCAAATACTTTATTTTTTACTGCATTGGCTTCTTTTGTACCTACAAGATCAACCATCCTTTCGTAGATAGTATCTCGTAACTTTAGGTACTGACTCTTATACAGGTTGCGGAGTAAAGTGTAGTCGTTCCTTGTTTTAGGTAACATTTTGCTCCACACTTCTTTTTGTAACTCTTCCCATTTTTTAAGTTGTTCGCCAGCATATCTTTTTTGCGCTTCTGTTTTCGTCAGCGTTGGGTCTATCTGGTGGATAGTAGAACCAAACTTGTAGTTATAGATGGCATTATTCAGTAAGTCATATTGTTTGGGATCTCTCTCATACAGCTTGGCAAGTCTGTTTGCCACGAAATCTACTCTTGCGTCAGACTTATTCATGTCTCCACGTTGAGTTTCCGCAATCCTTTGTAGCTCTGTACCTACTTGATTACCATTGATAATTAGTTCAGGGAACGTCTGATTAGCCATGTCTGCTACGCCTTGCAAATCACGTAGCCCTAACATCACGTTACCAACGGCTGAAGGCGAGTCATTAAGAAACTGCCTACCCTGATCGGCTAACGATGCCTCATCTTTTGGTCCTTTCTTTAAGTCTTTCTGTATACCATCTAACGTCTCTGCACTTTCTTTTGCACCTTTGTTATCTGCGTTCATGGCGAGTATCTCACCTCCACGACTCGCTGGCGCAGGGGCAATGATATGATCTACAAGACTATCAAACTCTTTGAGTGCACCTTTCGATTGGTACCCTGTCCTACCAAGCAATCTATTCAGCAAACTTTGCATGTTTTCTATGAACCTTTGAAGCACATTCTTCGGAGTGCCATCAGGGTGCAAACGAGCTAACTTTTTCCTAAACCCTTCATTAGCCATAGCTTCAGCAAAAAACTCTTGTAAGTCTTGAGCACCGTATTCAGTATCAAGCATACCCTTTGCATCGTTGTATAGTTTAGTCATACGAATGGTAAAGGCACTCTTAGGATTACTAAGTTCTGCGCTCCCCACTGCGTGAGCCATTTCATGCAACACGGTATGGCTATTCATGCCTGTTGCTCTGTCTAACTGAATGGTGTTGGTCTCAGGATTAAAGACACCAGAACTAGGTTTGCCGTAGCTGTCTTTTAAGTTTTCAACTACTTCTACTTTAGTACTACCTGTTAGCGCAGCGAACTTCTTGCTTATGTTCTGTAAGTACTTAGTAGGAGCAGAATTACCTAACGCAACTAATCCTTCGGTTAGATCGTTATTACTAAATGAACTAACAATTTCAGTGTCTACACTCTGACTAGACTTGGACGTTGATTCTGTTGGTAGCATAAAACCCATAGGGTTATCGGGGCTAATCCTAACTCCCGACTCTTCATAAACATTAGACTCGCCAGTTTGTCCAAAAGTTCTTAAATTCCTCGCCTCTCTATTTTTTATTTCTTCTATTTCCGCTTCTGTCAGGCCCGCAAAGCGTTCAGCCTCGGCCCCTGCTAAAAGAGCCGTGGTCTCTTCATCTTTGAATCTTTTATCGTAGGCTGCGCTTAATATCTTATCTATACGCTCTTGAGATGACGCTGCTTCTAGCTTTAGTGCTTCTACCCTACTCGTTATATTTTTTCTGTTGTTCTTAGCTTTAGCAGAGTTACCTTTTATTCGCTTTGATTGCGCTGACAGTCCGGCTATTTCTTGATTGAACTCCGCAACTTTGGCTTCATTAAATTGGAGCGTCTTTCTATCCTGATCGGACATATAGGGTAATAAATCTGCAACGGAAACACCTTGTCTAGCCTCTGCTTCCGCTTTCTTTCTTTCCGCTTCCGCTGCCTCTTCTCGTTTTTGAGCATTAATTTTTTCTATTTCTTTCTTACTTAAACCTGTAGTTGCTGTGCCTACAGCCCCTTTTTCTTTGTCTTCCGCTGCTCTTTGTCTTTTAGTAGCGTCTAATGTTTGTAAGTATTTGTCTCTTTTGTCTTGGTAGTTTTTTATTTGTACATCTGAAAGACCAAATCTTTCTTTAAGCGGGGCTATTACATCTACTAGATTTTCTTTTGAATCGTACGTGGGAGGAGACGTTACTACTTCATCTATGTCCCTTTCCTGTTCTTTTTTTGCTTGCTTTTCTTTGGCCGTTTCTTGTTCTTTATATTTTTCTAATTCTGCTTCGTATTTATTTGTCTTATCTTTTAACGCTTTTCTTGACGCAAAAGATAACTTATCGTTTATGTAGTTGTATGCGTTTACTGCATTTCGACCTTTTGTACCTTGTTCTAGATACTGCACCTCTCCTCGCACAGTGCCTCTGTCTTCTTTTTCTATTTCTTCTAAACGTATTGTCTTGCCTTTAAGTACTTTTTTTGCTGCATAATCGTAAGCCACTCCGTTAATAGCGTCCTCAACCGTATCGTAACTTAATAGATAATTTCTAAAAGAATTGAAACCTTCACCAAATTTCTTCTTTTCCGGTTTAGTCGCACCGCTGGAGCTTTTTTGGCCTTTTCTTATTTGTTTTAAATCTAAGGCAAGCTGTTGGTCTTCACCTGTTGCAAAAGGTTTTCCGTCAAATGTAGTTTTAAAGATACCCTCTAAACTTACTTCACCTGTTTCTTCGGCTTCTGTAGCTACTTCTTCACCTTGGGTTTCTGTAGCTGTTTTTTCTCGCTCAGATATTTCATCACGTAAATCGTTAATTCTGTTTTCTTCTTCTGACGTTAAATCAGAAAGAGCTTTAGTACCGTTACCAGTAAGTTTATTTAACTCGTTGTCGAGTTCTTCATCGGTTTTACCACTAAGATCAGCTATTTCTTTACCTGTAGCTACTTTCTCGTCTTCTGGTTCTACTTCACTGTATTTTAAGTCTGGACCCAAAGACTCTTTAGCACGAGCAATCGTACCGTTTAGCTCTTCTATGTATTCTTCGTTTACTCCCTCTGGAGGACTAGCAACTAGTTCTTCTAGCTCCTTTATGTTTTTTCTTAATCTGGTTCGGTTATTGCTCTTTTTTCTGTCAGTTATAGTTTCATCTGACAAGACTTTAATTTTATTGTTTACTTTGTTAGTTAATTTACCTGTATCAACAAAATAACCTTCTACCTGTAAAGCGGGATCTTTTACATCTTTTCCTTTTTTCTTCTCACCTACTTTCTTCGTATCTACTTTCTTCGTATCTACTCCAGAAGATTCGGTCGCGGTGAGTCCTGCTTGTCCCGGTTTCACAAAATATGGGTCAAGAGGGTACTGTTCCATGTATTCGTTAGGAGAAAGACCTTTAAGCTTTGCATCTGCAGCCCGTCTTCTTACTTCTGCTATTATCTCTGCATCGGTTGCTTTTCCCGGCTCTCCTGTTTTCGCTGGTCCTGCAGCAACAGCATTAGCAGCTTCGTTAATCTCTTCTTCAGAAACACCTTCCCCTTCTCTTTCTGCAGCTTCGTTAATCTCTTTTTCTATCTGTGCCTCTTCTTCTGCAGTATAGGCTTTACCGCTCTCGGCTTTAGTTCTTGGTACCGCTAAATCAAGCAACAACTGTACTGTGGCACCTACTGCACCACCGTATGCACCTTCTTCAAATACATCTGTATTAACCAAGTCTTGAGTAGGGTCATACCCACGTTGGATGGCATTCTGAGCTACCCCAGCAGCGGCTTCTTGTGCGGCTTCAAAACCACCTGCGGCTGCGGCTCGTTTAATTCTTTGTACCCCGTTAAGAAACGCATCTTTACCAAGCGTTTGTTGTAAGTCACGTAACTTGCCAAGGGGTATAAGTTCAGTTAGACCAACTCCTGCTCCCTTTAAGGCTGCTTGCCCGCGTTCTCTTACTGTGGCTCCTGCGGCTCTAGCCCTTTCACTTGCCTCACCCGCACCTGCTCCAGCAGCAAGAGTTCCCGCCAAAGGTACTCCTACACCGGGGACGAGTGAAGTAAGCCCTAGCCCTGCAAACGAACCTAAGGCTTCACCAAATTTACGCCCTACGGCCTCTTCAGACCCTACGTCTGCACTAAAAAGTCTTTTAGCTGGCGCAGCAATGTCTTGAATGATACCTCGTGCTTTGAGTTCATTTTCTTCATCTAAAAGAGTGGCAATACCTAAAGCACCTAGCTCTGCAAAGTTAATTGCACCTGCTGGTATGCCTTTTAGGGTTTCTTCTATTTGATCTATAAAATCGGGGGCAGGAGCTTCTCTTTCAACAGGCGTTCTGTATTTAGCTTCTATAGTCTTTCTACGCTCTCTGGTTCTCTGGCGTACGTATTGTTTATACAGACTACGATATTCAGGAGTTCTTAACTGCCCAGCAGCTTCTCTGGATCTTAATTCTTGAGCTAATTCTGCTGCGCTTGCCATTGAAAATTATGGCCCCGTAATACCTAAGTCACTAGCTAGGTTATTAAGCATTCCTTGTACACTTTCAAGTTCTGCTCGTATTGTTCCTGCCCGTGCCTCCTCGGTGTCATCAAACGCCAATTCTGTAATTAAACCTTGTTGGAATTTAACTAAATCACCAAATATTCCAGCCAAGACCGCCTTATTCTGTGTCGCTATACCTTCACGACTAACCGCAGTTTTAATAAGCTCAGTTCTATTATTAGCTATATTGAGCATGGCATTGAGGTTTGCAGTAGACACTTTACCTCTCAACCCTTCTATAGCTAAAACTAGTTCATTTTGTATCTTTTGAGCAGCCAACATACGGTCTCCTGTAGCATCTTCTCTACCTTGTGCTTCAGTCAAATATTGTTGTATTAATTCTGCTTTGTCACTCTCAATTCCAAATATGTCTCTGGCTTGGTCATTTACTCTCTGTGCATTATCTAGTTTAAGTGCTGCTATCTCCTTATCACCTCGTTCCGCTCTACGTGCTCTCGCGTCTTCACGGTTATACAGAGTACGGAAACCTAACCCTAAACCTTCTCCTAAATTCCTACCTGCACCTACAGTGCTTAAAGCAGCAAGAAAATCTTTATAATTAGCAGCTTTTTCAAACTCACCTCGCCCTGCAAGTTTGTCCACATTTGCTTGCATGGTTTTAATAGCATTTTCTCTAGCCGTATTTTCTGTGGCAAACCCTTCTTTTAAAGCTGCTATACCTCGATCTCTTGCATCAAGCACCTTTTCTTGTCCAGCTTTTATTTTTGCTTCTCTTTCTTTTGCTCTATTTTGAATAGCTTCAGGACTGTAGTACTCGTTATCCTGCATCTCCCTCATTCTGCCCATCGTACTTGCTTGGTCGCTTGCGTAACCTGTTAGTGCTCCAAGAATTTTGTTTTCATATAGCTTGCTTTGTTTATCTACGTCAAAATCAAAACTAGATGAGCCTGTTGCTCCCGTGTCTATAAGAGGAGGAGGGTCGGCTTTTGGTTTTTCTTTTTCTTCTTTTGCAGTTTCCTCAATACCAAACGTATCAGCAGGTATACTTGCTACTTCTGCAATACCAAGAGGAACGCTTGAACTATACCCTAATTGTCTTAATTTCCTTGGGTCAGTGGCTCTTACTGTTGCAAGGTCTGTGTACGGTGCATCTTTATCTAAGGTTTTTGGATCTATTTTTGGTGCGTCTTTAAACCTTCCTGATTTGCTTAATTTGTACTGTTTATATAGCTCTTTAGGTATTTTATAGAATGTATTTTTACCAAAGTCGTATGCCTTTTTAATTGGCTTGAACTTACCAAGAGTTGCTTCATATGCCAATACCCCGCCCAGAGTAGACAAAGTAGGGTATTCTGCCGCAAACTCAGCTACATCTTTAGCTACGTCAGCAGTAGCATCTACAAAAGCATCTCCTAAAGTGTAAGGTTCAACTTCAACTTCACCTCCCGGTTGGAAAGCTACTACACCTCCACCTGCCATTTTATTAGTAGGTACGCCTGTAGGTCGTTGATTTAAAGAAGTGGGTAAAGCACCGATACCCTGTCGTTTGGCTAGGTTATCCATCGCCTTACGTTTTTGTAGCTGTTTGCCTTGCTCAACCATTGCAACGCGATTAGCAATCTCTTGCTCTTTCTTACCATATAACTGCTCGTAAGTTTTATCAGCAACAGTCCTGCTATCTACTTTCATAGAGGCTCTAAGTTCATTTTCTTTTGCCGCTTGTTCTTTGTTAATCAGTTCAGCGGCCATCAATTTAATGAGACTTTGTGCCAGCAGTGGTTTTTTAGCGTTTTGTTGTAACTCTTTATTAAGAGGTCCGGGGTTGCTTCTATAAGCGTCAACGGTATCGTTTATACCACCTGCAATGCTGCCAAAAGGATTATTCATATTCATAATTTAATCACTAAGAAAATATGTCTATTAGTTTGTCTACAAGCCCTAAACCACCAGCGGTACCAGCAATACCCGACTGTACAGGATCAATGGCTGCATATTGCATAGTTTGAGATTCCATCGGCAAGCCTTGAAGTAAGGACTGCATGTACTGAGCACTCTTCAACGGATAATCACGTTCTTCAATAAATTGTCTGTAGTCAGCCGCAATACCTTCTCCAAGAATGCCTCTTTGTGTATCTCCTGCAGAGCGTTGTGCATCTAGTACATTAAATCCGTAATCAGTGGTTCTATCTCTTTCTCTGTTAAATTGTGCTATACCCTTGTCATATGCGTCTGCGTAAGTTCTTCCTGTAAGCTGAGATATTTCATCTAGTCTGGCACGTTCTAACTCTGAATCCATAACAGCTTGACGAGACCCGCCAAAAGCTCCTGCACCCGTTAGCCGTTTATTTGCATCTAATCGTCCTATGGCCGCTTGCCTGTTAAGCTCTTCTATCTGTGGGTTAAGCACACTGGTAAGGTAGGGGTTCATGTAAGAACCCATGTCAAACCCTTCATCAGTAATTGAGAAAGACCCCATGTCAGTAGGAGCACTCAATCCTGCTATACCTGTAAACGCTTGTTGCTGTAGATCACTAGCGCCAGCCGTAAGAGGCCCGGTATATCCAGTATAAGGCTGAGAAGCCGCAGCCCGACCTCGGCCCAGCATGTCAACGACATAATCGCCTATGTAAGGGGATAAATTTGATTCAAATCCAGTTTGGGGGGCTGCCCCTACAGCGTAATCACTGGGGTCAAAAACGTCACCGCCATCCTGAAAGTTTATTGTACCACTCTGACTCATTACGCTATACCTCTTGGCATGTAGTTACCGGGGTTTATCTCTTTACCTTGTCGGGTAGTTCCAGTTCTATCTTGTCTTACTTTATCCATCATAGCGTATAATTGCTTTGCTCCTGCATCAGAGTTGCCATTACCCAAGTGACTGACGACATCTGCAGGAACCACAAATTCACCGTCACTCAATGCGGCTGGTTGTGTGTTATCTATGGAGGCATCTATCATGTCTGCCATGCCGTCAGTGGCACCACTTAAATACCCCCCTCCCATGAGAGACATTAGCCCACCTTGGGCTTGAGCGTTCTTTAATCCAAAGAATCCTTTTAAGAGTTCATACGTTTGTCTAGCCCTTACGTCTAAATTAGGTTCTCGTCCAGCCAAAGCTATAAGTTGCTCTCTTTGATTATCAGTTAATCGACCAAAAGGTACGGCTATTCTTCGTAACCCAGAACCGTCATTAATCGCTATGTTTCTTATTTCATCTACATTTGTGTAAGTAGTTTGATCTGCAGGGGCATCTGTAAAGTTAAAGGGAGATTCTGAATCAGCTACGTTACCGTATGCGTCTGCTGGCCCAAACCCACTTTCTTCTTCTGGTGGAGGCGTTGGTTCTTCTTCTGCTGGCGCATCATCTCCTGCTGGCGGTGCTCCTGCCTCTGCTTCTGTATCTGTTTGGCCTCCCTGAGTATCCGTCTCTTCTGTGCCTTGTCCACTCTCTTCACCTGTGGCTTGATTGCTTTGCCTAAAAGCTAAGTAGTTTGCAACGGCTATGTCATCGTTGTAATTAACAACCCCATACCCCGGTACATACACATACCCATCAAAGAATTGTAGTTGAGAGGTATCAGTTACGCCTAAGTCTTCTGCGGTTGGATTGACTCCTGTGGTAGGACCGCCAATAATGTCTACAGCAGGTAATTGCAGTACAGAGTCTATACCTGTTGGACCTCTGTCTCCTATAGCAGGAGCCTCTCTGCCCATACGTGCGTAATTTTGTGCTCTTAAACTATCAGGACCAACATTTGCTTGGTCAAATAATGCTTGTCTTAATTCAGTTATTTGTGGGTCGTTACGAGCTATTCCAGTGCCAGCAGATGTGGGCGCAGAATATGCACTGGGTACAAAAGCAAAGTCAGAAAAGTAGCGTTGCCCTCTGGAACCGGGAACTCTATCAGGATCATAGGTGTCTAACACTCCTTCTCGCACCATAGTGTAATCAGGTACGGTGCCTTGATACCCTGTTACGGGAGCGTTCTCTGTGCCGTAGTTAGCCCTATTCGCTGACAATAAACCAAGACCTAGCCCAGCAAGACCTACTCCAGCAGGTGATGTTACAAAGTTTCCAACTTTTTGAAAAAAATTCGGCCCCGAACTCCCCGAACTCTGTGGTGTTGGACCCGGCATTAACTTATCCTCCTGCCCACAATACCTCCTACTAAAGGTTCCCTTATTAACATATTATTCGCAGTTTTGCTGATATTATCCAGACTTTTTCTGTTTTTCGCTAGTCTATCTAGTAATAAATCTGTCACTGTGCGCCTTGCTTCTGCATACTGCTTGGCTTGTTCTGGGTTGGCGAAGATAGTTGCCCAATCATAGAAGTACTCAATGTCACCTACTCCTTCATTTTCTGACTCGGCTGCTCTTCCTCCAACGGATATAATTTGTTGTCCACCTTGGCCTCTGCCCCTGCCATCTCCGTCACCGTCTCCCTCTCCGTCACCTGTACCTTCTCCCTCTCCGTCAGAGTCTCCGGGTTGGTCGCCTTCACCTTCTCCAGAACCGTCCTCCCCATCTTGACCATCTTCTCCGTCAGCATCACCATCCCCATCGCCATCACCGTCATCACCGTCACTATCACCATCGTCACCATCGTCACCATCTTCCCCACCATCTTCGGTGCCTTGGTCATCAGCATTGCTGTCGCCAGTATCACTATCACCGCTGTCATTATTATTTGGGTCTGCATTGGGGTCTGCATCTGAGTCTTCTGGTTCTGCTTCTGGTTCTGCTTCTGGTTCTGCTTCTGGTTCTGCTTCTGGTTCTGCTTCTGGTTCTGCTTCTG
>Ga0098043_1000801_pt1 | contig 11188 bp, 11 predicted proteins | sample 9B_taG_FD_92581 | JGI IMG/M metagenome (GOLD analysis project Ga0098043, IMG submission 92581) | Marine viral communities from the Subarctic Pacific Ocean - 9B_ETSP_OMZ_AT15188_CsCl metaG | ecosystem: Environmental > Aquatic > Marine > Oceanic | place: Subarctic Pacific Ocean | collected 2015-01-10 | reverse complement strand
TAAAGAACTTCGGCAGGGGGTCTCATAGCATCCTCTCCAATCGGGCTGACCAGTTACGTGTACGCATACGGTCAGGACGATCAGTGAGACACTCGATGATGCCAATGGCGCTCCCCCACTGGGAGGTATCTTTGCGCTGCATATAGTCTGGCTTCATGGGTCCGCATGTGCCGACGTTCATGTACCACCAGGGCAGGGGTATCTTGCGGCTGCGCATGCACTGAGTTGGATCTACGGGACGGTGGGTGTGGCCACGCACGAACAATCGCCAAGGGTCACAGCCAGTAAAGTTGTTGAACTGAAGAGCTTCTGTCTCATCACTGGTAGCCCCAGCGTCGAAGCCGTGGTAGAATACGCACTGACCTACCTTGTAGCAGCCACGTTCGGACTTCTCATAGGGTAGCCACTGCCAGTTGGAGAACTCACTATGGTGCAAGTGCGGATTGATGAGCTCACGGAGAGCCCTTGGGATACGACGGGGATCGCTAACACGGAGGTTGTCGTCATGGTTGCCCATGGTGATAACACGCTTACACTCTGCAGGCAGGACCTCTCGGATGCTGCTGAGCAGGGAGGCCGCTTGATCGTACTCCTCCCGAAGAGTATGGGTGTACTCGTTGGGGTGCACGCTGGCAGCGCTGGCATCGAAGAGGTCACCGAGGTGGATGAAATGGGTGACATCCTTCGCCTCGCGCTCGATCACTCCAAGAAGCCAGTCGATGGTACGCTCCGGAGTAAAGGGGGCATGGGTGCAGCTGAGGGTTAGTATCTTAGCCCTGCTCACCGCTTCCTCCTTGGCGTGAGAGCCCACATAGGCACAAACCACAGAGGGGTCGCTTCTGGCACCGCAGCGGCTTGTGGCTCAAGGAAGAGGCTCATATCAGGTGCAGCGTAGCTCGGGAGGTACGAGCCAGCCACGTGCCAACTTTCTGGGTTTAGTTCCGGGGTGTATGGCTCATACTTAGCAACGTCAGGAACGTCAGGAACGTCAGCCACAGTGGTCACCTTCTCCACCGTATCAAAGATGGACATGGCCTGATCAAGGGTCTCTTTGGCTACGAGCGTACTAACCACAGTTAAAGCGATAGTGAGACGCTGGGACTGTTTGTCTAGTCGCTTGCGTTCTGTCTCGCAGTTAGCTCTTTGTTGGCTTTCTGCTTTCTCGCGGGCTGCACACTTCTCGCATACCATCAGCACTTCCAACGGCGGCGTGCAGCGCAGATCCGCTTCTTAGGTGTCTTAGAGCAGTTGATGCCGTGCATCTTCATCTGGCCGGCAGACCTCTTGCAGTAGGACGTTCGGCGTTTGCCTCCGCCTGGTTGCGGGGCTTTGAGTTTGCTTCCGGTAGCACGATTGTACTTAGCCCGACCCTTCGCGGTCAGACCAGCACCTTGGGATGCGGGCTTCTTCTCTCCTCGACCAACTGAGAGTGATACCTGTTTACGCTTTCCCTTTTTCTTGGCCATCACTTGCCAACTTTCTTCTGCGCTTTCTTATGAGCAGCTGAAAAAGTAGCTCCCTTTCTCATTTCGGACCTCATCATCGCCATGTGCTTTGATGAGTGATGAGCAGAGTGGCGCTTGAGAGTGTCTTGCTGACGTTGGGTAAGAGCTTTGGTTTTTTTCTTCTTGGGCATTACTTCTTCTTTCTCGTTTTTTTCTTCCAAGAGATGCGAGCAGGACCTGTCTTCCGTTTAGCGGCGGAGTTGCACTGAGCCTTAGTAGGGCGACAAGCAGGATAAGGACGGTTCTTGTCCTTCTTCCCGCTGCGACCACAGGGCTTGCCGGTCTTGCAGTCGATCCAGCCCTTACCCTTGTTCTGACTGAACCATTTACGTAGACCACCGGACGTAGCAGACTTCTTCTTAGCCACGACGTTTCGGTTGTTTTTGTCTCACGCCAGCACGAGGACGCCTGTTCTTGCGGGTACCCTCAGCCTTCTTGTCCAGCTTGTCGATCTTGCTTTTACCTTTGCGGTTTGGCTTGACAGCCTTCAGTCCTTTTTCTTTCAGCTTGCCTGCGTCGGTAAGGGCTTTGTCTGCCTTGCCTCGGATCTTACGACCCCGCTTACTCGCTGCTTTGAAACTTTCCAACAGTGCCTTGGGCATTTTTCCGGCCATTACTTACTCCTTGTACGTTAGCCAGCTGATTTGATTCTGTAACGTCGTGTGTGTTCTCGGGTGTAGCCCTTACGTTCTGCTCTATCCATTTGCTTTTTGTCTTTGCGATTAGCCCCTCTCCGGTTCTTTTCAGCCGGGGAGCCGTGGAAGCCGGAACCTTTCTCTGTTCCTGCTTTCTTTTTGGCGAGACGTTTGCTTGCGTGGCGACGACCAGTCTTGGAAGTCTTTGCAATTTGTTTGGCACCACTAGTAATAAATCGGACGATTGCCATTACTTCTTCCTCTTGCTCTTGTTACCATAGTTGGCAGCGCCGACCTTGCGGCACTGTACAATTCGACCTGATGCGTAGGCGGATGGGAAGACCTTGGCCTTCGCTTTCACCTTGTGGTAGCAGGCGTCCTTCTTACCTTTTTTCTTTTTAGCCACGACGACGTCCTCTCAGGAGCTTGCCCCCGTTTGCTTTCTTTTTAGGGGTGCGTTTCTTTGGCATCTTGCCACACCCACAGCCACCTTTTTTATGCATACAGGTAGAGTCGGATCAGAAGCCTTGAAAAGCCTCAAACACAGGGGCCTTGAGTGCTTCTCTCTGAGCCTCCGTTTGCTGCACAGACTTGCGTATTTCTTGTAGAACTTCAGGTGACAAAGAGACGGGTGTCTGAGTGCCAGCTGCGGCCTGCCTTTGAGAAGTGGTAGGCAGATTCAGCAGCACCTCTTCAGGGGACTGAAGACGCTCTGGGTTCCTCGCTGCTTCTTGTTGGAAGTACGACCGGATCTCTGGAGGCATACGGTCCATCATGCGCAGAGAACGAGGTGTTTCCATGCCCTTAACGGCGGACTTGATTTGCTGCGATGTCACAGGCAGACGGAACCCGTACTTGCGTTGGAACTCTGCGTTGATCTTCTCGCCTTTTCCAATGTCTCCCTGAACAACTACTGCTTCGACCCAGGATCGACGCCTCTTGTTGATCTCGTCTCGTTGCCTGACCATGTAGCCGTCGATGTCCCGGCTGTATTGAGGCATAGACAGGTTGACACCCAGACCCCTAAGAATCAGAGACGTAGGGCTTTGGTAGTCAACAAATGTACCGTCAGACTTCCTAACGGGAACCATCCCGTCGGGAGTCATGTTCTCATAGTCAGCGAAGAACTTCTGTGCAGGAGAAGTCAAGCTGGTGAGGAAGTTAGAGTTGGCGTCAGGAGCTACCTGCAGCGCACGCTGAAGTCCAATACCGCCAGGGATGGACCTAGCCATTGAATCGCCAATCAGCTTCATGTCTCCCTGCAGAATCCCCTCAACGCCCCCTGCGGTGATGGAGATAACCGGAGGCACAATGAATGGGAACTCCCCCTTAGCAGCCTTCTCAGGGTCAGCAAACGCCTTGAAGGACTCAATAGCACCACCCCGTGACAGGTCTGCACCGATTAGGCCCTTGCCTCCCTCATAAATCAGAGCACTAACCCCAATCATTCTCAAAGGATCGGACAAACGGTACGGCACTTCCATGTTGGTGCCTCGAATAAACCGCCTACCTTGAGCAATCTGACCCCCACCAATAAACGTAGAGGTCAGAGTACGGAGACCAAAGGATTGAAACTGACGCAGAAGTGGGTCAGACAAGGCCCCTTGCATAAACAACATGGGGGTGCCCAAGATGTCTGCACCAAACTGGAACTGTTGCACCGCAGCCTGAGCGTCGTTGCGGAACCCTGCTTCGGTTAGTTCATCAGCAAAGCCGATCTTACCGTTAGCCAGCCGGCTAGCGATCCCGCGCTCAAGGTAGTTGTGCTTGATTGCGTGCACTGTGGTCAGACGGTTCATCCATTCCGTCTTCTCAAACCCCTTGAGTGTGAAGTCCACCACCTTGTTGACGTTGAAAGCTTTGCCCTGGATAGAGCGTTGGGTGTCAATCAACCGGTCAAGGTCAGAGATGACATCGCCCATAATCCCCGCCTCTTCGGGGAACTCAAGGACTTCTTCCAAGATACCTCGCCGTTGCTCCGGGGTAATCACGGGGCCGTAGTCCAGACGACGTACGGCATACTTGCGCAGGTCGTTAGCCGCGTCGGCCATGCCTCTAGTTGTTGCTCCCAAACCCACAATGGTTTGCAGGTGCAAGAAGGGCTGTTGCAGATTCAACAGCACTGAGCCCATATTCAGACCCAGGTGAGATGCGTACAAGTATGAGGCTGCTTGGTTTCTTACAGGGTCGATGAGCTCTGCTGCGTCTCGCTGTGAGAAGTACCGGATCTGTTTCATGGCGCTACCCATGGTTTCGTTCGAGCCCTCCAGCATCTTTCCAAGACTACTGTTGGCGAACTTCTCCCCCACTGCCTGGGCCTGCCGAGTCGCAAAGGTCATGAGGCTACGCTGGTCAGTGCGCATGCCCAAGGATGCAGGCAAGATGGTCTCTCGGAACAGTTCGTATGCCTTCTCGCCCCGCATCCTGGACAGTTCGGGGGCTACGTCGGCAGTATCTTGCGCAACAGTTCTAAGTTGCTGGCCTACCTGCTCGAACAAGTCGGCTCGTGTCCACCCCCCTGGAGGTGCAAGCTTGCCTTCTGTGTCCATGACCTGCATCAATCTAGGAGACTCAGCGTCTTTCATGTACGCACGTGCACGTACCTGGGTTACGCTCTCTCCGTATCGCTCTGCGCCTTGCGCTGTAAATAGCGCTTCTCGCTGTGCTTGGCGTTCGAGGGGAGTCAGTTGGTCAATGTAGAGAGCGTGGTCTCTAGCTGTCTGGATCTGGTATGTCTCGTTAGCGCGGACAAAGTTGATCCGGCGCAGAGGGATAATGCGTCCCTCGCCTTTGTTCCTGTTTGCGTACTCAACTACGTTCTGGCTTAGTTGGCGGTGTCTTCCATATCCGCCGGCAGTACGACCCCCCACTGCCTCTGCTGCTGATCTTGCCCGCTCAAGATCGTCCATGTTGTAAGCAATCTCGTCCAGGTTTCTACGTCCAGAACGCCCCGATGCGAACATCTGAGACATCATGTTGCGCATGTCAGGTCCGCCCTTTGCATCAAGGGTTGGACGGTCAAGCCCGGTAGCCTCTGCCAGTTCAAACGCCTCTCCTGGTCGACGCTTAAACGTGAAGAAGTCCATCTGGTTACGAGGGAAGTATGAGCCTCCAGCAAAGAGGTCGTTGGCCATACCTCGAGTCATCAGGTCTACAAACTTATCATCACCGATGTTCAGGGCCTCACCTGACAGGATGTTTGCCCGCATCTCACGACTCATCAGTCGATCAAAGAATCCAGGCAAGCCCAGTTGGTCATCTAGGTGTGGGCTCTGCAGTGCGTTCTTTAGACGCAAGACCTTGTCGGGGTCGATGATTTCTTTTGCTGCCGCAAGCCGTTGAGCCTTGTCTGTAATAGCCTCAACCGCTTTCATCTGGTCAAGACTTACCCCGTCTCGAAGGAAGTTGCGTCCCATGCGAACACGAAGACTGTCGCGGGTTGCTTCTGCTAGGTCATTCAAACCTCGAGTTCTTAAAATACTGTCGAGCCCACCAACCTTGCTGAAGTCAAACAGTGCTGAAGCAGTGCTGTCCTCATCAATAACGATGATGTCATCCACCCCTCGCTTGACCCGGAACATCTCTCCTTCCGCAGACTCAACGATATCCCCGCCGGCTTTAGCGTAGATCTTGTGGAGTTCTTTTGCCTTGTCGATATCGACCTCAACCCCATCCATGTTCGTAAACTTCTGGATGTAGTTGGTGCGAGTGATCTCCTCTGCCTTGTCCATACCAGACAGCTTGATATGCAGCAAGTCAAGATCGTGCTGAACATCTTGTCGAAGCGCGAGGTCTTTGATTCGGGTGGGGTCTCGATACTGTTCGAATGTAATACCCCGCGCCTCAAGGTATTTTGCAAGGTGGGGGTCAACAATAGAAGCAGTCTCTTGGCTAAGCCTTCGGGCTACCTTCTGCATCTGGCTGATGCCTTCTGCTCCTGCGGTGCCGTGCATCAGTTCCCGTCCGTTACGGAGGATCAGAGCACTCAGACTGTTCTTGATGTTCTGTGCAAACAAGCGTCCCTGCCCGCCCATCCGCAAACCTGCGGGGGTAAACAGAAACGCCAGATATACAAGTGGGTTTGTGGCTACATCTACAAGCGCAGATCCTACGCCTTTCTTGTCGTAGCCTAGCTGCTCTTTCATCCTGTCTGCATACGAGTCCCGTTCAATGGGGCTCAACGTATCAGGACTAAAGAACGTATTTACGAAGCTCCCAAAGGTCGCCTCATCATCCATGATCTGGGTGAGGGCGACCTCTGGGGCATCGTAAAAATGCAGCGGGCCAAATGGGCTCGCTTGGATCTGACTCATTTACGCTTCGTGCGAATCCGGAGGGTCACATTGACGCCTACAGCCGTTGAAGTGCCGCCGACATCAACACCGATAGCGTCTCCTGCGGGGATGACGTTAGCGGTATCAGTGATCGTCACTGGAATAACAGTTCCCGCAGTAGCGCTCAAGGCAGCAGCGCTAGAAAAAGCGGTGCCGTCCGTCACGTTTCCTGTGGTGAAGTGCTTCAACGTAATTGTTGCATCACCGTCAGCGGTTGCGCAACGGATAAAAGCAGCATCGACGACCGTGTCTCTTTCGCAATGAAAGATTGGTTGGTCAGCCGCTACAACTCCTGATCCGTTTTGGCCGAGATTGACCGAGATGTATTGGAGCACATCTGGAAATGTACTTACTGGAAGGGGTAATTCACCTGGCATTAGTAACTCCTATCAAACAGGCCGACAGATGATGCTGAACGAAACGTTGGCAATCGTGTCGTGAGCAGAAAGAGTAGCCCCAATCACTGAACCGGCAGTCAACTTGTTGTTGTCGGTGTCAATGGTTGCAAACTGAACGGTATCGTTTGTGTTGTCACCGTCCAAGTTACCGCTGTGCAGAGCAGTGCCAGAAGCAATAGCGGTACCGGAAGCGGCACCCTTCACGACGATGTTGGATGTGGCGCCTTGCTTTGTTGCATGACGCTCAGTAATCCGCTCAACGATGCAGTCAACAGGGACTGAACCAATAAAGACTGTCGCAGCACCAGCGGCAAGCTGGGCATTGACAACAAACGAGGCATCATTGACGCCTTCAAACGGCAAACGTAGGGCTTCACCAGCCATAGTAAACTCCTTAGATCAAATCCATTACAGAGGGTTGGGCTGGAGCGCCCGGGATAGCTTGAGGGTTTGACGCCATACGCAGCGCCAAGTCTTCCATAAGGTCGACTCTGGGGGCCCCTCCTAACACCACCGCACCTTGCGGAAGTTGTCGACCCGCCATTACTTGGTTATACGTTTGAGGGCTCGCTGCCGCCAAACGCGCCAAACTCTGAGCCATGCTGGCCTGCAGGGATTGGAACTCAGTCTTTCTTTTATTTGCCTTGTATAGGGCTCGCTGTCCTCGCTCGGTAGAAGCAAGAGCAGCCATTTGCCGCAGGCCGTCCATCTTCCCAGGCGCAAGGAAGTCTTTCGCTCCACGGCCCACTCCGGATCTCGAGTCGTAGAGCATGGGCATTCCAAGACCCACTCCCAACTCGGCTCCGAGAATCCCCTGTGCTAGCTTGGGCATCTGTGAAAACATTAGATCATTCCGCCTACTCGTTGCTGTGCCATCATGGTGCCTTGCGGAGCCACTGCAGACTGCTGAGCTGCATATGCTCCGCTTCTGCCCAACAGACTAGCAAGTTCTGCTTCTTGTTGTGTCACTTGACGAGGTGCCTCAGACAGAGCAGCGAGTCCACGCAGCTCGCTTGCGCCTTGTCGTGCTCCCTGCAACTGCATCATGGGAGACATACGGGCACGAGCATCGTTTGCCAGTCCCAACTGCAGTCCTTGAATCTCTTGCACCCGTTGGTTACGACGTGAGACTGCATCACTAACCAAGAATGCAAACCCCAGGCCTAAACCAGCAATACCCAAGCCACCGCCCATGCCTGTATAGAATCTGCCTAGTCCTTTCATAGCAGCCTCCCTTAACGCCTTCCGTCCGGCAGGGTTTTTCAGCTGTTGGAAGAAAGACAGTTTTTTGGGGGCAGGTAATGCTTTTTGCCCTCCGCCTCCAGCACCGCCACGACCGCCACCAGCGCCACCAGCGCCACCGCGACCTCCACCTCCAGCACCGCCCACATCTGCAGCGTCTCCTGGAGGCACAAACTGGTTGGTGCCAGGCACTTGATTCAGAACAATCTCCCGAGGAGTTCGTGAGGTACCTCCAAGCGCCCGTTGACCTCTAGATCTTTTGGCGGTTGCGGCTACTGCGTCATCCTGATCCACCGACGCACGCGCAATACGCAAGACCGCATCGTCAGGCGTATCCGCAAAAATTGCCTTGCCCACAGCGGAGTCCGGCAACCCTAGAGATGCAGCCTGTGCCTTGGTAGGCTTAAAGTTTTTGATTTCAGTAATACGTCGTTGAAGAGCTTGAGCTCGCTGCTTGTCGGCTCTGCTAACGCCGGGTGTCTTGCCCTCTCGTCCAGGCCTTGATTGTCCTGTGGGCGAGCCGTCATCAGCTTGACCGGTGCCGAATTTTTCTCCTTCTTGCATCTCCCCACGCAAGGCAAGTGCGACATCATCAGACTGCGGTGCTGAAGGAAGGAGAGTTCCGGGGCTTCGACCAGCGATTGGAGGGGGTGCTCCCCCAGGGGCACCTGACTGCGCAAGAATTTCAGGGCTCATCGAAGCAAGAGCTTGTCCTTCACGACCTGCAAGAGCAGCAGGGTTTACGCTTCCAGAGAAAAGACCTGATCTAATTTGGTTGGGAGTAAGAGGTTGACCAACGCCAACACGAGGCATTCGAGATTCGAATTGTGCAAGTTGTTTCGTTGCATCTCCTGCTCCTTCAACAGGAAGAACATTCGAAAAGCTTCTGCCCATAGGCATTGGACCTACAGGTCTGCCGGCAGCGGCATCAGCTGCAACTCGAGCTGCTCGTTGTTGCTGGGCTGCTTGTTGGAACAGAGGCATGTCCGCAGCGTTCTCCATTGAGGACAAAGCCACAGTGCCTGCTCGTGGGTTGGCTGACCGACGAAGAGCCGCAGGGTTACCTCGTGACCCAGTACCTACTCCAGCTCCTTGATTCAAAGCAGAGGTTGCTCGTCCCGGCTCGAAGAACGAATTTTTTACTGCAAAGTCGTCAGCAATCTGAACTTGAATTGCTCGTCCCAACTGCTGAGCTTCTTTTCCTGAAGCCAAGCCTGACGCCTCAATCAGATCTTGAGCAGCTTTGGGCACATTCCCAGGGATGCCTCCGGCCCCCAAAGAGCCCTTCATTTTCTTCAGGGCTTTGAGTGCCTTGTCTTTATCTGCCTTGGTACCTCCGTCGATCTCGCGCATGATGTCATTCATCTGCTCTCGACCGATACCTTCGGGGATATCTCGAGGTGTAAAGCCCGCCTCCAACAGTCGAGGGTGCAAGTCTTTCTGTGCAAGGTCTTCAAGAGCATCAACCACTTGAACTCCCATGCCGCCGCGAGCACCCATGCCGCCTGTAGGGGTACCTGACATAATTTCAGAAGCAGCCATACGAGCACGCATGCCTTTTACATCTCCTGACTTGAGAAGGTCTGACGCGTCGTCTGCGATGTCATCTGACATCATTGCAAGCTCATCCATAATCTCTTGGGGAGCCATAGCAAGTGACTGGAGAGCGCGTCGGTCACGAACACTGCCTCTGAACGCAGGGCCTTGAGTAGGCAAGAAGCCTCCGTTCAAGACATTCAATGGGGTATCAAAACCAGGCAGTGTAAACTGAGTCATACCAGTCCCTCGCGTGTTCGTCGTTCAACCAGTCGCACCGCAGCAGCGTCGGAAGCAAGAGCCCCAATACCCACGTAGGTCTTGTCGTCTTGTTCGTTGTAGTTAGCAAACAGAAAAGCACCAGATCGTTTCAGCGCCCTGCACTCACGTTGTTCCCACAGCCACTTTCGCACAGCCTTGGGTGTAATCTTTGAGCCTTCGAACTGCAGAGTGTGGTCGTCCTGCGTTACCTGCACAGGAGAAGAACGCCCCTCCAGTGGGGGAGTTACCAGTACAGCTGCACCCTTCTTGTCTTCAAAGTTGGACACAAGCTTTTTTACTGATCCCTTCCAGTCGGTCATCGCATCCCCTGCATGTTTGCGTCAATCTGGTTCATGAGAGAAGTAATGATTTGACTCTCGGTATCCCGCTCTCGTTGAATCTCGATGTTGCGTTCTGTGTTCTGCTGCATCAGATCTGCCAACTCAGCCTCGTACTCCGCAAGTTCGGGAGACAGAGCAGGGTCAAGCAGTTCGCCCAGTTCTGTTTGTCGAGATTCCAAGTCAAGGAGCTCGGCTTCTTCAGTTGCCTTCTTGTCCAAAAAGTCACGCAGCTTCGACGCAACATTTGGGTCGATAACCGCAAACAACTCTTCTGCTTCTTGGGTGATGCTGCCGTCCGGACGGATCAGTCCGTCAAGCGTGCCGTCCAAGATGTCTTCTGCTGCTTGTGCTCGCTCGCTAGCCTCGTAGAAACGAAGCTCGGGGTTGGTTACTTTGTCCCCTGCATTCTCCAAAAGCGTTCGTGCTGCGGTCAGCTTATTTCTCATTTGAGATTCTATTTTCTCACCTTCCCTAAAAACCTTTAGGGACAAACGCTGTTCTTCGGTGTTTGCGACTCTGCCTGCTGTTCCAATCGCAGTTTCGAGTTGAGAACGGCTAGCGGCCATACTAGATCTTCGAGCCTCCGATGCATTCTCTGCTGCCACAAGTCCGTGATACAACTGCTCGAGGCTGACGCCTGCGGTCTCTTTGAGCTCCGCAACTTTGTCCATGATTGCGATTACGTCTTGGTCGTTTGGGTTGGTGCTCTTACCAATAGCGCTAAGCAACTGGTTCATCCCGTCAAATACGGCCTCCGCACCTCCAGCCCCTTTCCCTGCGACTTTGGAAATCTCTTCCGACACCACCAAAAGGTTGGCTTGCAGAGTGGCGTCAACATGGTCCTCAGCACGGAAGGTTTCTATGGCTTCATTTACACTTGCTTTGACTTCGTCGAGGTTGGTGTCTCCGATCCTGCCAAGTACAGAGGTGCTGCCG
>Ga0098043_1000800_pt1 | contig 11192 bp, 21 predicted proteins | sample 9B_taG_FD_92581 | JGI IMG/M metagenome (GOLD analysis project Ga0098043, IMG submission 92581) | Marine viral communities from the Subarctic Pacific Ocean - 9B_ETSP_OMZ_AT15188_CsCl metaG | ecosystem: Environmental > Aquatic > Marine > Oceanic | place: Subarctic Pacific Ocean | collected 2015-01-10 | reverse complement strand
TAGTGTTCTTACTGGTATTCTGATCTTCCGTTGACTTTGGTAATGCCTTATGGCCTACTAAATCATCTATATACCATGGAGATTTCTTATCCATATCCTTCTTCCATTTGACACTAGGTAATATAGTACCAGATCTTACACATTTAATTTTATATGTATTCTTATCAATTATCATTATAACTTGATAAATGTCGTCCGTGCCTAAGAAATAAGCACGAACTAAATCTCCAATTTTTAATTTTCTTTTTCTAGGCATCTATATTATCTTTCATTAAACGATCTACAACCTTATCTGCAACTACATCAGTAACAACTGGTGATATCATTTCTTGTGAACCAATAATATGGTAATCAAACTTCTCCCATTCAAACCCTATCAACATAAATGATGTTCTTGGTAACATGCCTTCAAATGCTAAATAACTATATGATTCATGTAATTGATAATTAGGCATATTTTCTACTTCAGATCTAAACTCTCTATCTACATCTTCTAAAGTATAACCTGAACCATATCCAGAATAACAAATACCTCTTTGAAGTTTAGAAATACTACTGTCATCATCAAACTCTATCCAATCTGTTTCAAGATCAATTTCATATATTAATGCTTCCCATTTCTGGATAATATTCTTTTTCATTTCTTCGGAAACCTTATCATTATGATCATACATCTCTCTTGACCATGGTTTTGTAATTTCGATTCCGTATTGAACTTTTGGTGATTTTTTTGCTTTTCTCATATCTTATTTATTATTATTTATATAATAAAGATAAGGAATATATTTCAATTATCCTAATCTTTTTGAAGCTTTTTTTAACTTTTTTTCATGGTTGGCATTAACCATAATCCATCACTAAATACAACTTCTAATAAACCTGGAATTGAACTTAGTAACTCTAATGACTTAATGGTATCATGTTGCATCATCTTTTGAACTTCTTCTCGCATTCTTTCTTGAGAAACAACTTCTTTTAACTTAACTAATAAACCTGGTTGGAGACATGCTTCAGATAATTCATCACACATTACCAATCCTTTTGTTATACTAAACCTTAAAGCTCTTAATAACCTTAAAGGGTCATCCATTAATGTTGTCATTGGTTCCAAAGGTGTTCTTAAAACTCTATCTCTTAAATCTTGTTGACCTTTACACATATCAATAATTAAACCATCTTCGCCTATTGCTAAAGCATTGACGGTAAAATCTCTTCGGAATATATCATCTTCTAATGTACCTAATTCTAATATAGGTTTCCTTGTACCTTCAATAACACCAACTTCTTTTCTTGCTAATACAAAATCAGCAACTAATCCTTCATGTTGATGTCCTTTAGGAAACATTGCACGAACGGTAAAACAATCTTTGGTTTTTAAGAATACTTTGAATCCTTGATCTTTTAGAAAGGTTAGCATTGTATCCCAACCTTGATCAACGGTTTGTTTTGTATCATCTAATACTACTGTAAAATCAATATCTTTAGTATGAACATCTAACAACCCATCTCTAACGCAACCTCCTACTTCGAATAATTTAATCATAATTTCTACCTTTTTATATAATATAAAGATAAGGAATTTATTTCAATTAGGCAAATCTTTTAGAAGCTTTTTTACAGTAGGAAAGACGCCGAAGCGCCTTTCCGTTATAGATATAAACTAATTACTTTTTCGTAAAAAACGATACTAAAATAACAAGTACAACAAGTCCTACAAACCCACCTTCACCAATTGAATTGATAAGGGTTGTAAGATTCGCTACTACATCCATATTAAATATAGCACCGCCTGTCAATACATACCATAAGATTGATACTGGAATAACTGCCATCATAATTGATAATAGTCCTCCGAAAAATCCGGTTACATACTTGATTACTGAATCCATAATGTTTCCTCTTTTGTTTTTGTTTTGTGGCATTATTGCCGGTTAGAGAGCTCGCTTCAAATACTTATTAGAATCTAAAACCAAACCCTAATGTAAGGTTTGTAGTCTTATCTCCTGTATTATAAACGATTTTAGGGTCGACATAAATATTTGATCTTAAATCAAACATTTTACCTGCCCCGATTGACATCCCATCCGTAGATAGCCCATCTGTTGCAATATAAGCAAAATATCCTTTTACAAAATATCTTGCATGGAAATCTATATCCATATCAGCTGTTGAATCAGCTTGGCTTACTGAAGCACCTACCATTAGGTTATCCATTACACCATAGCCGATTGTTGGTGATACTGACCATTCAGTCCAAGATACATTTGCAATGTCTCCTGTTCCAACGTACCAGTCACCTGATGTTTGTGCATTAGCAGTTGTTAAACCAAATGCTAATACCATTGTTAAAATTAATGTTCTAATCATAATAATTTCTCCTTTTATTCTATTGGACAATATTGTCCTCATACCTTAAAGGAGCTCTCTAAACTCTTGTACGTACACACCGCGCATACGTTTCTTATTAATCTTTTAATATATAAAAACTATTTCGTAAAACCTAATAAAAACTTAAAATTGTTTTGGGATTGGAATTGCCCTACGGCCTCCCTTTGTACGTAACTTTTCTAACTCGTTTGCGATTTCTATTTCAGCATTGATTTGCTGCATAAGGACTCCTTTGTCCTCAAAAACTCCTTCGAGTGACTTAAATTTATCGTAAGAATTAGGACCACCTGTTGAAGCATCTTGTGCTGTTTTAAGTGCGCCCTCAATTCTTGTAACGATTTCTTTTCTTAAAGATGATCTACTCATTGTACCAAATCCGACAATATGTATCTCCGGATCTACTGGGTCAAATTTTTCTGGGTCAAGTAGACCACCAAATTTATATGTTCTTTCCTTAAGGACAGAATCTACTTCCTCCTTAATTAAACTTTTAATTCTATTTCTTAAATCATTATTTTTCATAATTAATTCCAAAATATTAATTTAGCAATTACTCCTATCATGGCTACCCATACGGACCATAAAGCAGCATTTGCTTTTTTTCTAAAATCAGTATTACGATTAACTCTTGCAATTGCACCTGAATCAGGGTCTAACAATGTTTTCTTTATCATTGTGATATCCGACATCATTTTTGCCTGACCTTCTTTCAGATATTCAATATCATTCTTTACTAGCTTAATCTCACTATGCAAATGTTCGTTAGTTAATCTTGGCATTTTTATACTGATCTTTTAGATTCTGTAACAGATGCTTTTCTATATTCTGTTACTAATTTTTTTATTTCTCCAACTGCCTTTCTTGCTCTAGTTGCAGCTGCTTTATTTCCTTTCTCTGTAAATTTAGAATGGTTCTCGCTAAACTCATTCCAATTTAATTCCATTTTTGTAAATAATTCTTGTGATGTCATAACATTCTCCTTTGATATAAATATACGCTTATTAACTTAAATTAGATAAAATATCTTGCTCTTGTTTACGAACTTTATACTCTAATTTTAGAGCATGGTCTAATTGGTCATCATTCATAACTTCTAATGATTGGAATATTAAATTTCCATCCAAATAAACTTCACCGATCAGTGTATCATCATCCACAAAAAATTCTAATTCTTTGCCTTCAAATACCTCACCGGACGATATGTTTTCTAATGTAATCATTTATAATAAATATGCTTTACACCAGAATTACACTAGCCTACTTCTTACAAAAACAGGCCATAAAACAACATACTCCCATGGCTATACATGCTCCAAAGAATCCCATCTCATTTAATGGATCTGCAAAATGAATGTAATTAAGGATTTCACCAGTACCGGTAATCCAGGCTAGATAAAGGCTTAAACAACCTCCTAAAAATAATGCGAAATTTTTCATATCTCTTACTTTTTAATTATATATAAATTTAAGAAATATATTTCAATTAGGCAAATATTTTACCAGAAAAGTTTCAGAAAAGTTTATTAATAGTTTTGATCATATTCATCAATTTCAGCCATAACCATATCAAATTGAGCTCTTAACTCTTTATGTTTATCTTCAAGTGCTTCAATCTCTTTACCATATTTGTCTGCAATTGGTCCACCACCTGCTTCTGCTTCTTGTTCCATTTCACCATATGCCATTTGGATTTCTTTACTTGTTTCCATCATCTCTGTTTCAATATCCATGGCCTCACCTCTCTTATCCATTATCCAACTATATGCTTCAAATGGTGTTTTGAATTTAGGTAATGCTTCATTAATACCTTCTGGTATTGTAGGACCTTGTCTATCTAATCTACTTTTTAGATTTATTAGAGCATCAAAAAACTTCTTAAAGTCTCTTTTAATATGACTATGTCTAGAACGGTCTCTAGATTTCATTTTGTTTTCTATTCTAGATACATCTTTCAATATTGACATTAATTGTTCTGAATCCGGATCTTTTCTCATTCTAGGAGCTGCTTCTTTTATTTTACCTTCATCAGTTAATTCACTTCGATCTGCACCTTTCATGAAGACCTTATCCATATCAATTTGTTTTTCAGCCTTTCTTTGTTCTTTTTCTTTTTGTTGATCTTTCCATTTAGCCATTACTTTATAACCCATACTAGAAGTATCACCTCCAGCGGCCATCATTAATACTTTGAATAATGTTCCAGCTTTATCTATAAATGAATTAGAAGCTGCTTTATAACCTGAAAAAGAAGTAGTAGTTCTAAATGCTTGCCTTACTGCTGTCATCCAATCTTCCCATACCTTTTTAGTATATTTTCTTTCTTCTGGAGTTTGTTTATTGAAAGGTTTATTAGCTGCTGCATATTGTTCCATTTCTGGTTCAATAATTCCTCGAGCCAATTTTTCTAGATCTTTTTCGAAATTATCTAAATTGTATTTTTTAGGAGCTATGGTAGAATATATTTCTTTTGCTCTTGCAATAAGTTCATTAAAGAATTTTTTATCTTGGGCATCACCTGTTTCATCCCATATATTTGCTTCATTTAATTTACCTTCAGCTAATCCAACTTTATTATACATATTAATATCCTTAGGATCAGTAATTTGTTGAACTTCTCCTGATGGAGTAACTCCAAATAGTTTAGCTGTAAATTTTCCCATACCATCATCACGCTTACCGGTGCTAATTTGTCTTAAGGCAGCCTTTGCTCTAGCTTTATTTATTATCGATAGATCTTTTTCTGTAGGTTGTTTATCTTCAGTTAATTCTAATTCAGCATCTTGATATAAACCACCTAATGCCTTATCTAATGCAAGTTCTAGGTCTCTTTTCTTTTTAGTTAAATCTAAAGCTATCTTTCTATGTTTTTCTAACTTCTTTTCATCTCCAGCTTCTTTAGCTGCTTTATACATAGGAAAGTTCTTCTTAAGAAGATCAATAACAGTGACCAATTCTTTTTGAGCCTTTTGTACTTTAGCTGGTGTCATTTTAGGAGCTTCGGTTAAAGCAGAAATTAGTTCTTGACGAATCATTTCTTTAATTTCTTTCTTAGTTACCTTTTTAGGTAAACCTTTATGTTTTACTGATGCCATTTTATCAACCTCTTTTTTACTCATATCTTTAGCTACTTCTCCAGCTTCGCCTTTTTTAGGTATATCACCTTTCTGCATAGCTTTCACTACACCGAAAAACTTTTGCTGTTGTTTGCTTTTAGCTGGCATATTAGTATCTTACTTTACCAGTTTCAACTGCTCTAACTTTTTCTTTAATATCTAAAGCAACTGCTTTCTTTTCTCTACTATAATATGTACCTGTATATTCTTGGTCTTTTGCTTTATCCTCTTCATTCTCATATTGAATATATCTAGCATATTGTTGTAGTATTTGTCCTTGTATATAAGTAACAGCTCTTAATTCAACTTCATTACCGGCTAAGGTAGTCATCAATTGATCATATCTACCCATTTTAGGAACTTCCATTGCTGCTTCAACTGCCGCATTAGTTAATTTAACTGCTTTAGCAACCATTGCATCTACCTGGTCTCTTGTTCCTATTCTATTTGCAAGGATTTGCTTATATCTATCTAAATTAGCTTTCTTCCATGCTTTATCATCTTTGAATTCATCTTTACCTAATTTAAGTTCAGCTCTTTTAGCTTTCAATGCTTTGGTTCCGCCTCTATAAGCATCTAGATCAAATACAAAAACATCATCAGCAAGTTCTTTAAGTTTCTTAACCATTAATGTTCCACGAACACCTTTACCTACTGGGTCACCTGTACCTCTATATGATGTGGCTGCTGTTTTAGAACCTATACCAGTAGCATTTCTTCCACTACTTCTTCTATCAACAAAATATTGAATCTTGTTATCTACTGTAACAGCTAATACCGCAGGACCTCTTAATGTTTTGTCCCAACTATATGAACTAGTTGCAAATGGATTAGGCTTATCTGAATTGATAACATAAAATGCCATACCTTTTTTAACTGCTTGATCAGTTGGTTTAACTTTACGGAAACTACCTTCTGGTAATTTATCCCAAGCCAAATCATATGTTGTTGCTGCTGATCTCCAAAAGTTATTCCATCGAGATCCTTTTATACCACCCATCTTAGATAGTTTAGCAGCAATTGGGTCTCCAAATGCTTCATTAATTGAATATTGTTCACGAATCAATTGGATCACCTCTTCCCTTATAATTCGTCTTATGTCTGATTTCTTCATTGTCTTTCTCCGACTACGGTTTCATTATTTTATAATAAATATGTTGGATGTCCAGATTAAAGGCGGGTTAGGTTAAGAAAGAGTGTGGTTTTAGGTTTAGTAGAAGTGTGGTTAAAAAAAGAAGAAAAATAGTGTGGTTTTTATTTGCCTATTTGAAAAATATTCCTTATCTTTATTATATAAGAAATTAATTAAAAACCATAAGATATGAGTAAAGTAAACCAAAGTCCATTTATCGACCACGAAGTTCAAAAGGCGCAAAGTATATTAGATAAATTAGTTCCAGGCAAGGTTAAGGTTAAAGCCGAATATGATGAAGAACGAAGATGTAATATATTGGTAGGTAAGTATCTATCATATACAAAAGAGAATCCAAGAGGTGGTGCATGTGCATGGACCGAATCAATGGATAGGTATTATACGGATTGCAAATTATTTGTAGCGTTCTTCGAACAAAGAGCCAAGTATATGAATGCAAGTATTGAAGAACAAATTGCATTTGAAGATCATCCAGCAATGTTTTAATATATGGCAAAAGTATTAGTTTCAGAATTTTATCAGCACGGTTGGAAGAAGCCAAAAAGGAAGTATGCAGTGAAGGGTGGTTTGATACCGCCTTTTACAATGGAGCTTAACGGAGAACGTTATATTATGCCCGGATGGTATAAGCTTAAGCAAGATGAGGAAACACCTAATATAGAGGACATTGCATATTATCCTTATAAGCCTAAAAAAGCTAATATACCTAATATAGATAGCAATAAGGTATATAAGGTAAAGAGCTCTAAAGGTGATAAGGAATATGAGGTTAAAATGGATAGCTCTGGAAGTCTATCATGTACATGTCCAGGTTATGGGTTTAGGAGACGTTGCCGTCATATTGATTATGTTATGAATGAATTGAAGGCTACCGCGTAACTCTTATTATTATGCCCTTCTCCCCTTATTAAAGCATGCAGTATCGAATAAGTTAACTTTTATAATATATATAGTACGAAAAATGTTTTTGATAGGTTAAGAACAGCTTTGTTATGATTCCTATAGCATGCTTACCAGCATGGAGGCGCAGCCTCTAACCTTTGATCACCAGCTATATAGCAAAAAAATATTGTTCACGATAAAAATTGATATATCGTCCTCTCAGCACCACAGATCACCTGGTATGTTAAGGATAACCGGTATACTCCCCTATATAGCCTGGTTTTAGGGCGATTAGGGCTGGTATAGGGTGGTTATGGTATATTAGCCCCATATTACCAGGTTATGCAATGGTATGGCTAGGTATGACCCTCTTTCGTTCTGTTTCTCTCTATATAGGTATTGCTCGCTATATATAGTATGCTCTCTCTATATATAAGTGCTCATCACCATCTCTCTCATTTGCTACTGCATTCTCTTCTTCTTGCTACCGTACACTCTCTGATTGCCGCGTGTGTAGGAAAGACCAGAACCACCCGGCCTTTCCCTGAGATATGAGTAGGTAGCCTATTCTGATATTTTGCTATTGAATCTTCTCCCTTAGGAGGTGCAATTGAACTACGCCCGGCTACCCAATGGGGGTATACGCATTCCTTATATTTTTTCTTTCTTCTTTCTTATATATTAAATATAATAAAATTAATTCAATTAGGCAAATCTTTTACCAACTAAATGTTACGATCTGCCGGAAAAAAGCTTGAAAAAAATTAGGATAATTGAAAAATAGTTTGCACTACGTCTAATGAACTATATATAAGCATGCATGGTATAATGGCCTTTCCGTTCAGATCTCTTATATAGCAAGGAAGCAGAATCCTCTAGTAGTAGTCTAATATCACTATAGAAAAAAAAGCTATATAATTTTTTGGAAGAACGACATATATTTATATCCACTTCCTTCAGATCTTCCTATACAACAACCCTGATATAATAGATCAATACATCCTATGCGTATAGACATATCTATTTGATAGGATTAATTGTTTTAATGGTTCTATTACCTAATTGGTATAGGATGAAAGGTATGTATATACCATACTATGTTATAGGTTTATACGTTCGGTTTGATAGGTATACAAGGGTCTTTGACCCTTCATCTTCAGATGTTATTATATCAGACTTTCAACCACTACAGCTACTATACAGAATAGCAATATAGCTATTATACCTATTAGAGCTCCAAATACCATCTTAAGGCTAAACTCTATTTGATCATCTCTCTTACCTTGGTTCTCATTCATATGCATCATATCTAATTCTCTATTCCTGCTTTAATGGCATAAGCTAATACTACTATAAGGCCTATAGTCAATAGCAATTCAAATGTAATTACTACAAACATAAAGACCATTGGCCATATAAGTATAGCAAGCAATATGCTTATTATCCATTTAATTGTATTCATTCATCTTTCATATTTGCTGCTATATATAATACCCACATTGCTATAAGTATGCATGCTCCTATATATGCTATCAATTCTATCACTTATTCCGTTCTTCTTCTGCCTGGTCTTCAATCAAAGCATCTATCTTATCTTCTATTCTATCTATCCGTACATGCAATGTATCAATATCCATTTCAATATCTTGCACTTGAGTCAACATAGTATCCAATGTAGCATGGTCTTCGGCCGTAGGCACGAATACCGAATCCATCGGTAATGTCTCTTCCATAATTGTATTGGTCTTATGTTCTTCACCTTTCACCATTCCATTTATTATGATAAATAGTATGAATATTGTTCCTGCAAGGCATCCTCCACCTAAACATGTTTTCCAAAAATTAAGCCTTTTCATTTGCATCTTCTCCTAATATTGCACATACATCTGATAATCTAACATACCAATCACCATCCTTGATATGTTTCTTGGCTGCCCATATCTCATCAAGAATCTCTGATCTGATACTTGCTTTTTCAAAAGTGGTCCGGCCTTCTTTAATTTTCTTTGAAGTTCTTTTTATATTATCCATAACTATATCTCTTAATTAGTCCCTTCAATGCGAGCGAAGCGAGCTAATCCGGACCTCACTAACCTAACCGCACTCCACACTACTAATCCTATCACCGACAAATTGATCGCATTCGGATGCCAATGTTCTCCACAGAACCCTGAGGCATGCCATAAAAATTCATAAATTGCTTCCATAACTTATTCCCTATTATTTGTTATTATTATTTGATTGTTCTACTAGAGCTTTCACTGTTTCAGCTATTTCTCTTGCTTCAGCAATATCCTTTACAAGTTTATTACATTCAGTAACTACATCTGGATGTTCTCCAACACCAACTGCATTACTCATATAGGTTTGTAAATTAGCAATTGCTTTTGCTTCTTGTGCTTCTGCTTGTTTCAATAAAGCAGTTAAAATTAATTGACCTGTCATTGTTTTCTCCTTTTTATTAATCACCAAATCCGGCATCTAATTGCATATCATCTGTTATATTATCTATCTCATCATTATCTAATAATTGATGAAATGTATCAGCTGATATTGATACCATTACTGTTTCTTTACTTTTCTTATTAGGAAAGCTAGGCTTCCTATACCAAAAATCTATATCTGTTCTTCCGTTAGCTAACTTGCTAACATCATTTTTATCTATCCAAATATGTACTTTCATCTTGCAATATCTTTCTTAATTTTTCTATTAGTTCTACAACATCTTCTGGAAACATAGTAATAGCACAACATGTATTAACTTGTTCTTCTATCTGTTCTAATATTTCTAGTGCTTCTTTCATTAAAAATCTGGGTCATTAGGATCTAGTTCATCAATGATATGATCTTTAACAAACTGTCTCCACCATGTTCTTATCTTATTTAGTATGTTTTTAATATATCCCATGTATCTTTATAACTCTTTACATTGTGAATTCTAAATTTCCTTCTTGCTAAATCTCCAAATACATGATCTGCAGATCTCTCTTTTTCTTTTTCTAACCGTTCAACTATAGGAAAGTCATTACCACCTGGTTCGCACCTATCTCCAAAAAAGATAACATTATCTTTGATATCATTTAACACTTGTGCTTTATTCTGTCCTTTGGGATAAATGTCTATAGATATTTCTCCACCAACACTAGCTTCTAATTCAGGAAACTCTTCTTGTATCTTCCAACAAAAATATTCTCTCTCTTGCTCTTTCTTATCCCATTGAAAATATTTCTCTCTTGCTTCCTGTGGACAATCTCTACCTATAATGCTAAAATTGATCAATCCTATTCTCTCCTCAATATGATTACCATATCTTTCTTTCCATGTAGACCTAGATTTCATTTCTTCTAATAAGTCTCTTAAAGGAAATGTCAACTCAAAATCATTCTTACGAACTAGCATACCTCTTTCATATACTGCATTACCGCATGACTGGTATACGCGTTTTGCTCTTGTCCAAATTTTTTCTCCCACCTGTTCGATTGTCTTATCTTTGTCAGATCCTGTAACTAAGATCACTTCTTTATTCTTCATCCAGTTAAGGAAGAAGGTTTCAAACTCTTGATCAATTCTTAATCGGCTTGGAGTTAATGTTCCGTCTATATCAAATATGTATTTCATATTGTATAATATAAAAAATTAATTTCAATTATCCTAAG
>Ga0098043_1000794_pt1 | contig 11243 bp, 12 predicted proteins | sample 9B_taG_FD_92581 | JGI IMG/M metagenome (GOLD analysis project Ga0098043, IMG submission 92581) | Marine viral communities from the Subarctic Pacific Ocean - 9B_ETSP_OMZ_AT15188_CsCl metaG | ecosystem: Environmental > Aquatic > Marine > Oceanic | place: Subarctic Pacific Ocean | collected 2015-01-10 | reverse complement strand
AACAATGAATAATCCTTATCTTGAAAAGGTTAATGCATTAGTAGGTGTTGCTCAAATGAAAAATGTTATGGATGGGTTAATGTCAGCTTCTACTCCTCAAGCAAAGTACGGAATGAAAAGAAAGTATCAAGAAGGAGGAAACTTTCCACACAACATGTATCATCCAGAAACTGGATACAAAATAGTAGCAAAAGATAATGACGCACATAATAAATTAGCTAAGGCTGGATTTGGTCATACGCCTAAAGCTGCCTATGGAATGAAAATGAAAAAAAGATACACTAACGGGGGTAGATTCTAATGGATGAAATAGGACTAGACGAACTATTACAATTAATTATAAAGGAGAAGGGCGGCACACCTCAGCAGTATAACAAGATGATGGATTATATTGCTTTCCATGAAACAGGTCCTAATCAAAGAATGAGCACCTCAGCCAAGCAAGAGGGTGGAGGGCCAGGTAGAGGATTGTTTCAATTTGAAGTAGGAGAAAATAAAGGGGGTAACTTAGCAGTTAATAGAACAGTAAATTATTTAGAAAGAAATGATCAGTTTGTTCCTCAATGGCTAAGACAGTTATGGAGAGGTAAAAAGAGTGTTGATGTAAGTAAATTAAATGCCGATCAACAAAAAATGTTATTCTTAGGATACCATAAAGAACATCCTACATCTAACTTTAGTAATGTTTGGTCTGGTAAACAAACTGTAGATAATTTTTGGTTAAACAACCATTGGGCTGGCGATGCAAGTGAATCAGCTGCTAAGTTAGGTTTGTTTAAAAAGAGTATGCTCGCTAAAGACTCCACTGATGCATTAAAAGTTAGAAAGGCCGAGTTGTTTGGTAAAGACGATAAAGTGCCTTTTCAGTCAGCTCAAAATGATCCTAATAGATTACCTAAAGAATCTGATATATTAAAAAGCATATTTGGACAACAAACTTCATCATTAATAAAACAATGAGAGAAATAAACAGAGAGGATGGTAAGGTATATACAATAGATGAGTTCTATTTTCTAGAAAAGCATTATATGGATTTAAATGACTTAATAGAAGATGAGAAGTGGATTATTGAGAGATCTAAAGAAAATGGGTTTAGGGTTATAAAATCTAACTGGTATATGCAAGATAATCCAAACTTTACAATTGAGAGTGTTATTTATGGTAAAACTCCTAAGCATACTAGTCCTATACGATATATGTTTAAATTACAATTAGAATATACTAAATAATGTATTTATTAAAACTCAACAGGAAGGGTGATATCTATAAGGATGATGACGGATGTACTGGCGTGCCAGAATTTCTTACACTCATTAAGAAAGAAAAATTCGGGCCTACGGCCCTCAAATGGGTTGCCCTAGTCTGCGACTATGAAAGCCCATACAGGCATTACAGTGAAAATGAGAGAGTTAAGGCTGTTTCTAAAGACTTATATGATACTTATAATTGGAAAGGAGCTAAAGACGCATCTATAAAAGCAGCTTGTAAGAGATATACAGAACTACAATTTGATCCTTTAGATGAACAGCTTATAGCCTTTAACAATAAAATAAATCAGTTTACAGCTCTTATTGATAAAATGCATTTAGATGAAGAGAATGCTGAGCTATTACAGAAGCTAATGATAGGGGTTGAGAAGATACTTAAGACTAGACAGTCTTTACTAGACGCTATAGATAGAAGGGGAGAAAGACAAAAGATAGCTGGAGATAAAGGATTATCATTTTTAGAAAGAAGAAAAGAAATAAAAGAACTGTAATGGCTAGAAGCAAAAGAGAAACAAAACATGATGTTAAGTATCTTTATGCAAGATATATTAAATTCTATAATAAAGCAGATATGGATAAGGCTTCTGAGTATCACGACCTAGCTATGAAACTACATGGTGTAGATCTAGCACAAAGATATCATATGAAGATAGAAAAGAGAGAGCAGTCTAAAGGAACTTTTGGATTAGGTAAGACTAAACGATTAAGATATGGGTAAGATAAAATTTGATCCACAAAGATATCGTCCTATACCAAATGGTGGTCATCCTGACTTAAATCCCGACTCAGTAGCTTATCAAGAGTATTGGGCTCAGGAAACTGAGAGATGCCTACATGGCTATAAACCTAAAGGTATGAAAAAGATATCTGGTAAGTACTATTTCTATCTAAACTACTATATGATATTAGGTAATGATGGAACATCAGGTAATCGTAAGAATTTAATACATCCTTGGTACAGGGCTATGGATCATGAGTATTTTGACACAATAGAACTATGTAAGGAAGAAGGTAAAGGAATGATTGTTATTAAAGCCAGAGATAAAGGGTTTTCTTATATGAACTCAGGTGCTGTTGCTCATGAATATACATTCTATCCTTTTAATGATGTAGGTGTAGCTGCTGGACTACAAGTTACGGCTGATGCATTCTTTGATAAAACTAGAAAAGGTCTTAATGGTATACATCCTAACTTTAAACACTCTGTACTTAAAGATACTGATGGTATAATGAGATCTGGATACAAACAAAAGAATAAAGATGGTAAGTGGGAGATAGGTGGCTATCAATCTAACATCATATGTAGAACAATGGATAATCCAGAGGTATTCAAAGGAGAAAGGGTTTCTTTGATGATATTTGAAGAGGCGGGGGAGTTTAAAAAACTTAAGAATGCTTATATGTCATCTAAAGCATGTTTCATGGATGGGGATATTCAGTTTGGAGTACCTATTGTCGGAGGAACTGGGGGAGATATATCTAAAGCATCTAAAGATTTTATGGATATGTATTATAGTCATGATGCTTATAATCTAATCCCTATGTTTATTCCTGCCTCAAAAGCATACTACGGATTCTTTGATATAGACTCAGGTGTAGAGGATGAGAAGGGCGCAAGAGAAAAACTTATAGCAGATAGAGAAGACATACAGAAGTCTGGAGACAATGAGGCGTACAACTTACATATACAGAATTACCCTTTAACTGTAGAAGAAGCGTTTTTAAACACACACTCTTCAAGGTTTGATATTGCACTACTAAACGCACAAAGATCTAGAATATTGTCAAGTAAAGACAATAGAAGTCAAATACAGCAAGGCTTTTTAGACTGGCAATTAGGAGAGGCTGAACCTAAAGTAACTTGGAGGCCACACCCAACTGGTCCATACAAAATATTAGCACATCCAGAGAAAGAATATAATAATTTAGACATAGGTGGTATTGATAGTTATGATCAAGATCAAGCTGGAGCGTCAGATTCTTTGGGTAGTGCAATAATTTATCGTAGATTTGCAAATACTGATATGCCAAGCGATTACGTTGTTGCTGAGTATACAGATAGACCTAAAAAGAAAGAGGATTTTTGGGACGGCTGCTTAAAACTTGCCGTGTATTATAACTCTAAAATGTTGGTAGAATATACAAAGATAGGTATATTAGATTACTTTAAACGTATGAATGCGCTAAAGTATTTAAAAGAAAAGCCAGAGTCAGCACACAACCCTGGTACAAAAACTAGAAACAGGTATGGTGTGCATATGAATAAGCAGGTTAAGGCTCTTATGGAAGACTTGATAGATGATTATTTAAGAGAGAGCGCTCAAGACATATGGTTCATTGATTTAATAGATGAGCTTGCTAATTATGGATTACAAAATACTGACCGAGCTATGGCGTTTGGTGTTTGCTTAATTCATAATATAGATAATTATAGAATGCAAGCATCTATAAAAGAAGAGATTTTAGATATAGGATTTAAATATTATAAAATGGGATATAATGGAATCCCTACAGAAATAAAATAAAATTATGGATCAGAAATACACATCAATGCCATCAATGGTCATTGCAGACAAAGAAAAAAATGACGAATGGTGCGAACAAGTTCTAAATGCAATAACAAGCTATATGGCTTCAGACGGAGGGCATTACTCTTCTTCAAGAACTAGAGATATTAGGAATTATCAGATTTATAATGGAGAATTAAATCAAAGTGATTATAAATACATAACTGAACAATATGGATTAACGTATCCAGCTAGATTAGTTAATTATCCTATTATAACACCTAAGATTGACCTTTTAATTGGTGAAGAGCTAAGAAGACCTATTGATATGAAGGTTACTACAGTTAACAAAGCTGCTGTAATTAGAAAACAAGACTATAAAGTTAGTTTAATGATGAGAGAGCTTTTAGATGACTTTCATCAAGAGATGAGAGAGACTATGAATGTTGATGTTAAAGAAGAAGGGCAAGGTATTCCTGTACCAGAAGATATAGAAACTTACATGAAGTATAACTATCGTGAGATGATAGAGGAGACAGCTCAAGATGGATTAGAATACATATCTAATAGGTATAATTTAAAAGATGTGTTTAAAGAAGGGTTTAGAGATTTATTAGTTACATCAAAAGAGTTTCATAAAGTAAGCATCCAAGATGGAGATCCGTATGTAAGGAGAGTTGATCCTAGAAATATAATATTTGATAGTTCTGCACACTCAGACTACTTAGATGACTGTAGTTGGGTGGGTGAAGAAAGATGGATATCTGTTAATGAAATAAATGATGAGTTTAAAGATAGTTTAACTACTAAAGACTTAGAAGAGCTAGACAAGATGAGAAATCTTTATGCTGGTGGGGATTTGAATGAATATAATTCTAACTTAGAATGGATTGATGCTGGGCATGGAAGAGAGACTAGAATTAGAGTGGTAACTGCGGAATGGAAGTCTCTCAGAACGATTAAATTTAAACTTTCTGATAATAAGTATGATCCTAATAGACCATTTAGAAAAATGGTAAAAGATACTTATAGAAAAAGAAAAGGCGACAGGATAGAAACTAAATGGGTGGATGATATTTGGGAAGCTACAAAGATTGGAGGTAAAATCTTAGTAAACGCAAGAAGAAGAGATAATCAAGTGAGAAGTGTAGATAATCCAGGTAAAACACCATTATCTTATGTTGGATGTATAAAAGGAAATACTTCTGGCTCACCAGCGTCTATCGTAGATTTACTAGACAATATACAAATGCTTTACAATATTGTAGTTTATCAAATAGAGCTTGCTATGGCTCGTTCTGGTGGTAAGGCCGTAGTATATGATGTATCACAATTACCTACTAATGTTGGTATGGATATACAGCAAGTATTGTATCACTTAAAAACAGATGGTATTATACCTATTAACTCAAAAGATGAAGGTAATCAAATGAGTAGCTTTAATCAGTTCCAGCAAATTGACTTTACTTTATCACAGTCTGTACAACAGTTAATTAACCTTAAAGTAATGCTAGAAGATATGGCAGGTCAAATATCAGGAGTTACTAGACAAAGAGAAGGGGCTGTAGAGAAGTATGAGTATGTAGGTAACGTACAAAGAAGTGTAGTTCAATCTTCAACTATAACAGAAAGCTGGTTTTATTCTCACGCAGAAGTAAAGCAAAGAGTATTAGAAAGACTATGTAATCTAATGAAGGTTGCTTGGGCTGGTGGAAAGAAAGCTGGAATGATATTAGGTGATGGTGCTTATAAATTCTTAAATGTTATGCCAAATGTAGCGTTACAAGATTTTGGTGTATATGTAGGTGATAGTGGTAAAGACGATGCAATGAAACAAGTTGTACAACAATTAGCTCAATCTGCATTACAAGCAGGCTCTGTTGATTTATTAGGTGTTATTAAAGTTCTTAGAGCTGATACAATGACTGAGGCTGAAAAAGTGTTAGAGCAAGCTATGAGCGAGATGCAAAAACAACAAGAGGTTGCTATGCAACAACAACAACAAGCTCAACAAGCAGCTGCTGAAGCTGAGCAAGCTAAATTCCAAGCTGAGGCTCAACTTAAGCAAATGGATAATGAAGCTAAAATACAAGTTGCTAAAATTGGATCAGACTCTAGGCTACAAGTTGCTAAAATACAAGCTGAAGTTGATAGAGATTTACATGACACTAAAGAAAGAAATGAAATGGATAAGAAAGCGGCTGACTACTATATTGACAGAAAAAATAGAGAAAGCGAGGCTAATTTGCAGAAAGAAGAAAAGGCAAAAAGCACTGGAACATCCACAACATCAAGTGATTTAAAAAGAGCGGCTGAGAAGTTATAATAAATTATTTGTATATTTGCAAACTTAGGGAGTATTAATTTAAATTAAATAAAATGGCAAAAGAAGAGTCAAAATTAGTAGATGAAGTAGCTGAAACAGCAGAGGCTGCTACAGAACAAACAGGGATTAAGGACGAATTTAATCCTCTAGCTTTTACAGATGATAATTATGGAGAGCTAGGAACTGAAGACAAAACTGAAGATTCAGAAGAAGAGGTTAAGTCTCAGAAGGAAGAAGAGGAAGAGCAAGCAGATGGATGGGGATGGGATAAGGCAGATGAAGAAGAGGAGGTTGCAGAAGAAGATGAAGATGATGATTGGGATTCAGAAAAGACAGAAGAAACTGAAGAAACTAACGAGGCTAGTTTAAGCTGGTCACAAGTTGGCAAAGAGATAGGGTTGAACGTTAATTCTAAAGAAGAGTTTTTAAAAACACTTAACGACTATGCTGAACAGTTGAAAGGGCAAAACGCACAACCAGCTCCAAATAGTCAGATAACTGAGCTAAGAAGCTATTTAGCTTTAAGTGATAGGGATTTAGTTGCTGAGGAATTAAAAGCTGACGGAATAGAGGCTGCTGACATAGAAGACTCTTTAGATAAACTAGAGGATTCTGGAATGATGAAGATGAAAGCTAAAAGTGTTAGAAGAGTAATAGGTAATGCTATTGATCAACAAACTGCACAAGCTAGACAATCACAAGAGCAAGCAGCAAAAAAGCAACAAGAAGACATAAAGAATGCTAAGAATGGTTTAAAAAAGCAAATTAAAAGCATGGGAGAATTTATGGGAGGAAAAGTAACAAAGAAACAGAAAGAAGAAGTATATCGTTATGCTACTACCGATATGATGAAAGACATTTATGAAGATCACGCCAATGTTGCTGATGTCGCTATGTTTATGTTATATCGTAAGCAAATAGAAAAAATTCTTCGTTCTCAAGGTCTGGAAGACGGCAAAGCCACTATCATGGATAGTATAGTCTCACCAAACCTTAACAATGGAAAAAGCAAATCTAATTTCAAAGTGAAGTCAGGTGCGTTTGATCCAAAAGCGTTCATGGGCGAGTAAGCTTAAAAAGTAAGACAAAGTCTGCTCATAGTTGAAAGTTAATTGGACAATTAGTAAAATGTTTAATTAATAAAAATTTAAAAAATGGCTGTAACTTCAACGGGTACATATGGACTTGGAACAACTGCTGCGAATGCATTAAACGCAAATTTGTTACAACATCCAGAAATAGCTAGAACTTTAATATCTCTTTACCCGAGATATTCAATGACATATCTTTTAGAAAGAACTAGAAGAATTGCTAAGGAAAAAGTTTTAGGAGATAGTTCATACGAATGGAAAGTAATGAACCGTCTAAATAGAAAAACAATGATTCAAACTCACGGTACTGATGCAACAAACGGTGCTGGTGGCGCTGCTGCTGCTGGGTCTAAAATCACAGGTATGAAATTTGAAGCTTCTTCAGGTGGAGGTGCTGAAGATCAATTTAATTTATACGATGTAGTTAGATTCCCATCTGGTGGTACTGCTCTTGTTGTAGTAGGTGCTTCTTCTAATGCTTATACGTTAGAGGCGATAACTGCAATTACTGCTGCTGACAACTCAGTTGGAAGTGTTGTAGGTAGAATTGGATCTGCATTCCCTGCTGGATCAACAGGAGGTGAAGTAGGTGAAAACTTTGCTTACCCAGATACTTATAAAAACTGGATGACTATTAATAGAAAGAAATGTACAATCACTGGTAAAGACGCTACTGATGTATCTTGGATTGAAAATAATGGTCAAAAACTTTGGTACTTTACTAAAGAGCAACAAATGATGGATCAGTTCATGTATGAGCAAGAATTACAAAGATGGTATGGACAAACATCTGTAGCTACTGCTGCAACTAACTACTCTGCTACTAACACTGATATTATTAGTGAGGCAATAACAGGTACTTATGCTGATGGCTCAACTAGAGCTACACATACTACTGCTAATGGTGCTTTAACTATTGGTGACGGTGTATTAGCTCAAATTAGTTCTTCTAATCAAGCTTCTTACTCTGCTGGAACATTAACTGAAGATATCATTACTGAGTTTATTGGTAAGATCTCTTTAAATGCTCAAGGTGCTGAAGGTAACGAGTGGGTTGTATTTACTGGAACTGAAGGGCGTATTGCTTTCCATAGAGCTATGAAAGACCTTATTGTTGCTCCTGCTGGATCAATGACAGGTGGGTCTATGGCTGATGTAAAAGCTGGTTCTGACATTCAATTAGGTGGAAACTTTACTTCTTACTATGCGTTAGGTAACAAAATTACTATTGCTTACTGCCCAGTATTTGATGATCCACATGTACATGGTGCTTCAGGTGGAACTAACTCATTTGGTGATACTAGATTGAAAGAGTCTATGAAGATGGTATTCATGGATTTCGGAACAACTTCTGGTGTTTCTAATGTAGAGTTAATCACTAAAGGTGCTAACGGAATTAACCGTTCATTAGTTAAGAAATATGTTGGAGGTATGGTAAATCCTTACGACACTAAAGGCATGATGGCTGCTAATGGAGATGATAGATTCCAATGTCACGTATTATCTGAGTCAGGTATTATTGTAAGAAATCCACTTTCTTGCGGTATCTTATCTGCTTCGTAAATTAAGTTAATAATTTGATAGAGGGAGGTTTCGGCCTCCCAATATCGCCTAAAAAAATATAAAAAATGGCAAATTATTTAGATATTTCAACAAAATCTGTTAATGCTGGTCAAGGTAGACTTCCTAAGTTTAGAGGTCATATCTATCCGACAATAACAGTAACAACAAGCGCAAGAACACTGTATGACTATGAAAGTGGTTCTATAGTATTCTTGACAATTTCTGGTAGTAGTGATGTAGCTGTTACATTACCTGCTGTAGGTCAGGCTGGACTTTGGTTCAGATTTATAGCAACAGCTAGTCCTTCTGGGTCTGGTGATGCTGTAATTACTTCTGCAGCTGGTGATGATATAAATTACTTTGAAGGTCCTGATTCAGGTGCAGATGGTAGTTTAACTGCTGCTTCTGACACTGTAACATTAGAGGCTGCTGCTCTAGGTGGTGAGGTTATAGATTTCGTTTCTGACGGAACAACATGGCACGCACATGGATATGTAGGTAGTCATGACGCAACGTCTACTGCTGGATAATAATTAATGGAAGACGGAGGGGCTTAGTCCCCTCCAAATTCCTTATATTTGCAAGATGAAAACAAGATTAGTAGTAAGAGATGGTAAAGTGGTGGAGTTAAAGGAAGATGAAGGATTAAGAAGCACAAAAGAACAAAAGGCGTTTAGTATTGGTAAGGCTAGTGGATTAACATGGGGAAAGAGAGGTTATCAAGAGACTAGAATATCAACAAATGAACAAGGACAAAGAAGAATATTTAAAGAGACTGCAAAAAAGTCTAAATATTATATAAACAAAAAATAACAGGGAGTATTAACTAAAACAAAAAAAGATGGCACATTTAATTTATGTAAAAGCAAGAGATGACAAAAGATTTTCTTACGTTAAGTTTGGAAATTACACACAAAGAAACGGTAAAAAATCAGTATTATTAAATCCAGACGATATAGTTGTGGATGGTTGGGAAATGACAAGCGCATTAACAACATTAAATATTGATGATGAGTATGACAGAAGAATTTATGATTTTTTATTAGACCACCCTTTCATTACACAAAATAAGCATTACGAATTAATAGACACTAAAGCTAATATTAAAAAACAAGCTGATGGTATATTAAAATCAGCTGAAGCAGTACAAGTAGCTACAGCAATTAAAGATAATGAATTGTCTGATCTTAAAAAGCTATTTGGTATTGGTGATGATTTTGATAATGATATTGTAAGGGCAAAACTGATTCAAATGGCAGGACAAGCTCCTAATAACTTTTTAAAAATATATAAAGATGCAGACAAGTCTTACCGTGTATTTTTAAAGAAAGCATTAGAAAAGAAAGTAATACAAAAAGTAAACGATGTTTGGAAACACAATAACTATACTTTAGGTATTTCTGATGAGCACGCTATTGCTTGGTTAAAAGATAACTCAGAAGTATATGCTGTAATGAAAAACCAAGTAAGAGGTAATTTTGCAAAAAAAGATATAGAAGTTAAAGTATCAACTGAAGACATGACGTCTAGTGAAGGAGTTTCTGCATTAGAGAAAGCTGTAGATGCTCAAAAGGGATGGTTTAAAAAAGGTAAAAAATAATACTACTAAATGAATTTAGCTGAAGCTCACGAATATATAGATATACTTTTAGATAAGGCAGATCAACCATATTTTATAGAAGAAGAAAAGAATAAATTTCTAAATCTAGCTATATCTGACTTTATTAATGGGCATTATCAAAAGATGACAGCTGATGAAGATTCTAGAAGAGCATTATCTGGGTGTATTGACTGGCAAAGCTTTAGCCTTTCTAAATCAGCGATAATTGCTGGTACTGCTATTTATGGCTCTAGTTATCCAGCATTATCAGGAGTGTATGACGATACTACTGCTTCTGATACAAAAGGTTATTTTTTATATGGAAATCACTATGTGTTGCCAAAGCAACATTTATATGTTTTATCTTTAGGAGTGAGTTATTATAACAAAGATGCGGTTATAGATCCTAGTACTGGACAGGTCTATTCAGGTGTTACACAAGATGATATAATTTTTAGTCCTACGGTTTCTATAAAAAACAAATCCACTAAAGATTATTATGAACATGCTTACACTAACGATCCTTTTAATAAAGCTGGTGAAGATGCCCCATATTGGTCTTATATAGAGAATAGAATTATAATTGGAGGTAGTGGTAGCTCTATAAGATATATAAACATGCAAGTGATAACATTACCTACAGTAGATCAGGCTTTTTCAGAGGCAACATGGCAGAGTTCAACGGCTCCAGTATCATTAACATTTGCAGAACATTATCAAAAACAAATAATTCAAATGGCTGTAAAAAGAATGACACAAACTGATGTGGGGCTAATGACACCTCCATCAAATTAAAAGCATTTAAAGAGAGTTCTTTTGCTCCCTGCTGCAAGAATAGGTTGCGACTAGAAATAGTTAAGGCCTATTTTTGTTTTATAAAGAAAATTT
>Ga0098043_1000793_pt1 | contig 11245 bp, 10 predicted proteins | sample 9B_taG_FD_92581 | JGI IMG/M metagenome (GOLD analysis project Ga0098043, IMG submission 92581) | Marine viral communities from the Subarctic Pacific Ocean - 9B_ETSP_OMZ_AT15188_CsCl metaG | ecosystem: Environmental > Aquatic > Marine > Oceanic | place: Subarctic Pacific Ocean | collected 2015-01-10 | reverse complement strand
GTACTCCTTTCTCTTATACAGATATTTACCAACAGTTAGCGGAAAATGCCGCATACACCGTAAGAACTTACCCTTGCCTTAATGCGTTAAATGAACCCCTTTGGCCAGACCGTTGGAACTATGACGCTCTTATGGAAAGAAAAGCAGAAATAGGTTCTTTGAAGTTCACAAGAGAATATATGTGTGTTCCCATATCTACCGGTACTTCTCTCTTTAATCCGGAACACTTGGATTCTGCCAAGAATAAAGATTTAGTTTTGAAGCCTCAAAGAAGAGAAGGCATGAAGTATTTTGTTGGAGTAGACCCTGCTATATCCACTGATGGGGACTACAATGTTATTACTGTGATTGAAATGGACGAGAATGAAAACAAATCTATTGTTTATGTGGACCGTTCTAAGAATGTGCAGTTTAGAGAAAACATAAACAAGGTTAGATTAATTGGTCAAATGTTTAGGCCCGAAGCAATTTTGTTTGAAACAAATACATTCGCTAAATCATTTACTCAAGAACTTCGCCAAGTTGCAGATTTAAATGTGCATGACTTTAATACTACTCGAAGAAAGAAACAAGAGATTATTTTAAATCTACAAATGACTTTAGAAAATAATAAATTAAATTTCCCTTATGGTAATGAAGAAAGCAGAAGAGTCACTTCTACTTTAATTGAAGAAATGTCTATGTTCGCTATTACGGAAAGGGGTAAGTTTGAGGGTGTAGGCGCACATGACGACATGGTTATGAGCCTTGCTTTAGCAAATGCCGCAACTTACCAATCTACAGATAACTTCATACTTCTTGATGATATGGGTATTTTTAATGACACCCCCACCCCAAGGGGTAGGGTCGGAATAGGTCTTAACTTTTAGGTGATATTATGGCAACCGTACAAGAATTAGAAGAGGTTAGAGATGGGGTGGGTGTTCTCGTTGAACTTCAAAGAGAAGAGGATGAAGTAAAGGATGAGATTGAGCAGACTCTTGGGGTTCAATTTGGCAAATTTCATAGCAACGGGCAAGTTCTTTCCGAGTTTGATGAGATTTCTAAAATTTCGGACTCTTACAAAATCAACGCTACCGAAGCAAGAAATATGTTGAATACCTTTCCCAAAGAATATATTGTTCAAGAGCAGACCGTTCCCGAACTAATAAAATCTATGAGAAATAAGAGAAGAGAACTTAAGGGAGCAAATAGGGAAAAAATGGCTAAGGCTATTGACACTATGATTTCAGCATATTCCGACCATCTTAACAAGTGTGTTGATTCTATTCACTGGCTAAGTCCATATAAATCTACATTCCTAAAAATGAGATTCAATGAAAAAGACTTGCGTAAATTAAACAAAATGAAAGACCTCGAATCAAGGCGAGAAGTAGTGGATGCCCTATGCAAATATTGGGAGGCAGAAATAGAGCAAGAAGGCATGGTTTATGGCAAGGACTATGCTAACCTATCAAAAGCCATGAAGGCCGCTAAGAGGGACTTTAGAGCAACTATTTCAAAGGTTAGTGACCAGTCTATTACCAAGACTAAGAAACAGAAACAACAAGAGTTTGTTCTCAAGACAGTTTGTGAAAATCAAGGCATTGGAGCGAGGCAGATTCACGAAAGAATGCCTACCGCTATGTATCGAAGCACCAGCGCAAATATGATTTCTAAAATGGTAAAGAAACTTGATATTGTTTCTTTAGATGGAGCATACTACAAAATATCGGGAGAAATTAAGAAAAACATTTGGGCTTATACTGCCGCATTTATTGATTCGGATGGATATATTACTCTCGATAGAAACATGAACCCAAGAGTAGGGTTAGTTGCTACAGGGGAGAGGGGTAAGGCCTTTATGATGGAGATGCACAAGTCTATTGGTTTTGGTAGAATGCACCTCGACCAAAAATCACCACAAGATACTCGACTAATTAACAGGTTGAATTTTTACTCACAGGCAGATGTAGGCCAACTCCTAACGAAGTGCCTTCCTCACTTTAGACTAAAGAAAGGTAATGCTAAATTATTATTAGAACTTATTCGCATGAAGAAATCATATAAGAAAGCAGAATGGTATAAACCAAGATGTGATGAAATTTTCAAATTAATGAAATGGGAAAATCACAAAGACCATGTAGGTTTTAATTGGGACAAAGAGAACATTAATTTAGACGATATTCAAAAATATACTGACAATTGTAAAATGTCTGTTATGGATGAAATGGAAACCGTTGGCGGGATTATTGCCAAGTCTGGAGAATTCCAACAGTATCGAAGAGAAATAAAAGAGGCTATGAACAAGAAAATAATCCCTACTGAAGACGAACAAACAATCATCTCATTATTGGACTTAATGGAAACCCAACTACAGAATGAAAAAGACGGCAATGTGGGCTTGTTGAGTCCAGCCAATGTTAAAAGTAGGCTGGACCCACTGTTAAATAAATACGGTATTGGGGATAGGGAAAGATTTGAGCGAAAGCATGCTATGGAGTGATATTTTGAAATACACATACTGCGGAAGGTGCTACACTACTGCCGCCAAGAACTTATTGCCCTTCGGCTTCTGCAAGCCCTGTTGGGTCGATAAGGGTAAGCCTGTAAAAATGAAGGTCATTGAGTTGAACGAAGAGTATAAATCGGAAGGGAAACCAGCAGACGAACAGGGGTACTGAACATGGCAGAAGGAAGGCGTTTCAGTATAACGAATCTCTTTAGGAGAACTACCCCTAAGCCAGCCGATAGGGAAATCTACAATATCGGGATACAGGAGAGGCAACAAAACAGTCTAATGACTGCTCCCCTTTTGTACCATATTGTTCAAAATTCTGTTATTACAAGAACATGTATTACTCAATTAAAGCAAGAAATTTTTAGAAGAGGTTATGTTTGGGAAAAATCCTATGAAGCCATCTGCAATAACTGTGATAAAAAGCATCAGCGACCAGTTAGCCAATGCTCTCGATGCGATAGTGAAGATTTGAAAGTACCCGATGTAAAACAACTACAGTATGCTGAAAAATTTATTGAAGGATATGTCAATAAATCCGAGCAATTATTCATTGATGTTCTAAGAGAACTTGAAGATGATTTGAATATTATGGATGATGCTTACATCATATTGGTCAAAGAATACTTCATTGATGGAAATAATAAAATTAGAATGCACAGGATAAAAGAAATTTATAGAGGCGACCCTGTGACAATGGCCATTTATTCCGATGAATTAGGGCAAAGGGGAACAAAGGGATTCACTTGTGTAAATCACAGGCATATTATTTCAACAGAACCGCATGAAAAGTGCGAAGAGTGTGGAAGTGCCCTATATCCTATTCACTATGTCAATAGGGTGGGTGGAAAAGACCAATATTATTTGAAGGGAGAAGTTTTACACTTTAGCAAATATAGTCCTTCTCGATTATATGGAATGTCACCAATTATCACTTTATACAATCACATTACTACTCTTATCGCAATGGAGAACTATGTCAATTCTTCTTACACTAAGAGTAGAATGCCAAGAGGGCTACTGGCCGTACAAACAAGAAACATGGATTCTATGAGGTCTTTTTGGAGGTCCGTTAAAGAGAAAATGGAAACTGACCCTCACTTCATTCCAGTTATGGGAATTGAAGCAGAAGGTGGAAAGGGTTCTGTTGAATGGATTAAGTTTATGGATAGTCTAAAAGAAATGGACTATGTTTCTGTTAAGGATGATTTAAGAGATAGAATTTCTGCTTTCTATGGAGTTAGCAAAGTTTTCATGGCAGACAATACTACAAGTGGTGGATTGAATAATGAAGGTATGCAAATACTTGTGACAAATCGTGCTGTTCAAATGGCACAGAATGTCTACAATAGTTATGTCTTCCCATTCTTAATTAAGCAGTTCGGAATAACAGATTGGAACTTAAAACTACCACCTTCGGAAGAAGAGGATGAGATTGCCGTTCTTCGTAAGAGAGAGATTGAAGTTAATATTGCGGCATCTACAAAGAACTTAGGATTTGATGTAGAAATGGATGAGGATGGAAACTTTACCTTCAAAAAGCCGGAACCCGCACCGACCGAAGGGGGAGGGGGAGAAGGAGAAGGCTCCGATAAGATAGAATTAGACCCTTATGCAGGTACGAATGTAGATGCTTCCCAAGTAGGGCAAATGCAAGCACAGGCACTACAAGGGGGCAAACCTCAACAAAATCCTCCAGCCACAAGGAATAAAGCAAGAAACTCCGTAGGGCCGGATAAGCGCATGACGGGATTGCCAGCAGAAGCAGGTAATCAAAATGTTGATACAAGAACAGAAAGGAGAGTTGGATGATATGAGTTGGGATTATTACAATATTAGAAAAGAAGAAATAGACGCTACCAGTATGCACAATCCTGCGTATAGAGAGGTAAAAATGCGGGCTTTATATGATTTATTACTAAAGCATTATTCTATGCCCGATTTAGAACTGGCTTTAATAGAAAGAATGGAAACAATATTGAATAGGTGATTATATGACAGAAAATTTAAGACAGAAAGAAATTAGACTAAGAAAGGAATTGGCTCAAGTAAAAGCCATTAACCGAAATGTAGATAGCCAAGTCAAAAAAACAAGAGACTTGTCTTTTGGTGGATTGCCGAAAGATTCCACACATAAGGCACTTCCTTCTTCAAAGGACATTCCCGATGTTATTTCTTTACCCCCAAAGAAGAGAGGAAAGAAAGAAAACATTCCATTTTGAGGCGATAACATGTTTCTAAGAAAGGCCGAAGAAGATTCCAGTGGACCCACTGATGAAGAAGAACAGGCCTTTCAAACCCAACTCGGAGGCAGGTCCGATATTGGAGCAGGTACAGGGGCCGGAAAACAAAGGGGTTCTTTTTCCGAAGAAGAAGAAACTCAACGGGAAGACGAACCATCTGCCGCATTTGAATATAGGGCCTTTCTCTCCAAATATAATCAGTTGAGAAGAATTACTGTAAAGTTAGACAGTATTGATAAAATTGCTAAAGAAGTAGAAATTAGAAGTACTACTGATATAGGGGCTAATCCAAGTGGTTTCGCCACTTCTAATGATAGGGCCTATGGCGATATTTCTACAAAAAAGGATTCCGATTTGCTTATCACTCTTGTTGGGGGCCTATCGACAAACAAAGACTACTTTGACACTTTACCCCATGTAGAGAATGATATTATGTTGTCTTTGAAGCCGACTAAAAAAATGGATAGAGAAACAAGAATGATGATTGATAGGGATAAAAAAGAAGACCTTAGCCTTCTTCCACTAAAGGTAGTTTTGCTAAAGGCTTTAGAGAAGAGATGGGACACCAATAAAGGGGAATTGAATTTTTATGATGTTTTATCAGCCTTGCACACTAATCGTTTTGGCGCAACCCCTGCTTCTAAAAGAGGACAAATAAAAGTAAAATATCTCTCTCAAATCCGTGGAGCAAAAAGAAAAATATTGCAAATAGGAACAAAGAAATCAATCTACGATTCTCGCTTAAAAGAACTTAGAGAACTAATCAATACCTTTAGAAATTTTAAAGATGATAAAGACAAACTTGAAGCAAAAATAAATATTATCAATGAGTCCCTTTCTGTTGATGTTTCAGAAATGATTTCGGATAAATTGTCGGAAGTTAATGACACTATTAGAACCCTTATTTCTGAAAGAAAGACAGAAGAGATAAGAGAACAATTTGGAGTATTAGAAGACATTAGAAACAATCCTGATAAATACATTAAAGAGGTAAAAGACCGACTTACAAAAGAATTAGAAGAAACTACGGAAGAGTTAGATAATTTAGTTCAAGAAATCGAAGATATTCAAGTTTTTGAAAAAGACTTAATTCAACTCGTAAAAGTTCTAAAAAAGGTAAAGTCTTCTAACTTGCCAGATGTAAGTGAATTAAAGAAAAGAATCGCATCTAATAAAAAATCTTTAGATAGAATGAAAGGTAGAGATAAACCCAATGCTCAAGAAATTAGAGAAATGGAAAATAAAGTCAAAAATCAAGAAAAGGGATTAAAAGAAACTCTTAAACTGAATAAGGCATTAAGCGGGGCCTCCACTTCTATCTTAGATACTAATGAGAAATTAAAGAACTTTCCAGAAACTATTGATAAGTTATCCGATATGGAGATTGATGATGGCAGAAAACTGGCAAGGACATTAGTTCTTTTTACATTTAAAGATATGATAAGTAGGCAAGAAGTGCCTCCACAAATGTTAGACGAATTCATGCCAGAAACGACGGTAGTTGAAAGAGGAATAGAAAAAATAAAACAGTTGGATGAATACGATACTGCTCTTTTGGGTGCCGCAGATACGGCAATAACTATTCAAGAATCTCTTGATAAATTATCGAAGGCATTAGAAGAACTCTCAACTGTGGATATTAATTTCAATTTTGGTGGAAAGATTGCAGTACTGGACTTAACGGAGGAAACACAATGACATGGGATTATTATGGAAAAGGGGATGAATTCATCCTAAAAGAAAAGAAGAAAAGTGTGAATAGAAATATTCTTGATAGTCTTTCAGCGAAACAAAGAAAGGCTTTGAAAAAGACCCTACAGGCATCGGAACCCACCGAGTTTTTCGGACAAGACTTTACGAAGTTAGGAGATTTAATTGATGCTTTGCAGGAATTAGATATGATGAAGTCCGATAAAAAATTAAATAAAAAAATCAAAGGTATGGGGGAGCGGAACATTGACATAGTGGCCACCGCTACGAAACTTCGTAAGGAGTATGAATTGCTTTACAGACAACTACGAGATTTGATTTATCCAAAAGGAAAGGAGGACAAAAAATGACACAAGCAAATGAAGAACTACTTGCCATTCTAAAGGCCCTAACTGCAAAAATTGAGAGTTTAGAGAAGACAGTCTACCATCAAGATAATTTGTTAATGAAGTCCGGATTTGTTCTTAGGGAAACCCCTACTCCTCTTATTGACAATGCAATATCTTCTCAAATGACAGATGTTTCGAACATGGATTGGTCGGATATTCACAAAATGGTTGAAAAAGCAGGTGGTCAATAATGCCCGATGAAGAATATAGTAATTTAACTCCCGAAGTTAAAGCCAAGATAGATGAAATTGCTGATAAAATAATACAAGCAGTTAATTCTATTAAATCCTTTGATTTGAGCACAGTGACTCCTTTACAAGCAAAGAAACTTAACGAGTCAATGAGAGTTTTACAAGCAGAAAGTTATAAATGGAATAAGTGATTAAAATGCCGGAAAGAGTCACAAAAGAAGAGAGAAGAGTGAGCCTTGCTATTGAAAAAGCAAGAGCGGTTAAAGAATTGCTACACCAGTCTATGGAAGGAAATCGACTTCCCGATGAGGAAGACGATATGGAGCAAGTCAAGGTCAAGCGACCAAAGGCTGAAAATGATAAGACCAAAATTGAAAACAATGATGGTACACATTCAGGCTATGGGAAGGGTGGAGAAGAAACTCATTTCAAAAAAGCAGTGAGGCAATTCCTTTCGAACGCTGAATCTTTTTATGGAGAAACAGTGGCAATGATGCGAACTTTACCTGATAAACGAGTTCGAGATAATTTTGAACACGAATTAGATAAAATTTCTCAACAAAAAGGCGGAACTCCTTTAACATATGATGATGTAAATAATGCTAAGATTATAGCGTCAAAAAGCAGATATAGTCGGGAAAAGTGACTATAATGAAACTCGAAACAATCGAGAAGGATAAGCGTCCTTCGGAAGAGATTTTAAGATTGTTTGAGAAAGTAAGAGTTGCTTATCTTTCTGCAAGAAATGACCCCAGTGAATATGGGGGGCGTTGGAGAAATGCTATTGAACTCATTGAGGAGTCTTTTGAGGAAATAGATGCTACCAGCAATGAAATGAGAGATTATGTCGATAAAGACCTCCTCGATTCTAAGGAAGCAAAAGACCCTACGACAGATAGTGCAAAAAAAATATTTGAAGGAATTAAGTCCTTGAGATATTCTTCGGAGTTAGTTCAAGACCCCTTTGCTAAAAGATTCAAAGGTAATGTATTGGAGGCCCTGTTGTCTTCTCCAGAAAACATGGTTAAGTTTGTTCACTATGCTTTGAGAGCAGATGCGGAACCATTGCCTAAAGAAACATACGCAATAAAAGATATGGAAGTTGACGATATTACAATCGGTTTAGAAGGTCTTGACCTTGAGGCTGATGATATTGGCCTATACATTATTGAGCATTATGGTGATGGCAAAGACTCCAAACAGGTAGAAAAGAAAGTTAAAACTGCTATGGATATGCTTTCACTGCTGATGCTATCTAAAAATAAAAAGGGAGAATTCGAAGAACTCAAAGATATTGAGGGAATAGAGAAGGCTGAAAAAGAAGAGAGGAAATCTCTAACTGATTTTATTATTCCTAACAAACCCATGTATAGAATATTTGACATTGATGATATTAACGAACTAAAGGGATTCAGTGGTGAATGGTTTGTTCAAGAGAAGTACGATGGTATGAGAATACAACTTCAAAAAATAGACTCATCTGTAAAAGTATTTTCTTATAATAAAAAAGATATTAGTGACAAGTGTAAGGAAATTGTTTCCGAACTCAAGAAGAAACAGTTCGGGGATTGTATTTTAGACGCAGAACTTATCTTATTTGATGGAGAGGACCCTCTCCATAGAGCGGATACTATCTCCCATGTTTTCAAAAACAAATACAAAGATGCTACCCTAAAGTGCCATGTTTTTGACATTATGCGACACAATGAGCAAAACTTACTTGATGAAGAATTAAGTGACAGAATGACAATACTTTTCAATAATTACTCAATGCACTCTTCCGATGTGTTGAACTTTCCATCTAAGAAAGACACTCGGCAAGCAGATAATCTAAAAGATGTTGAGGAGTATTCTAAAACCATTATGGATATGCCTACTTCGGAAGGAGTTGTTATTAAAGACGCTACTTCCACTTACTACATTGGGACTCGAAAAAACCCCAAGTGGATTAAGTGGAAGAAGTTTGTTGACTTAGATGTTATTGTTTTGGATAAATCTAAAACAAAAAGCAATTTATATTCTTACACTCTTGGTGTCGGACCAGTTATGGAAGAGGGTAAGTTCATTCAAGAGTTTCAAGGGAGCAACTACATGAATGTAGGAAAGGCCCTAAATACTAAAATAAGTGCTAACATTGGCGATATTATTAGGGTTAAAGTTGATGAGGTCAAGAAGTCTGGAGATAGATATACTCTATTTTCTGCTAAGGTTATAGAGTTGCCGGAAGTAGAGTACCCCGATAAATTGGTGACTTTAGAATTACTATCCCAAGATACTAAGAAGTCTTTGAACTACTCTATTGATGCGTTAAAGAAGGGAATAGTAATTACTGACCATATTCATGGAGAAGCCACCATTATTGTAAAGTCCGATTTAGACGGATTTACCATATATGGTTTTGAAGAAAATAATCTAATGTCTAAGAATGCTATTCCCGACTTAGATGTTTGGAAGACGGAAGTAGAAAGAATTATGAAAACGAAACAAAGCCTCTTGACTGTTTCAATATTTAATCACCTCAAAGGAGTGGGACCAAAAACACCTAAAGAAGTCCACAATTTCTTAGTAAAAGAAAAATCTTCTCTATACGAAGATATTTTGGAAAGCGACCTTTCTAAGTTGAAAGACTGGGCGGAAGAAAGAGAGGGAATATCTTTCAGTGAAGGGAAGTTATTTGCTGAATCGGATAAGATATATCAAGAGGATATTAAGAAATCTTACAAGACTCCTTCGGAACACAGAAGCGGCGAATTCAAAATATACATGAGAAAAGATGAGAACCTTAATCTTGTTATGAAGTTAGGAGATGAAACAATCAATTGGTTGATTGACACTCAAAATGAAAAAGAATTGTTTGATTTGTTTGGTAAAGCAGGTAAGTACCCTGCGGAAGTGGCTAAAACCATTGACAAGGAAAAAATAATTGATTCCGGAGAGGTAGAACTTGGAGTGCAAAGGCATGGATACCATGAGTACTTCTTGAAAGGAAATAAGTTTGAGACTAAATTGCATGTTCGAGTAGTTCCTGTAAAGGGGAAAAAGATGTGGTTGGCTTGGACTGGATACAAGCAAGAACCTGCGGATAAAGACGGGGATGAAGGTATTTGGAACATTTATGAGGATAAGTTTAGTTCTACACAAATACCTCGATAATCGTGCTGTTTATATAGTGGTTCTAAATTAGGAAGGTTTGAGGCAAATGTCACTCCTACTCAAAAGGGACTTGCAAAGGGACTTCAAAATTCTCAAGAGCGATGAACTAATGATTGGGGGATATGCCAGCATCGAAATAGTCGATAAACAAAATGACCTAATCACACTCAAGGCACTCAACGACGCCGTACAAAAATACATGGAGAACCCAAAATTTAGGAATGTAATGACAAACCATTCAAATGTTCAAGTCGGCGAAGTAGTAAAATCATATAGAGATAAAACAGGGAGGCTATGGAAAACCGAAGTAGATGATGTTGGGTTTTTTGTAGTAATCAAGTTAAGAGACGATATTGAGAAAGCCAAGGAAATAAATAGAGGCATTAGAAAAGGTTCATTGAGGAGTTTTAGCATTGGGGGACAGGCAATACAGAAAGTGAAAAAAAGCCACCCAGAATTAGGACAATACAATGAAATTAGCAAACTGGAACTACATGAGGTCACAATCTGTGAAAAAGGAATAAACCCTGAAGCGAAGTTTGACATTCTAAAACAAGAAAAAAAACAAAAAAACGAGGCGAATAATATGAGCAAGTTAGAAAAAGCGTTAGCAGAATTAGACACATTGATGAATGAAGTCAATGAGTTAAGAAAAGAAGAAGAAGAAGCCATGGATACTGAAAACATGGATGAAAAGATGATGGAAGACGAGAAAATGCTGGATGAAGAAAAAGGCATGGGCGAATACATGGATGATGAAGCAAAAGCACTTGTTTCTACTCTTGATGGAGCAGGTGTCGAAATCGGAGAGCCAGCAGACCGTGTAGTTATTACCGGTGGAAAGCCAAAGGCAACCGATATGCCAGTCGTCAAAGCATTTGAAAGCAATGAGTTTGAAACTCTTGACCTTTCCAATCAAAACATCGAAAAGGCCTACGAAGCCTTCCGACAAGAACAACTTGAGAAGTTGGCATACGACAACCTACAAAAGTCGTTTGAAGAAAGATTCAACAGCGAAGTCTCCAAGAGAGAAGACATTCTCGCAAAGTCCCAATACGATGC
>Ga0098043_1000790_pt1 | contig 11277 bp, 4 predicted proteins | sample 9B_taG_FD_92581 | JGI IMG/M metagenome (GOLD analysis project Ga0098043, IMG submission 92581) | Marine viral communities from the Subarctic Pacific Ocean - 9B_ETSP_OMZ_AT15188_CsCl metaG | ecosystem: Environmental > Aquatic > Marine > Oceanic | place: Subarctic Pacific Ocean | collected 2015-01-10 | reverse complement strand
GGCTTATAAAGAAGCTCCCCCTAATAGATTATAGCAAACTCTCAAATTACGAAACTGAGGACAATACTCAGGGTAAACAAGAGCTTGCATGTGTAGGAGATAAGTGTGACATCTGAAGGCGATATAACCGGTCAAGCCAAGAAAATGGGCAGGAACGCAGGATTAAAAGCAGATGGTACTCTAGACAGTGTTCATTCCATATTGGGAACTGACATGAAAGAGGGTACTATCAAGGCTAGAACAGTAAATCCTGATGCACCTGTTGATAGTTTAGGTAATACTGAAAGAGCAAAATATAATAAAACTAATATTAATTACTAAAGTATTCACTTAATTGTGGTTTTTCTTTAGCTAATTGTAATTTACAAATTACAGCAGATTTAGAGCAGTTTACAGATTTAGAAACAATTCTATGTTTACCTGTTATTTCAGGATAATCTTGGACAGAAACAAATACAACGTTTCCTATGTCTAAATAATGGCCCTTTGTGGTATTTAAAGTTATTTCTACATCTGTTTCTGCTTTTTTAGCTTGAATAAATGCTGCTTTTGTAGCTTCATCAGGGCTATCAAATCTACCCTTTATTCTAGCACCTGTTATACCTTTAACGAAATTGTTATGTTTATATAAAACATTAACACCTGCTACTTCAGCGCTTAAAAGATTAGGAGCAGGTCTTTTTTTGACAGATAAACTTTTGATACCATCAGAATATGTAAATGAAACAGCAGCATCATCTAATCCTTGTTCTTTAACAAAAACAATATTAGACTTTGTACCATCATCTCTTATCATTAGTCTATTCAATCTTATATCCTCAAAGTCTTCTTGATTATCTTTTAGATTGTTAGTAACTATCTTTAGAGCACTGAGATTTTTACCCCTTACATTTGACAAAGAAACTACAGGGTCTGTATCATTTAACATATCTAAACCTATTACAGTCTCATTTATATTAACAAACTCTGTTATATAACTATGAAGAAACTGTCCTATAGTATAACCATCGTAATTACTTTCATCAGTAAGTGATATAGGTATAGATTCTATACCTGTAAGAAACGTTCTAACATCATGTGCTACAATTTGAATAGCTGTGTCTGATGGAGTTGCTTGTCTTATCCTACCTCTAAAAAAGGGTACATTGTCATCAGAACCATAATTTAAAAAGAATTTTATTTCTTTATTTTCTAAAGTAGCTCTCCTTAATTCAGGGTCAGGAATATTTACATTTAATTTGGATACTTGACTTTTACCACTCTCTGTAAATCCGACACTACTAAAATTAGTTATTTCTTTATTTCCTATAAATAATCTAGGATTACTATATGTAGTCGAACTCATCTATCATATCTCCACCTAATGAAACATATCCATCACTCAAAATGCTACCATCTCCTAAGCTGGAACCAGAGCCAGCAAAATAAATCATATGTGAACATTGCATAGTTATACCAAACTTACCATGTTGCTTTCCGACTGGATGGTCCTCTGACATATCAGTTATTACACCAAAAAATCTTGATATATTACGACTTTTGTGTTCAATATCAAAGAACACAGGAATAGCTCTTTTTTGATATTCATAAAACTTATCACGAGTAAATGTACCATCTTTATCTTTTAGGTCTACACCACCAAATGTTAATGTACCACCAGTAGCACCAATTTTTCTTATTTCTGATTTACCCATTCTATCTTCTATAATTTGATATTTACCTTTATGATTGTATGAAACACTTTGTGCTATAGCGTGTGTGTTTAACGATACGTGCATAGGGTCAACAATATCTATTAATACACTATTTTTATTAGAAGCAGGGAAAGAATAGTGAACGTCTGGTCCCCATCCAAAAGTGTCGTGCTGACTATCAACTCCTCCATCTGAAGTTAAAACCCACATTAAACCATATTTTTTATTTGTTGCGTTCCATCTGTTAGAAACGTCAAAGTAGTTACCAGTTGCATCACTATCATAAGCAAAACTATCACGCTCTGTATCTGGTTCTAATGAGCTTTCAAAATCACCACCGGGCCAGAATCTATCTGGTATATCTCCGGGGTCACATTCAACCCAGTCCTCTGGTTCCATCCATTCCATTGCACCGGAACTGTAAAATGTTGAGTCACTGAGATATGGGTGTTTGGTTTTGTCTATTCTCTTTAGAGGTTTCCATATTATATTAGTACTACCGTCTTGTCTAGCAGTATAGAATATCTCTACCCTTACAGCAGCGTGTGATACACCACTCCATTCGTTAGCTGTGGTTTTATTAGCTACTCCGTTTACTGTTATTGGGGCTGCTCTATACGGTCCATTTTCTCCGACGGATGCAGTTCTATTTGTATCTCTACTATATGCCTTTGTCACGAAATGTTGTTTAGTCCATTTACTATCCCTAGCACAAATCATATAAGCACCTTGAGCGTTTACTTGGTCTAAATCGTTAGTAGATGTGTTTGCATATCTGCGTGTACCACCAGTTACAGAAGCCCTGTCAGTCTGATGAAATAGAGTATGTTCCATATCTAAACCAGTTAAACGGTTAAATGGGTTCAAATCATGCCAATTATCACTATCAGACGGACCTTTGAAAGCAAAAAAAGCCGAACTAGTCATATCACTAGGCCAGTTATATTCTTCTATACCAGCTCTATCTTCACCGTAATTATCAGATTGGGACTCGTCTACCCAATGCTCTACAAAAGAATGGTCATACGTAGCTCTTGTATCATTTACTGTACCTGTTGCAGCTTTAGCTGCTGATTCAGAAGACTTAACTTGAGCTATGGCTAAAAGTTGCTTTGGTAACCATCTATGATATTCATCTGTAAATGTCATCGAAGGGTGAAAAGCGTAAGATGTAGTTTTAATACCTGATGCAGCTCGTAGGGTATCTCTACCAGCGCCAGCTCCAAATATATCACTTGTATCAGTAGAGCTTGCTGAAAACAATGCTGTATTTTCATCGAAACCATGATTTGTTACATAGTCTCCATCCCATATTTTATATTCATCTATTGTTTGCTCAGGAGACCTACAGAAACTTTCAGTAGCATCTAATGATACTGAGAACTTCGGGTCATCCAAAACAAGTATAGGATTACCCATAGATACTTCACCTATTACAGAAGGAGTGTCGTTTTGGTAGGCACTGCTACCATCCACAACTAGTATCATTTTTTCTCCGGCGAATAGTCTACTAGTATTGAAAGAACTTGCTGTGCCATCTGCAATATCGGCCTGATTTTCTGAAGTATTTTCTCTTAAGTCTACCAATTCCATTTTAACAACGCTTAAAACATTAGATATGGTTGGAGTGGTTGTTATTGACATCTCTGTTTCTATCAACTCACCACTACCAGTGTTACCTAAATCATTCTGGTCTGCACCACCAGCATAATACGTAACTTTTACTTTAACGTTATCTCTTGTAGTGTCCATTAATGCATGACTTCCAATTAGTCTACATGTTACACCGTCGTATGTACCACCAACGCCTGCTAAATATTTATTAGTAATACCAGCAAAAACTCTTTTCTTGTCAGCTTTAAGTATACCAACAGGAGGTCTAGGGGTAGGTGCTAATATAGGTATACGTTCTGCATTAGTCTTATCATTTTCTAACCTATATCTATCATTTCTACCCTCATCTATTAATGCATCTCCTACTGCTAACACATCTATACCTTCAAATGTATCGTCTCCAGCTGCTTGATAAAATTTAGATAAGAAACCATCAACACTTTTAACTCTTATTTTTGGAAAGTGTAATTTATCTCTAGTAAATATGTGAGATGTTATAGCTATGTTATTAGGTGTATCTAGCTTTATAAGAGAAAAGTTAGCTTTACCCTTTGGGTCATTATTTTCACCATCATCCCAATCTATATAAAACTCAATCACAGGGTCATTAGCTTCTATTCTAAAGTAATACTCTATATGTGTAAAAAAATTGTAATTAGCATCTTGTTCTTTATTAATCAAATATGCCGTATTAGTTGTAACTTGTAAGGCATTTGAATCTGCTCTAGCGTTTGCTTCTGTTAAGTAAGCTTTTAATACAAATCCTGTTGGAGGTGCACTTGCCATCTAATCACCTAACCTGAATGCTGCTTTTCTATATCCTACAGGTGACGACGTTGCTATGTCACTTGATGTACTTCCTCTTATATTGTGATAATCTTTCATAAATAACCTTGCTGTGTATGAAACTGGAGAACCATTTTGTATTTCTTGTAATGGTTTAGTAAATATTAATGATTTTTGGTTTCCTGTTACTGGGTATAAAACTCTTTTATAAATTACTACTTCTTCTATTATACCTGTGAATCCTTTTGAAGTAGTTGAGTCACTAGTAGAATGTATTGTGCCAATGGTCAAAGGAGCTGTTGAGGCAGCAGTTACTAATATATCTGTGTCGGTCTTCCAATTTATACCATCTGCACCAGTATCACCACTCTGTGAAGAACCAGTTTGGTCAACTAATTCACCATCTATAAATAATTTACAATTACCAGCTTTCAAATGTTTATCGAAAGTAACTATTATATTAGTTGGAGTTACTCCATCTACTATTATAGGATTTGATACTAATTTTACATTATTAGATGCTGCATGGAAAATGTCTACTTCTATTTTATTTGTTGTTCCATTTAAATTTACTACACAAGTTGAACTGTGCATAATGTAATTTTCAGAACCGTTAGTACTTTTATCTGGTATTATATGCATAACAAAAGAAGCCTCGTCAGTTAAATCAGATAAAACGTTACCTGAAGGTGGGAAATATGTTATGTGGTCATTCTCACTTCTGGAACCACCACCTACTTCTGGACCACTTCCGCCATCAGCAGTCGAACGGTTAAATAATAAAGCATTTCCTGCTAAACCTTCTATAGTGTGTCTTGGACCAAACTCACCTGCTGATACTGGTGCGAAATGTCCTGACGGAGAAGATGCCCTAAACCACCCTAATATATTAGCATATTGACTTTTTGAAGTATTTGTATCAGAATTATTTAAAAATGCTTTATTTGCTATTCTTAAACCAAACACCGCAGATTTTGCACTATCATCAGAACCTGCGAAAGTTACATTACCAATCGCACTACCATCAGGGTCAGTTGATATTCTATAACTGGTGGCTACTCCAGTGTCAGTTTCACTAATATAATATTCTATACCATTTTCTGGTGTAGTAGTGCTACTCAAATCAGTAAATAACACAGGTGTACCGGGTTGTAAACCAGCACCAGTACTAACACTCGTTATAGAATTCTCTGAAACATCAGTATTAATTTCTTCACAAGTAGCTCCTCCTACCAGACACATTGATTCAAAGGGTAATTTACCGTGAGAAGTTCCTACTGCACGTCCATCATCTCCCTCATCGTTGAATGGGAAATGTATTATAGCTCCATCATATTGTGATTTTATTGGTTCCTTGTCAACCATCATAAAACCATACCACAAATCGTCGTCAGTTGTTTCTATTTTGAACTCAGGAAAAAATGGGTCTTTTTCATATGGAGCAACAGATAATTCTGGTGTAGAAGGTAATTTATCTTCAAATACTGTTACTAAATAAGGTAATCGGTCAAGATGAGCCGTGTAATTACTAATATCTCTTCGAGGTTGGAAAGTGATTCCATGTTCTTTGTTGTTAAGATTGTTATGGAAAACAATTTCATGTTTAGTGTTAGCATCTGAATCTAAGACTAAATCTAACCTATCTCCTAATTCAACCTCTGATTCAAATAATTTAGGCATTTTAAAAGAGTTATATTTACCCAATCTTGGGTTGCCTTTGGAAATTTCACCACCAGCGTCAGTGCTTTCATCATATGTTCCGTAACCATAATCTCTATCATCAATAATGCTGTTTTCATCTTCTATTTCATGAGACCATTTGTTTTCATAAGCACCTGTAATAGTTGGTGTATCATTATATAAAAACTCATTCCATGTTGGTCCAAAAATCCCATAATGATTTTGAGCAGGATAGTCTGCTAAAGCTGCACTTGTTGTATCAGACTCAGTTAATACAGCGCTTCTATATTGTCTGCCAGAACCTAAAACCCAATCAAAAGCACCTGTTTCATCATTATATAAACCTTGGAAATTTTGACACATTACACCAATCCAATATTTATGTGGTGATAACATTAAATATGGTAATTGTCTATCTGAAGTCATTTCTTCTCCACTATTAGATTTACCATCCCAAGCAAGTTGTACATGTTTATTATCTATTATAGATATAACCTTTATACCAGTTGCTACTGTATGCTTATCTCCACCGTCTGTGTTCGTTGTTACAACTCCAGTAGTTGATGTACTTCTGTTCTGAGAGCCCCATAAGTATGCTATTACATTTTCACCTTCTATATGTCTCAAAGGTTCAACAGTATCTACTTTGTAAACACCTGTTGTAGCTGCTGCTTTTAATACTCTAGATGAACAGAAAATCATTTCTCTTTTTGCGAAATAAGGGTCATCACCCGATGATTCAGTCCAGTTAGGTGATATTTCAGACATATTACCACTTCCATCTATCGAACCTTTTAAGTGTATAAACCCTTTATTAGTAAAATAATCTACCGAACCTTTTGGAGATGCAGCAGGAGCACCAAAATCTATATATTCATCTTCACTATCATCTAACTTTAATAAACCTGAAGTAAACTCTGGACCTTGTACATATGCGTTTGTTTTACCACCTCCTAGCGTAGAAGTTCTTGCCTGATTACCGTAAAAACTACCTGTACCATTAGTGCCAGATTGTTGTTGTACTGTACTACTATATAATGTTGCGCTGAAACCATCGAATATGTCAGAACCCATATAAGGGAAAGAAGCAAAAGCTTTGACACTAAAAATCTCATTATTTCTAGATAAATCAACAGTAAAATCATTTAAAAATATACCCGTATTTTCAGTATTATCCATATCTGCTGGAGTATCAGTACCAAACATTAAAAATGTAAAACCCGGAAAACCACCATCAGTTGCATATTTCGTTAAATAACTTTTTACTGGTGTCGAAGCTGGAGTTGGTATAATTAAAGAATTAGGATTGTGACCTACTATAGGTGTAGTAGCATTAGAATGTTCATAATTGAAATTTTTTAATCTTATACCATCAATAAATACTGAAGATGTAGTTGGACGTCTCATTGTTTCGGCGGTACCATTTATAGTCATACTTATTTCACCACCGTCTGATTCTAACATTTCATCAGTAGTATTCCCTGCGGAAGACACGTTAGGATAATTACATAACCATAATGTTAAATACCTTGGCCATACAGCGTTAGCATCAGTAGGTCCGTCTCCGAATGATGAGCTTCCAAAATAATCAGTGTCGATATGGAAAAATTGAGTTCCTGTGTTATTACTTGTACTACACCCTGCTCTACCAGTCCACCATGTATTTATTTCCATATCATTACCAACAAAGTGTGTACTGTTTGTACCTGAACTTGAAAAATCACCATCTTGAGTAGCTGTCGCTGTAGTGCTTGGTTTAGGTATAGGTGTACCATCTTTAGCATCATAGAAACCATAATCAATAGTTTCTCCAAAAGATATTGAAGTAGTGCTTGCAATGCCACCTCCTGTAGGGGCCATATTTATTTTCATGGTCATATAACCAGCAGGTAAAGTATTACCTCGTGTACCAAATGTTGGTTGGCCCTGTGCTTCAGTAGCAGCATCTATATCTACATAAACGTCATATTTGTTAGTTGATGAGCCATTTCCATCATAATCTTTATTCACTCTCCATTTCTGGAAATCAACCACATGTATACCGTCTCCAACATTATTGGCGGACATTTCATCTTTAGCTCTAAAAAATGACCATCCTAAAAATGGAGCATCTGATGTGTTAGTTGTTAATAATTGTGTATCTGTTAATGCACTAAAAGGTGTATGTTTATCTATATAAGTTAATAATGTATCACTTGGATGTGGTTTATGATAAGCATAAGTTACAACAAAAGCTCTATGAACCAGAGATATTTGGTCGCCACCACCATCAACATACGCTTGCCCAACATCTAAACCTGTTAAATCTAAATCTATTTCAATAGTACCATTTGTATAACCACCTATACTACTATGGTATGTGGTACCACTGACAGAATACATTTTCACATCGGAATCATCACTTCCAGTATTCATATCAAGTACATTACTACCATCTCTTTTATCTGAAACTTTAAAAGTGTTTGTAGTCAAATCTGTAGCTGATACATAATATAACACTCCTGCTTTTACGTCTCCACCTGAATTTAACCCACCACCTTTCGAAAAAGAAATAGGTTGTCCTGCTAAAAACCCATGAGCTGCTGCTGAACCTCCCGAACCGCTTAACATTGTCACCTTATCCTGAGAAACATCAGTATCGACAAAATGACCATTTATTGGTATTTCTCCACCATAACCGGGATATATGTGGGCAGGAAAAGGCACAGGCCCATAACTAGCAAAAGTTTCTTGAACATCATATTGTTCATAGTCATCTATTACTGCTTGTCCATTAACAGGTAAGTAGAATTGTTTCATTTTTTGTAAAGACTCTGTAGCTGAACCTGAAGTTCCTATTGAATCATCAGAATCTATTCTATTATCACCAGCCCAGAAAGCAAACATCTCCATAGCCTGACCATTACCTCTTAAAGTATTTTTAGTACTAAATCTAGATATAGCTGAACCTACTAACACTGGGTCATCAGAATCAGCGTCTAGAATTAATTCTCTATCTTGTTTAACATTATTGAAAAATGAATTCATTGGAGTAATTTGATTATTATAAGATGAGTCACTTTCAATAGGGGTTTCAGTACCACTAACAAGAACTCCATTAATTTCAGAATCATAAAAATAAACGTAACCACTGCCTTTGTTATTGTGTGTAGAACGCCATCTTCCTTGTCCATCTCTCTCTACGAAACACATTTGTCTTTCGCCTCTATCACCACTAACTCCACCATGAGTCCCTTTACTACAATGTCTAACTCTAAAATACCTTAAACTCTTACCTCTATTTTTTAAGTAAGACTCTACCATTCTACCCCCACCATAGCGCGGGTCTCTACCATCTCCTTGGTACTGCATTTTAAAACCATATTCGTACATATCTTCTGCTTCTAAATAAGGTTTAGTACTTCTTACTATACTTCTACCTATAGGTCTATATTCAACAGTAGAGTTGTATGTGTAATTAACAGGTTCACCAGTAAATTTTTCTTCATCACTAATATAATTATTCATACTAGCTGATAAGGCATACAAATGTCCTTTATTTTGTCTTATACTAGGACCACTTTCATTACCGGTAAGTCTTAGAACACTACCTTGTGAGTTAAATTTTACAGTATCATCTTTACATTTATAAAGATGCATATCAGGTGTAGAGGTTGAACCAGCTTCTAATAAAACATCTTCAATAAAAATATTTAATTCACTATGTACAGGTTCAGCTGAACCAAAGGTTGGACGATTAGGTAGATTAGTACTAAATAAAGCCTTTGTACCCATAGGTCCACCTCTTAATGAAGCATAACCGTATGAATTACGAGCTGCTGCGGTAGAGTTAACACCGTCTATTCTAAATGTTTTACCAAAATTTTGTCCACCTAATGAATCATACATATCTTTATATCGCGCGTTCAATTCTGCGAAATTATCTATCTCTGTTTTTCTTTTAAATAATACCATTCTATATTCCACCTATGTCATTTTGTTTACGTAGAGCCTCTGGTAAAGCTGCCGCTACTCTTTCTGCGAAGTCTTCACCATCTTGTACCATGACGTCGCCCATATTTAAAGTTATGCCTCCTGCTCCTAACATTGTTTGTGTCTTAGGAATTATCTTTTCGCCGGGTTCTACTAATACTGCTTGATGTCTACTACCTAATCCTCCACCTCGTGGACCTCCAGTATCATACATAATCATACCACCCATATCATACGTTGGCATTTTAGTTTCTGCTTCTTCACCAGCAAACGTAGGGGTTGGACCATAGTCTACCTTTGGTGGTTTCATTATTTGTTGCATAGCTACTGCTACACCAGCCATAGCTAATACAGAAGCAGCTACAATTCCTGCAAACAAAAATGGATTTTTAGTTTTAGCTGCATTCAGTACTTGTAATGCAAGAGCTAAACCAAGTATAGCACCAGCCACAGCTCCTATCGCTGCCGCTGCAATCGGACTATCTTTTGCAAACATCCTAACAGCCATAATCATACCCATCATAACTAGGGTTACACCAGCCTGTGATAGTGCTAAACTTCTATAAGCAGCACCTAAAGTCTTAGTGCTCAATATCGAAGCCTTATCTGCTGCCATAGCTACAATTTGTTTTTTAATCCTTTTATCTAAAAGCATGGTGTTCATAGCTATGATACCGTTTGTTATAGGTAATACACCATTTACCATTTTGAATAATATAAGTGCTTCTAGTACATTAGGTCCCAAAGCGCCCATCAATTTAACAGCTAAACGTAGAGGCATGGTCATTACTTGAATCATACCAGTAAAGTCTCTACCTTCACTAGTCATATCTTTAGCCATCTCTACCAAATCACCTAAAAGTCTTCCAAATTCTTCCATAGCAAAGATAACTGTATCTTTTATAGTTTGACCAAGTGGTGTCAATCCTGTAACAACGCCATCTTCCATAGTGACAAACATACCTTGTAGTTGATTAGTAACGGTGTGTAAAGTCATAGCATATTCATTTAAGAATCCTTGACTTTTACCAACCTCATCTGACATAATAAATATAGATTGGAAACTATTTTTCAACACATCTATAGTTCTAGCTAAAGATTGCTGCTGCACATCAGCCATAGCTGTTGCAGCGCCTTGAGAATTTGCTAAATCACTAACAGCTCCTTCAAACTCATCAGCGTTTTGTACTAAATGAACAAAGGCCGTAGCACCTCTAACGTTTAAATCCTCTAATAAGGTAGTCATTAAGTCAACATCACTAGCTGCTGGTCCCATTGCTGTTTGGAAATCCTTGGCTATTTCAGTTAACATCTTGAAGTTACCATGTTCATCCATAATTTCAACACCTAATTTATGGAATGCAGCTTCACTATCTTGTGCATGTTGAGCAAATTCAGCTAAAGCTTGACGTAAACCACGTCCTGCAATACCTGCTTCTAAAGCACGATTGGTTAAAACTTCTAAAGAACCTAGTAATTGGTCTATATTCTGTCCTGTGGACACGAAGAAAGGCATAGCGAACTTGACAGC
>Ga0098043_1000788_pt1 | contig 11302 bp, 8 predicted proteins | sample 9B_taG_FD_92581 | JGI IMG/M metagenome (GOLD analysis project Ga0098043, IMG submission 92581) | Marine viral communities from the Subarctic Pacific Ocean - 9B_ETSP_OMZ_AT15188_CsCl metaG | ecosystem: Environmental > Aquatic > Marine > Oceanic | place: Subarctic Pacific Ocean | collected 2015-01-10 | reverse complement strand
TACCAGGAAATAATTTTTCTTTGTATCTAGCTCTGTCTATAGATATAACGTATATATCGTCTGAAGTACCGCTTTGAAATGTAAAGTCAACTTCTTCATCACCAAATACTAAATTTCTATATTGTCCGTATATAACTGCTGATGGCGACTTACCGCTAACGTTTGAATTAAACGGTACTGATCCTAGTCCTGTTTTGTGTCCGTATGTAATAGCAAATTGAACTCTTGTACCTTGTACGGTAGTACCTTTGTGATAAACTTCATGAAAAAAGTTACCCGTATTACTTGCTATTTGACCGTTACTTCTAAAAAACCCGAAAGGGGAATCATCTTTTAATTCAATTGCATCTGTACTCCATGCTGGAGCAACTATCGATTCTGCACTTATCGAAATATCTTCTGGATCTAATCTTTTAAATGACATATCTTAATTAGTTATTTACTTTTACTATTGTTAAAGGAACTGTAATTCTAGCACCAGAATCTCTTCCTATTATAGTTATGGTTGTTTGTAAAGTTGTTTGACCAGCAAATAATGTATTTACTGTAGTTCCTGTTATGTTTATGGAAGTACCTATAACAGTTTTTGATACATTAGTACCTAAAGTAGTAGTAGAATTTAATCTTTCAGCTTCCGGGGTATTAATTCCAACTCCATTATAGTTAGATAATACTCTAGCATCTGCTATAGTAGCTACATACCCTCCGGTTTCGAAAGTTTGAGAAGAACCTAAGTAGTTTAAAGTTTGAGGAGTGATAGCAAGAGAAGCTCCTTGTTTTAATCTTATCGAAGTAAATCCTATATCTAATACAGGAAGTTTAGCAGTACCTCTAGGTAAAGTAGTTAGCTTATATTTCATTATTTGAGTCTCATCAGGAAATGCTTCTAATAATGGTAAATTTTCTATAGCTTGACCATAAAATTGAGAACCTAAAGGGTGTGTTGGATTATAAAGAGTATAATCTATTTCATCATCCGATAAGCAAAATTGTGTTATTTTAAAAGAACCATCTCCTCTTGCAAGTAGTTCTCTACCTTTTTTAGTTAATATTGCATCAACTGTTACTACTGAATTATCTAAATATCCCATTTTAATTTATTTGTATATATTATAAATATCTTGTTTTTAGTTTTAATTGTTTATTAACCTGTTGCTCCATCATCTATAGCTAGTAATAAAGGATCTGGGCAGCCTGAACTGCTAATAATAGTACCGAAATCGTCAGTAAAAGCAATTGAATTATTATCACTTACGAATACTTGAGCATTATTAGCTGCTAGTATATTATTACTAAAATCTTCTAGTTTAATAATATCTGATTTGTTTACTTTGTCAAAGAAAGTATCATCAGCTATTGTCTGTGATGATCCTAATCCAGGTATAGAACCGCTGTTGTATTTTCTAGTTACTACTAATCTTTGAGTAAATACGTTATGCTCTTTTACTTTCATTATTTCAGATGAACCTCTTGGTATAATTAAATCCCCTACGTCAACTTGTGGACGTAATCTCAAATCTGTAGTATAGTTGAAAGATTCGTCAGTAGGAGAAATTGTTCCGTCTGATACTATACCTGCTGAAGATGTAGTAAATTGAGGAAGTTGAGTATTCCCGGTATGGAGCATTTCAATTATTACTCTTTCAGTTGCACCTGGAACTAATCCGCAAACTATATCTTGGTTTGCATTAAAAGGAAATATAGTACCGTTAAAAGCTCTTGCAGATAAACTAGGTTTTATTCCGCCTTGATCTTCAGACGTAGATTTACTACCTTGGTATCTTGCATTAGTTATGCCTGTAGAGCTATAAAAACTATCTTGAACTTCAGCTTTAGATGCAGATAAATCTAATATAGCTTGAAAATTAGTAGGTATTACTAATCCTTCTCTTCTATCTGATTGTACTTTATCACTACTTAATCTTAAATTACTCCCGTTATTTAAAATTACATTAAAGTCTGAAGTGCCAAAAGTTATATCATTTAAGAAAGGATGAAAGCTTATTACTACATCAGGAACTGGTGTTGTGCTTGTGATATCGTTGTCGAATATGTTAGGTATAGGTTGGTTGCTTTCTACTTTAAAATAAAAAAATGAAGGATTAAGACTATAAAACGCTCTTTCAACAATAGTTAGAATATAAGTAACACCGTCAAATGTAAAAGTAATTTCTTCTACTTGTTCAAGTATATTAGTAATATCGGTATCCGAAGGGCTTTGAGAATCATTAAAACTTAAAGCATTAACAGTAACTGTAATAGCGTCAATTTCACCTTGGCTGCTTCCACCTACTTCGTTATATAATACGTTAACTCTGGTTCCAAAATTAACTACTCCAGCTATATGTAAATTAATAAATTCAGTTATAGTCATCTTTAATTATTTATTGTCTATTAAACGTATCTCTAGGTACATTATCCATATCAGCATCACCAACTCCTCCTATATTTCCATCACTTCCATCCAGATCATCAAATGCGTCTTCAAAACCAATGTTATCATCGGTAGATCCAATTCCATCGTAATTACAAACGAATAAACCTGGTATTCCGTTGAATCCATAATCTATATACTCAACATTTTGATCTCCTGTTGTAGTTGTATCCCATTGGAAAACGTCCTCTGCGTCTTTAAACCAAACTCTCCCTCTTCTTCCAAGAGCAAACTGCGGTACTCCATTGTAGTTACCGCCACCGTAAGGTTCGAAATTACCACTTCCATCATCTCCGTACATACCTTCGGGAGCAGGAGTTGAAGAGTTAGGATTATCATTAGCATAAATGTACATACCTCCTTGAATAACATCATCCTGAGTAACAGTATTAACTGTATCAAAGACTTCAACGTAAACAGTTCTAGTATTTGCAGTAAGACATAAATTAACTCCAGCTCCTTGATAAGTCGAATCGAAGTAGTATAACTCTACTGCAACTCTATGTAAATTTGCTTTAGATATACTATACCACCTACTAACTACTCTACATGCTAGACTATTAATTATACCGTTATCAGCTATAAATCTAATCTGTCTATCGTAGTAAAGTTCTTGATAATTTCCTGATTCGGAAGCTAATTGGTAAGGATCAGGATTTACTTCATAATATATAACTCCTCCTTCCGGTGAAAGAGGTTCTAATAATCCATTACCGCCAGTATTCCCAAAAATGTTAACTATTTCAGCATAACTATTAGGTACTGTTGATATAATACTATCAGGAAGCGGATTATCAATTTGTACTTCATTACTTAAAAAGTACTGATATTCACTAGTTCCAGCAGGTGTTCCTACTCTGCCAAAGTTAGGATCCCTGTAAATTACTTGAATTTGGAAGAAGACGTTAGTAGTATTATTAATTCCGGCCAGGTTAAAAGGAAAAGTATAAAAGTCGAAAAATTCGTTAGGGCTATAATCATATATTTGCTGAATACTAGTATTAGCAGTAGTATGGTTAGAACTGAAAATTATATTTGCTTGTTCATCACTTAAAGGAGCTGAAAGATCAGCTAATGCACAAGGATTAAATTCTTTAGTAAATTCTCTAAAGCAACTAGGATCAAACGTGTCTTGTACTCTTATGCGAACTGAAGAGAGTGATGTATCCGTAAATACAAAGTTTGTAGGGGTCCCTTCTTCACCAACCTCCTGTGAAGCATCTCCTGAAGTAGTCCCTATAAATACATCGTTAACGAAGTAAGACAGTTCAGAGTTGATTACAGGTTCGTTAAAAAAGAAATTATAAAAATTATAACTTGTATTAATGCTCAATGGACCTATTCCGGCAACACCTTGACTACCGTTTATACCACACTGTACTATCTTAACGACTCTAGTACCTTGACAGGTAGATTCTCCAGTAAGTAAGTTTTCTAAAGGGTTATCAGGATGGGTTGCTACAATTTCAAATTCAGCATACTGTTCTCCGGTAAAAGTAAAAGTAGGAGGAGAAATAGATTGTCCATCAACCGTATATAGATATGTACTATTATCTCCTTCGAATATATTTACATCAGTTAAATTTAAAGTTGTGTTAGGATTTACTATAAAAGGTCCGCTGTATTCAGTCTGTAGTACACATATATTCGTAGGTATTTCGGAATAAAATTGTACGTTATAAGTAATAGTCGGGTAATTTATTTGTAAATATGGATTATTACTAGTTAAGTTACCATTACTTGCCCTTAATCCTTTTGGATTTTTAGGATTTTTAGCAAATTCTCCATCATACTTAGCTTCTTCAAAATTTCTTCTAATTTGTTGTTTTTCAGCTGTACCGTCTAAGTCGAAATTATTCAATCTGATAGCTTTTGAACCTTCAGGAGTTCTAGTTACTCGTCTATGGCTAGTTATTAATTCACCGTCAACACTATAAAAACCTGAAGTGGAAAAACTTCCTGCGTTTGAACTTGAAGCAAAGCCTGTATTACCAAACGAACCGGTATATTCAGGTTGAGTCCAAGTCATTCTAGGATCTTTAAACTTATTTCTTTCTAATAAATGAGACTTAATTATTATTCCAGTATCGGTTACTGCTCTTGCTGGAACGAAGTCTCTTACCATCCTAAAAATTACGTTGTCGAAAAATTTAATTAATCTTACAAAATCTTTCACATCATATGCTTCAACATTTTCGAATATAATTTTAGCATGTTGGTGGAGATCAAAATAACGATCTGATTCATAACCTCTTGGATCTCCTATATATTGGTCGATATTAAAAGGATCATCAGGAAATAAAACTGCAGACTGAGATATTATATAGTCGTCAACGTTATATGTTGGTGAAAACCCTACTTCAATCCTATGTAAGTCTTGAGTGTAGTCGTTATTTTCTTTTAAAATAGAAGTATATAGAGAAGTAGTATTCCCCGGTACTATGCTACCTGTGTTGTTTAATCTTACTTTATCTATAGAACCTGTTATTTCTCTTTCTCCGCCAAAAAAAGGTAAATTGTTACGGTCCTTGCCGCCAAATACTCTTATTTTTAAAATATTAGAAGGTATACCGAAACAGTTAATTAAAGCTCTCAAACCTCTTTCAGTACCTTTTGTTTTCATTAAAAGAGATAAATTATGATAAATTCTCTTATAAATTTGCTTTTGATAATCTTTTTCAGAGGTAATGTCTGTTGGTTCTACTACATAGTTATTTTGTATAATTTCGTTACCGAAATCGTAACCGCTAAATGTAAAGTATTTAAATAAATCTTCTAATGATTTATTACTAGTATATAACTTAACTCCAAAATTCTTTAGTAGATCTTCTATTAAATCTTTTGACACTCCTCTTTTTAATCTATTATCAGCGTCGTATTTTTTTGAAACTGCATCAGTATAGATCCATAAGTTGTCAAAGTGTTGACCTATCATATGAATAAAAAGTTCAAACGGTCTATTATCTTGGTCTTCTTCTATAAATGTAGGTATGGTATTAGTTAATAAATTTTGATTTTGACTATCATATAATACAGCATCGTTCAATTCACCTAAGTACCAAGTTTCAGCTTCTTCAGTAGTAGACAACTGATTTATAAAAGGTTTTAAAGTATTAGTTTTAGGCCATGATGTAGAACCGCTTTGGAAATATAAATGTCTTTCGTAATGATCAAAATTATTTACTACCCCGTCTAATAACCCTTCGTAGTAAGCTCTACTTCCTGATATACCTGCTAAAGTATAATTATTACTAGTATCCTCAATTAAATCTAAACTACCTTGATAAGATTCTATCAAATCTAACTTATATTTAAAGTTTCTTAATCTTTCTTCCGCCGATGAAAAATTAATAAAAAAGCTAAAATCGGAGTAATCTATCCCTAATTCTGCACCTTTTTCGTTAAGGAGAGCATTTAGTTCTCTGTAAGTGTTATTAACCGGAAAGCTAAAAAGTTCATCGTAACAGAAATATTTTGAAGGCTCTACTGCTTGAGTTGGTACTTCAGCACTATAGTTAGGACCTCTTAAGTACGGTACTTCTACTTCATCAGGGGTAATATTAACATTAACTTCATAAGCTAATGAATTACTTATCCTTTCTATTAGATTAACTTTAGATCTAATTTGTATACCTCTAGGTAGAGGCTCGTATAATTTTAATAAAACAGCAGTTGTATTTCTGTATAGTTCGCTATCAATATTAACTACGTTGAAGAATATGTTGTTGCCGAAGTAAGCATAAATATCCGGAACATAAAGATCGTCTTCATAACGCTCAATCAATGTATTTGTTCTATCACCGACAGTAGCTTGATCTAAATTTACAGATATTAGTCTTAATTCTTTTCTATCAGGAGAAATACTTTCGATATAAAAATCTTGAGGATTATTTCCTTCTGAATATACGTAATTAAGGAAATTATATAAAACTTTTACGTCTTGACCTCTATATCCACGTTCTTCATAATCGTTTTGAACGTTAAAACTTAATTGAGTAGTACCTTGTTGATCATTTCTAGCTCCTCCACTAAGTATAGAATAACCTCTATAATCTAATTCGCTATTTATTCTAACGTTATTAAGTGTAAAAAAACTTAATTCTACAAAATGATTAGTTGGATCAAAAGTTTGTGAAACGTCAGCTTGTCTTACTAGACTTATATCTTCCGGTCTTAAGGTTCTAAAACCTGTAAGTTCAGATGCATCTATACCGAATATTTCGTAACTTATATTACTCATCTGTGTCTATATTATTTTCTAAATTAAATATAGTTTCGTTAGCTATCAATAATTGTTCTCTTAATTGAGATATTTCGTCTAAAAATGGTTGTATATCTTCTGATAAGGCGTCTAAATTAGCTACCTCGGAACTTCTTTTCAATATATATTCATGTGAATTGTTATCTCCTTCTACTGGTATAGTGTAAAAAAGTTTATCGTATAATCTAAACAATTCCTCTACTGTATCGGTATCTACTTCTTCAACCGGTTTTGTAAATGTTTTAAATTCAGTTTCTACTAAACTTTTATATTTAGAAGAATTTAAAAAAGAGGTTTTAATTATCTGTTTTTCTTGATTAGCCATTTCTTACTACCTTAAATATATTTTGGTTATCTACTACTATATTACTATCGTTCAATTCTGTTTTAATCAAAATACGATAATATCTTTCAGGTTGTAATCCATCTAAATAGATATCAAAAAACGGTCCGGTAGGATCACAACTAATTTTAGTAAATTCAGTACTAAAGTCAACCACCATTTCTTCTGTATTTTCATCTCTAAGGCCCCAGTACGAAGCTGTAGGTAGAGCGAAATTGTTTAAATAAACTGATGATGTGGTAAAAGTTCTTACAGGGTATGTAGGTCTTGCAGTTAATCTAAATCTCTGTTTACCTTCATCTACGTATCTACCTTTATTATTTTTTACATCGATATGACATATATCGGTATTTAATACCTCTAAACTACCGGTATTATAGGAAGAATCATCCCAACCGAATTCTAAAAATGGAGGATATATAGTATTAGTGTCTATTCCAAAATATCTTAATCTTATAGATGAAGTAGTATAATGTTCGTATTTATCTTCTAATTTAATCAAAAATCCTTTATTAGATAAGCTACCAGTATACATTTGCCTTACCGCATTAGTAACATTAATATCAAGATCATGAGTAGTAGAAATTGAATGAGTTTGTGAAAATTCCATTGACTCAGCAGATCCTCCTGTCAATGTAGAAAGTACATGCCAGTTACCTCCTCCTTCTTTTCCTTCTATAAATGATGCAGTAGTATTAGTAGTATATCCAGAAGTTGACCATGCATTATTAGAACCTTCATTTTTGAAAGCCCAGCTTGCTCCTGAAGTATTTACTGGTAAGTCTCCAAATTTTCCTATACCATTATCCCATTCACCTGTTCCTGCTATAAAAATAGGATAAGCTTCAAGACCATACTCAAAAGGAACTTCAGTAGCATCAGCTAAAAATAATTTTAAACTTGAACTAAAACGGTTTTGAGCTAAAGTTAACCCTGCTGAGCTACTAAAATTACTTATTTTATTATCTATTACATTAGTAATGTCGCTAGTTTCGAATTTCATTAATATTCTAGACGCTTGTCCAAGACCATCGATTGCTGAAGGGTAGCCGCCTAGTTCTAATATCTCATCTTTACCAGCATTACCTGTAAGCTGTTCAGTATAAATTATAGTATCTCTATCTGGGAAAATTCTGTATATTGCCATTTTATAGTACTGTTGTTCTGCCCTTAATATCTAATTCAGGGTATTTCAATTCAAAAATCATAGTATCGTAAGAAGGGTATAAAATATTATTTCTAGTTGCCCCTTTTATATCATAAGCAAATTCAGAGTAGTTACCTCCCTGCTTATTAACGATTTCAATCTTACTTACAGTTTGTACTCCTGTCACCCTATCTAAAAGAGTATATATTGAAGATATATTTATAGGTTGGTTAATATTCCACTTACTAATATCGAAATATTCTCTTAAAGTATTATTACAAGCTAAGAGTACATCTCTACCATTGTAATTAGGTCTTACTAATATATCAAAATTTATTCCTATATTAATAACAAAAGCATCTTTAATATTTAAAGCATCTGTTATCGGAATATAATGTGACATATAAGTTCTAAGGTTATTTTTTAACGTCTCTGTAGCATTTACTAAAAACTTATTATTATCGTATGCTAAAACGTACATAGATAAAGATAGTGGATTACTATCTATTATAGCATCTGTTTGAGATTGGGGATTGTTAAGTTCATCTTGAGTTACAAATACTTTTGCAACTGTTCCAAATTTAGGATTAAGAGATAAAGCTCTAACTGTATAGTCTTGTAGTGTAATAGTTCTTCTCTGTTCAGAAAATGATCTTAATGAGTTTTGTCTTATTTCTTCTAAGGTATCTCCGTCCTTCCCTCCTCTAGCAGGTTGCTCATTATTTACTGTTAATGAACTTAAATATTCATTTTCACCATCGACTGAATTTGCTGTTGTTGTAATTTGAGTTAGGGAATTTGCTGGTACGTTTGCTTGTATACCTCCTCCTACTAAGTAGGTTATAGTTAAGGTAGTGTTTGAAGGAGCTAATCCATAAGCTTGAGAATATGTAAAGTTAGAAGGATCGTAAGCATTATCAAATGTAGTAATTCCTTGAGACGTCCCCATTCCTACATTAGTTGGATTAGGAAATAAAATACTATCATCACTTTCCCCTAATCCTGCTCCAAACTGTATGGTCAATTGACCGGTTGAGTTTAACCTAGTTACAAATCGCTTAGGTACTTTTTGTAATTTAATTACATTTGAAACTTTATCTGCATCACTACCTACGTTTGCTTCTTCAACAAATATAGTATCTTGACCTAAAGAAGGAACTTCGTACCATCTATTATTACCTAGACTTGGATTAGTATCATCTTCTATACTAAGAATACCTATAATATTTTTATCTTCTAATGTATAAGTAGTAAATTTTTGAGCTTGTCCGTATGTTACAGTCGTTGTTTTAGTTTCACCTGAAAAAGCTTTTGTTTTTTTAGATAATAAAAATTCAGAAGGAAGACCATCCGATACTTGACTTATAACAACATCTGTAGGATCAAAAGAACTGGAAAAAGAAAAGTCTACTTTATTTTCAACAAAAAATTTACTATTACCTGCGGTATTAGAAGTAACTATACTATTTTCAGAAGTTATTAATGCTTGGTTCCAATTAGGTTGGTTAGTTACTGGGTCAGCTCCAATGTTTTGAGAAAAGGTAAGTTCTACTTCTGATACTGTTGTTGTTTTAGGTCTATAACCCATCATGTATGCCATACTGTATAGATTACCTGGATCTTTAGCATACTGTAAAAAAGTTTCTTGTAATTGAGTATCTTGATAAAATGATAATATATCACCAACATAAGCAGCCATTTCGATAAACATAGTACCGGGTGCAGTAGGTGAAAAATCATTATATGTATCTGGGAAGTAATTTTTAGCATACTCCACTAATTCCTGCTTATAATCAGAAAATTCTCTAGCTACATATTTTATATCTCTTTTTTCAGCCATTATTGTTCAAAATTTATTACTACTTCATCACTTATATTAGTGTTACTTATAGCATACTTTAGTATTAGTGAAACTGTATTACGGTCTGGTACTCCTAATACTTTAAAGTCAGTTACAACTACTGAAGGAAAATATTCTTGTAAGCCTCTATTGATTACTGATCCTACTTCGCTAATTACTTCTTGAGTAATATTTTCAAATAATAGATTTCGAAGCGGAGTTCCAAATAAAGGGTTCATATACCTTTCTCCTTGACCCGTAAGTAAAAAATTAATTAAATTAGCTTTAATAGCATCTTTTGTTTGAAAAGTAGAATTGAATACAGCTTTACCTGTAAAAGGTAAGGAAACTCCTATTGCTTTTCTAGGCTGTAAATCTATTGGATAAATTCTCTTACTATTAAATGCCATTTATTAATTATATTTTACCCAGTTTTTGTTTATCTTTTTCTACTGATTTATTATAAACAGCTCCTGCTTTTTTTACAAAATCAAACTGACTTATATCTAATCCAGGCATTGGTCTATTACTCTCACTAATACCCATAGAACTAGCCATTGATGTAGCAAAATTCGGTTTAGTAACTACGTCAGACGTACCGGAATAAACATTCCTAAATTCAGCAGAAGTCATACTAGCTTTAGTCATATCTAGCATTTCTGTTATTGAATTAGGTTTAGATTTTTTAGTAGTTTTATTTTTAGAATAAGTTATATCGTTTTTTGAAGGTTGACTAGCAGCTCGCACAGCTTCATTCATTATGTCTTGAAGCTCTTCTTTCATAGCTGATTTTACTTCTTCTCTGATTACTTTTCTTAATTGATCTAGTTTCATAATTATAAATAGTTAATTTATGCAAGTTGATTATCTAATCTAAATTTCAACTCTTCTAATAGTATTTCACTGTCGGAACTAAAAGATGGAGCTCCTCTAAGAACTATAACTCCTATTTTATCTTTAGCAATTGCTACCTTTCTAGGAATTCTAGTACCTAATGAAGTATCTTGGATTACGCCTAATTTGTAATCTACACCGTTAGCAGCTCTATATTCTAAGTTACTATCGCCAATAGTATTAGTGAATTCTTCTGCTTCTAAATTTTCAGCAGGGTTAAGTTCGGTTAAAATTTCATCTATTTCTTGCTGTTCTTCATCTGTGTTTGTTCTTGTAGGATCGGTTAAATCTTCTACACAAGTACCTACTTCTATATTTACTTTATTCAAAATATCTCTTATTTTAGATATAGTAGGTTTAACGGATTTAGCTAAACTTGTTAC
>Ga0098043_1000786_pt1 | contig 11307 bp, 26 predicted proteins | sample 9B_taG_FD_92581 | JGI IMG/M metagenome (GOLD analysis project Ga0098043, IMG submission 92581) | Marine viral communities from the Subarctic Pacific Ocean - 9B_ETSP_OMZ_AT15188_CsCl metaG | ecosystem: Environmental > Aquatic > Marine > Oceanic | place: Subarctic Pacific Ocean | collected 2015-01-10 | reverse complement strand
TCTCTAACATAACGCATAGTTCGTCTAGGGTAAGTTCCCCATAGAAGCGCTTGAGAAGTTCGACTTGTTTATCTGTCCATTTATTTTTCATATGAATATTATATCAAAAATATAAGATGGAGTCAAGATTTATTTTTAGTTGCCCTACATTTAATTCTTGACAACTTCCTTACTTTTTGATATAATATATGTAATATTGAAAAGTGGAGATTAGCATGATAATCAAGGGAAGCATAAACTATAGTCCTTGCGGACGCAAACGAAAGATATCTCGCACAAGTAAGAGAGCTACCACTATCGGTGGTGAGCTAGGTATTAGTGCGCACATGAAAGAAAGGCTAGCAAAGATAAATGAAGAAAAGCAAAAATATCCTTCTCTCAATAGCACGGCATATGTACCTCAGGCAGATACACAGTATAAAAACGAAGTATCAAAACTATATACTGTAGCAATCCCCTACAACAAGGGTGGCTATCAAGTAATACCAAAAGAAAATATTAAAGACATAGGTAAATAATTAATTATAAGGAAATCTAATGAATTTTACTCAGACACAGCTAGACATTCTGTATCTTTGCTTTTTAGGTTGGTCAGTTATTACAGCATGGCAAGCTGGTAAGCACAGAGGAATGTCAGACACGATTGACTATTTTGAAGAGAAAGGAATCATAGAACTTGATGACGACTGAAAAATAGTTCTTGACAAGGTGGTCATATTTTGATATAATAAATAGTGAATGAAGATTTAATCATTTAGCGGAAGCTGGTCAGACCGCAATAACAAAACTGACTTCTTTATGTCTGGCACGAGTAGGAACGAAGTATTCCGAGGGCGAGGTTAGGAGCACCACTTTCCACCAGTGGTCGGGTTTAGCCAGATGACATTAACGCTTACCGATAAGGGAGCAAAAGAGCATTCCGATAAGGGTGCATAGGAGAAAGATGATGGTACACAATCTATCAAGTCTAGCCGACTTTGACAGGCTATTTCTCGGTTTTGACCGAATGAAACATGAACTTGCCAACCATGGCACAACAGGAAACTACCCACGCTATAACATAATAAAGAATGGCGATGAACAGTATAGAATCGAAATGGATTTAGCTGGTTGGGATAAAAGTCAGATTAGTATTAAACAAGATGACAGAACTCTCACTATCGAAGGCAAAGGCAAAGATAACTTAGCTAAAAACGAAAAGTTCATATTCAAAGGCATTTCGAGTAAAAACTTTCGTAGAGTCTTTACTCTTGGCGAGTATGTCAAGATAAAGGACGCTTCAATGAAACAGGGATTACTAGTATTAAAACTAAGTATCGAAGTTCCAGATGAAGAAAAACCGAAGTTTATTGATATCAATTAACTTTATGCGATAAGGGGGTTGTATTGCAACCCCTCTATCAACAGGACTTTAATTATGATAAACAACTTATTTTTTACAATTAAAGCAGGCATTTTTTGCTATTAGTATCCGTTTAAAATGGATATTACTGGCATTAGTATTAATACTAATAGGAATACATATGTATATAAGTAATAAAGGCACAGACCTAATAAAAGAATTTGAAGGGTTCAGGACTCACGCATATCAAGATGCAGTTGGGGTCTGGACTATTGGTTACGGACATATCAAAGGCGTAACCCCAGATATGGTTATATCTAGCGCTCAAGGTGAAGAGATGCTAAAAGAAGAATTACAAGAGTATGAAACTTATGTGAACGAACTAGTAAAGGTTTCTTTGCATCAGCATCAGTTTGATGCTTTAGTATCATGGACATATAATCTTGGACCATCTAACTTAAAAAGTTCAACTATGTTGAGAGTATTAAATGAAGGTAAGTATGATGAAGTACCTGCTCAAATGCTCAGATGGAATAAAGCAGGTGGCAAAGAATTAGAAGGATTAACTAGACGTAGACAGGCAGAAGCCGATATGTTTGCAGGAAAGTGATATGCAATTTAAATATAAAGGGAAAAAGATAGAAGTTCCTGATAATTTTATTATAAAGTGCGGAGAACACGCTGAATCTAGAGGAATGACACTAGAGGAATATATATCCGAGGCATTTGGAATGTTGAATAAAAACTCTGGTTATAACTTTGACATAGAAAATAAAGAGCTATGGAACGAAAAAGAAGCAGACAGACGCATGAACGTCATAGGACAGAATGGTAATGAAGGACTGCACTATGAAGATATTCATGACGACTGCGGAACAGACGAGTGCTGTAAAGAGTGTTAAATTTAGATGACTGGGATATGATGCCAGATATAGAAGATTTAGAAAAGATAGTGAATAGAGAACTAAATAAAATGAAAAAACAGTTTTATAAAATTGAAATCATTTGTGAATGGGATAATGAGAATAAACTAACTTTAGGTTCTCTTATAGCGAGTGAAACACCACCCAAGTCGATAGACATAACACCCATAGACATAAATGATTCCAAATACAAATTCATACAAGATATGGATAAGTAGCTCGCAAGAGCTGTTCGGGAGAACAAAATGGCACAGCCTAGTGAACAATTCTCTGGGGACATGAGTCGTAACGAAGTTGAGATAGACCTTAACAAGTTTATGGCAATGGTTGCAGAGATAGGTGAATTAAAAGCAAAAATCATGGAGATGGAAAACGAAAGAGAACCAGATAATCCATGGCAACGATGGATTTGGATGTCGCAAATGGTAGATTCTTGGAGAATATTCCCAAGAGCATTTTTAAGCATTTATATGTTTTTATTGTATTACTCTACTATTTGGTTTATGGAACTACCAGAGCCAACATTAGAACAATCAGGACTTATTAGTATTATAGTAGGTGCTGGCGCAGCATGGTTCGGCTTATACGCTGGAACAGCTAAAGACAAAATTAACAGTAAGTAGGAAACTATGAATTTAAAACAAACACTTGTTACAACAATAGCTAACTCTATGGGTATAGACGAAATGGATATACATATGGATAGTAATTTTGTAAGTGATCTCGGGGCTGATTCACTAGGAACAGTTGAATTAATCTTAGAGTTAGAAGATGAATTTGATATTGAAATATCAGATGAATATGCAGAGAAAATGCTAACAGTAGGCGACGTCTACACTTATTTGGACAATAATGTAGATGATAGATATATACGATAATACTTTAGCAGAAGACGTTAGGTCAAATATATACTTTAAAGCTATCACAGCTCAGTATAACATTGGTTGGGACGACACCTCTGTTTTTGAACATAGGCAATACCCTTGCTTACACCACATGATAGACAAACAGTCTTGGGAACAGCTAGATTTGGTTAATGAGATACAAAACCACGAACTCAGAAATAAATTGGAAGAATTAAGTTTTGTATCTGCTACAATCAATTTAGCTGTTCCTTCCTCTGTGCAATTTCAGCACACCCACGATCAAAAATACGCCTTACTTTACTACATAAATATGGAGTGGAAACCTGAGTTTTATGGTGAGACATTGTTTTTTAATGACTTAGGAACAGAAGTAGAATACACTAGCTTATTTAAGCCAGGTCGAATAGTATTTTTTGACGGAAAAATCCCACACACAATAAGACCATCATCACATATAGCGCCTCAATATAGGTTTACTTTGTTTGCGAGCTTTAATGAAAAGAACTTTATTGAACAAGCAAAAAATAGTTCTTGACAAAGTTGTCAATTTTTAGTATAATATAATAATGAAAAATTTAAAAAACAACAAGCAGTTTATAAGATGGGCAGAAAACTTGTATGATGAAAATTGTCTAGAAAGACACAGTCATGGACAAAAACAACACGCTTCTTTTGAAGTTTACTACAAACTTTACAAAGACTGGTTGTGGACTCAATATCAGATGCGAGTAGAAAATGTTGCATCATAAGCTCGACTTTAAACATTTAGAGAAAGTAGGCGAAACCTACTTTGAGCATTTTTGGAATACATTTAAGTATGCTAGTTTGTTTTTAGGCTTGACCATGATTATTTTAATACACGGGGTTTTTCCATTTATATTTACAACTACTGCAAGTAGTAGAATTAAGTTGCTAAACAAGGAACTTAGCAGTAGACAGCCGAGGACACACAATGAATGATGACGAAAAACCCCTTTGGACTTTTAATGAAAAAGAAACCTTAAGTCGAGCAATGGAGTACATCTCCAAAACTTACAGTGCTCATTATGCACAAGGAAGAATACAAGCAACAGAATTTATAGCAGATCAAGGATTAGCGGAAGGATTTTGTTTAGGCAATATAATTAAGTATGCTCAACGCTTTGGAAGAAAGGGAAAAGACTACAAGCACAAAGAGTATGATTTATTTAAAATTATACATTATGCTACCATTCTATTACACACAATAGAACAACAAGAAGGCGAAAAGAAATTTTAACAGAAAGGGCAAGCTTATGAGAAATTTTTATGGAACTAACAGAGATTCCTATTTGGCAATGGATATTAACTGTATGGTCATCAATGTGGATATTAATACTAACTAGAACATGGACTAGAGTAAAAGAAATGCTCCAAATGATGCACCCTAGATTATCAATAACACAAAGCCCTATACTACATTTTTTAATTTATGCACTCTGCGTAAATTTAATACTCCCAATAATCGGTTTTAGTATTATATTAAATAATATTAAAAGAGACCAATGGGTGAAATCTTATGTTAAACAACTAGGTACAAAGAAAAAATAATTCTTGACAATATTTTTATATTTTGTTATAATAAATAATAAATTAAGAAAGGGAGTCGCAATGGGCGATAGATTTTATCAACAACAGCTAGATAAGTTCGGGACATGTCCTGGCTATACTGGCACAACTCGGAGAAGAAAAGTGGCTTGGACAGACGAAGCAAAAGAAGAAGCTGTATCAATGTATACAGCAGCAGAACCAACTCCAGAAACAAGTATGGAAGTGGTTAAAGAAATCGCTGACGAATTAGGAGAAAGCCCTAATGGTGTCAGAATGATACTAACACGAGCAGGCGTATATGTTAAGAAAACACCAGCAAGTGGTAGTAGCAAATCTAAAAGTACTGGTGGCGCACGAGTCAGCAAAGCAGATGCTCAAGAAGCATTGTCAGCTGCACTTGAAGATGCTGGACAGGAAGTAGATGAAGCAATCATATCTAAACTAACAGGTAAAGCAGCAGTTTATCTTACAGGCATAGTAACTAGTCTAAATAGTTAAATACAACCCATTACATACTAGAAAGAGTTTTCTTGATGTAATGGAGTATTTAAGTGGAAAAGGAAAAATTCAAGGACTTAGTCCAAGAATATGGCGATGCCGTAATAACTTATAGAAGCACTAATTCTAGAAAGTTAAAATACAATGTCTGCACTTTAGACTTTGATAATAAATATATCCAGTCTAAGAAGAATAGGGCGAAGGAAACCTCACAAACAGTTTTATTGTTTTGTTGGGATACGGATTCTTATCGTCTTCTTAGACCTGCCAATATAACTCATGTTGTTCCTCTACAATCTATACTGAGGAACAAATCATGAAGATACATGAGGCACCTGAGATATATGAGAAAGTAATATCAGAGAAAGAAGGCGGAACAGAACAAATCAGATTAACTATAAATGAGTTTAGAGGTGTAGAATATTTACATCTTAGAAAATATTACCAAGATTTTGAAGGAGAGTTCAAACCTTCAAAAGATGGTGTTGCTATGCAGCTAGACTTTGAAAATTCAAAAGCACTATTCGAGGGGCTGGTAGAGATTTTATCCATAGCAGAAGCTAAGGACATACTAGAAACTCACTTCAAAGATATTTTAGATGAAATTTACCTTAACTAAAAATATTACTTGACACAACCCCAAAAGTTTGATATAATATTCATTATGAATATTTTTATACTTGACAACGATATTGACAAATGCGCTGAGTACCATTTGGACAAACATATAGTTAAAATGCCTCTTGAGTCAGCTCAGATGCTTTGCACTACTCATTGGATTCACAAATACGTGGGCTATGTCCCTCGTAAAATCAATGCAGAAGAAAGAGCAGTAGTGATGGAGGCAAAGAAAACAGACCCAAGACCTTTTCCGTATTTACCTACTATGGAAAATCACCCATGCACTATATGGGTTAGACAATCACTCGATAACTACGAGTGGTTATATTGTCTATCTCTAGCATTGAATGATGAATATGGTTATAGATACGGGAAGAGTCACAAATCAGTAGATGAGGTTATACTCAAACTACCAGAAATTGACCTTCCAAGAAAAGGTCTTACCCCGTTTGCTCAGGCTATGCCAGATGAGTATAAAAACGAAAACGCAGTCGTAGCGTACAGAGAATACTACAACAAAGACAAAAAACATATATTAGCATACAAACATAGAGAGATACCTTCATGGGTGAAACATTCAACAGCACAGCAGACTTAGAAGAGTTTTTAAAAGAAGTATCAGAGGCATATTACAAGGGCAAGCCCCTTATGTCTGATAGAGAATTTGATTCACTAGCAGCTTCTTGTGGCTACCAACAAGTTGGATATAGTAGTAGTTCTAATAGAATCTCTCATCTTTTTCGTATGTATTCCCTACAAAAAGTGTTTGAAAATGAACACGAACAAAAAAACCCACTAAAAACATATAAAGGCAAAATAGTTTGGTCGCCTAAACTTGACGGAGCTGCTGTGTCTTTAACATATTTTAGAGGTAAATTAGTTCAAGCGCTTACACGAGGAGATGGCAAAAAGGGTATAGATATAACAGACAATATGTCTTTGTTAATACCTAAAGAGTATGATTTTGATATCTTACATTCTTGCCCTGCTACACCTCGACCTTATACACAAATAACGGGAGAGGTTGTAGCTCCAGCAAGCATACCAAATGCTAGAAACTATGCTGCGGGTGCGTTAAACTTAAAAGACCATAAAGAGTTTGCTAGTAGAACTTTACGCTTTGTTGCTTATGGCATACAACCGTATAACTACTCTACATGGACTGAGGAATTGACAGTATTAAAACGATGTGGTTTTGATGTTATTACTCAGGAAGATTGGCAAGAATATCCGACAGACGGAATGGTTTGTCGTATTGACAATCAAAGTGACTTTGATAGTATGGGACACACTTCACATCACCCACGAGGTTCTTATGCCTTGAAGAGGATACAAGAGGGTGTGGAAACCAACTTGATTGATGTTATATGGCAAGTTGGAAAATCAGGAGTAGTTTCTCCTGTGGGCATTCTAAAGCCTGTGGATATAGACGAAGCTGTTGTGAGTAAAGCAACCTTACACAATATGGCTTACATTAAATCACTAAATTTAGAGATAGGTTGCAAAGTAGAAGTAATTAGAAGTGGTGAGATTATACCGAGAATAGTCAGGAGGGTTTACTAGTGTTATTGCTTTATACCGAAAAACAACTACATACTGCATACAAAGTTTTTATTAGAGAATTTTGTCCAGCAGAATATATGATACCTACTATTGATATATTTAGAGAGATGTTTGAAGAAGATGAAAGCATACAAGCACTAGCCGAAAAGGAATATTATGAGCATTAGACTAAGAAGAATGAGAAACAAACGACCTAAACGAGATAGGGAAGCTGTACTTATTACCACAATAGCATTTGTTTTAATACTTGTGTGGATTAGTTTTTTAAATAGCGTTATCTCATGAAAGAAATCGTTAAAAAATTTAAAACACCAAAACTAACATTAGATTGGTATATCAAATGGGCATCATCTATTATTATATTAATAGCAATGTCGCTCAGGTCTTCAGGCGAATTTCCGTTTGCAGATATGTGCCTTTCTTTTGTTGGTTGCGCTGGTTGGATAGCTATGGGCGTTATCTGGAAAGACAGAGCTATACTAATTCTAAATTCAGTAGCGTGTTTTATTCTTTTGACAGGAATAATCAAAACTTTAGCAGGAGCATAGTATGAAATCTAAAGTAACAATAAAAATAATGAACCCTGAAACAGTAACGGGTTACAATGGAATAAATGAAAAAGATTTCTTACTTGCTCAAGCTAAAATGACAGATTTAAACTATGATGGTAATTATCCGACTAGTAAAATTGAAGAAGATGGTAACTTTACACACAGTCCTTTATATCACGGAGTAGTAGCAGAACAAAACATAGAACAAGGAGAAGTAGTGTTGGAGTTAACAGGCAAGTGGAAACACAAACCTAGTAGAACAACTATTCAACTTGGAGAAAAGCATATAGATAGTGGTATCGGAGGATATGTAAATCATAGTTGCGAACCTACTTGCGCAGTACTAGTCAAGATAAAAGATATGACTTTTAAAGAACAGTATGTGCCTTGGAGGGTTGGAATAAAAGGAACTCTAACAAGTATGATAATTGGAGAACCAAAACCAGTATTGGTAGCTGTCAAACCAATAGTAAAAGGAGAAGAAGTTACTTTTAATTATAATCAGACAGAAGAATGTTTAGCAGAACCTTTTGATTGTATGTGCGGTTCTGAAAAATGTATGGGCAAAATAATTGGGTGGAATAAATAAAGGGGAAATAACATGGCAAATAATGTATATTTTAATATAACAAACGAAAACGGCAGAAGCTTAGATGTCATAAAAACAGCTTCACAGACAAGGGACTACGGTACTGGACCAATTGAATTTTTAGAGCCAATAGACTTATGTAACCAACCTTTCATGTTTGAAGCTAAGAGAGGTGAGGACGTAGATTCAGATGGCTGGCCTAAAGATTCTTATACTTGGCATTGTGAAGAAGTAGGTGCTAAATGGTGTAATATTGAAGAGTGGGGTGATGATGCTATCGGTGGATACTCAGCTTGGTCACCACCAATACCAATGCTAGGGCACTTAGCTAAGTATGTACACACAGACCTTAGAATGACTTATGAAGATGAGTTCAGAAACTTCATCGGGGTTGCCTGGGCTGATACTGAAGGACTTACTTCTTACGAAGAAATAGAAGGTGAAGACCTTATGGATAAGTTTCTTGAACTAATAGGAAAAGATGAACTGCCAGAAGACTTTGACTGGTCAGATAATGTTGAAGTAGTAGACGAAGACATAACAATATCCGCAGATGAACTATATGATCAAGTGGTATATAGTTGGTTTGACAATCAATAGTGGCAGGCGGAATATATAATCAAACTTACTTTAATAACTATCCCGAAGAGAGAGATAGAGACGGAGTTTTATACGGAGTAGTACTAGTCAATAAGGAAACTTGGACTAGAGAATGTATCAAAGTAGGAATTGCCTCTGGTAAAGACTGGAGGCACATTATAAAGCGTAGTCGTGGTTTTAGGGGTTATGACCTCAGGATTCAAAGGTCTTATCACGATACGCTTTATAATGTTTGGAAGTTAGAACAGACATTACACGAAAAATTTAAACATGACAAATATCAACCTAAAATCAAGTTTGGAGGTCACACAGAGTGTTTCGAAATTACTTCGCTCATTCTTCGGGACTTTCCAAAAAATAAATCTTGACATAGCACCTGATTTTTGTTATAATATATGTATATAAAAAATGAGAGGGACTATGCAACAAATCTTACCACCAACAAATTGTCCAGCCTGTGGCTCGATACTAGAGTGGGAAAAGGATCAACTCTTTTGCGTTCGTACTGCTTGTGGCGGTAGAACTCATAAAATGATTCAGCATTTTGCAAAGACTCTCAAAATTAAGGGACTCGGACCTCGCACTATTGAAAAGTTAGAGATAAACAGTATATATGACTTATACCAAATACCTCTAGAAATGATGATAGATGCTTTAAATTCCGAGAAATTAGCAGTTAAATTACACAGAGAAATTCACGATAGTAAGAATACTGACTTAGTAGATTTACTACCTGCTTTCTCTATAAAACTTATTGGACACACTGCTTCAGCGAAAATTTGCTCAAAGATAAGAAATATTAGCGAAATAGACGAAGAAGTATGCAAGGAAGCAGGACTAGGTCCAAAAGCTACAGATAATTTACTGAACTGGTTAATAGAAGATTTTACTGACGGCTATGATAGATTACCTTTTAGATGGCAACAACTTACCAAGATTGAATCTAGAAGTGCAGACAAAGGCATAGTATGTATATCAGGTAAGTTGAAAAGTCATTCTACAAAGGCAGCCGCTAAAAAGATTTTAGAACAAAAGGGCTATCTTGTGAAAAGCAGTATGACTAAAGATGTAAATATTCTAGTTAACGAAAGTGGAGTTGAATCCGCAAAAACACGAGCAGCCCGTTCTAAGGGCATAACAATAATCACAAATCTTAAAGATTTAATTTAATAGGAAAATACAATGGCATTACCTAAATGGACAGAAGAAAGAACTCAAAGTCTTGTTGACTTTATCGGTTCTGAAAGCCCTATTTCTCAAGCAACTGTTGCTAACGCAGCTGAAGAACTCGAAACTTCAACTCGTTCAGTTTCAAGTAAACTTAGAAAAATGGGTTATGATGTAGAATTAGCATCTTCAGTATCTCACAGAACTTTCAGTGAAGACCAAGAAGCTACTCTATCACAATTCGTTACTGACAATAGCGGTCAGTACACTTACGCAGACATCGCATCTTCTTTTGAAGATGGTGCATTTTCTGCAAAATCAATACAAGGGAAAATTCTTTCTATGGAATTAACTTCCCATGTTAAACCAGCTGAGAAACCTCAATCAGTCAGAACTTACTCTCCCGAAGAAGAAGCTACATTTACTACTATGGTAAATGATGGTGCATTTGTTGAAGAAATCGCAGAAGCACTTGGCAAGACTGTAAACTCTATTCGAGGAAAAGCACTCAGCTTGTTAAGGTCTGGCGATATCAACGCTATACCTAGACAAAAGGAAACTAAAGGCTCATCTAAAGCCGATCCTTTGTCTGAAGTAGATGTTGCTAACATGAATGTTGCAGACATCGCTGATGAAATTGGCAAAACCGTACGAGGCGTAAAAACTATGTTGACAAGACGTGGTCTCACTTGCGCAGACTACGATGGCGCTGCTAGAAAAGAAAAAGCTTCTAGCTAAGTTTCACAACTAGGCAGGAAGGTATCGCGTCACACGCGAACTCCTTCTTGCCTTTTTTATCTGGGAGATAGAATTTGAACTTAACTTCAGCATTGCTGAAACAAATCATTACACAAGAAGATCATGATACTTGGGGTAATTTACGGGAAAATTACTTAACAGCCGAATATCAACCACTTCATCGTGTAATAGCTTCCCATGTTAAAAATTTTACAAAGCTACCATCTTTTGAGGACTTAGAATTATCTATCAGAGATAGAAAATTACAAGAAAAAGTCTT
>Ga0098043_1000783_pt1 | contig 11360 bp, 14 predicted proteins | sample 9B_taG_FD_92581 | JGI IMG/M metagenome (GOLD analysis project Ga0098043, IMG submission 92581) | Marine viral communities from the Subarctic Pacific Ocean - 9B_ETSP_OMZ_AT15188_CsCl metaG | ecosystem: Environmental > Aquatic > Marine > Oceanic | place: Subarctic Pacific Ocean | collected 2015-01-10 | reverse complement strand
TCAGATTTGCGGTTGTAACACTCGCACTCACCATTGATCACTTCGCTGTAATCGCATTCCTGATCATATTCGCATTCATCATCCATCGAACTTCTCCCAGTTATTTTTGGCCCAAGCCAAAGGGTCTATGCCTTTTAGATCCCACCATGTCCTTTCATCTCCGAAAGCATGTAGCTTCATATGACACGGGTGGCACAATGGCACACACCAGTTATCCCCCACCTTCATCCCCATAGCATTAGGCTCTGCGAACATAATATGGTGGGCCTCAGAGCCAGTACCGCAAACCAAGCATGGCTGACCACGCAATGATTTGAGATACCGCCCTGACCTGACCCTCTTAGAACGGAATTGTGTCTTCATCCGCTGCTTTCGATGGCCCCATGTTGAAGTCATCCACTGGCTTCTGTGGCGGCCTGTCTTCACGCTCCTTAAACAAAGAGCCTCTCAGGGAAATGAAGTGCGTCCCCTTCTTGCTAACTTTCTTCCATCCAGCAATCGACAGCTTTGGCTTTTTAACGCCGCGCTCCATTTGCGAGACAAGATCAGACAACACCTCGTCTGATAACTCTAAGTCACCAGTAAAGTCTGGCTGGGTTTCTGTTTTCTTGCGCTTGTTGGAAAACAAAACGCCACCGGGTGGGTAATCAGTCATGCCGCTTCTCCTTTTGGTTTGGCATCCTTTTTCAAATCGTTAGATCGCTTGATAAACAAACTATAGACCTTGTCATACAGCTCCTTATCTCCACTTGAGAGTACCTCTATGGCATCTTTGTTTGCTGCCCAGAAGCCTCTCAGAGCCTTGATGTCGGCACACTCGGGTATCCATGTGGTGAACACCTCAGCCAACGTCTGATAGCCCTGTACGTCCTTTTTGTTCCCCTCAGCATCCTCTACAGATATCTTTTTCTCTACGCCTTGGGGTAAATCTTCACCAGCATAGATGTAGTGTCCAAGACCGTGCATGGCACAGCATTTAGCAAGACACCTTTGTAGGGCCGTGTTTACTTGGAAACTGTTGGGGTTGGCGACAGGCTTGTTCGCGTAGTCAAGCACAGGCAAAACTTCCGTCTGTTCTTCTTCTTCAATCGACACAGTTACCGATACAAAAGCAAACCCTGAGGGGTCTATCATGTAGGGCATCTTTGTGTTTGTACCATCGAACAAATTCTTTTTAAAAATTGCCAAGGGATAATGCTCTTTCACAATACCCCAAGCCCACGCCCAACTAAGGTAGGTAAGCCCATTCTTTTCTTCTGTGTGTTTAGACACATCTATTTTCGATAGTGTTTCCCAGACACTACTCATGATCATCTCCTTGGTACTGGTTACAAAAATCGGCAACACCGCAGTAGTTGCCCTTACACCGTGTGAACTCCCCAGCACGATGCTCTATCTCTGTTTGGACAGACTGCCCATCAGAGAAGTTCTTGGCCTCAATCTCATCCTTGAAGACCCGCAAGGCCCTTTTCAGGCCCTTCTTTTTAACTGCCCAGCTATCATCCTTTTTCCAGCGATCATCGTCAGAACATGGAGCGAATGAGTTCTCCATGTCATAACTAAGCTGGGCCTCTTGATGAAGGCGAACCCTTTCATGAATGTATGATAAGCGATCCCCACTCTTCCAAACCGGTATGTCAACTATCGTGACGGGAGACTGTGGGTAATCGGCTCTATTGGCGGCATCACGCTTGTTCCAGTCCCTCAGAACCGCACAGATAGACAGGCCGGTTACATCCATGCCCTTAGACTTGGATACCAGATAGGCATACACGTTAAGCTGCCTTTCCCATTCAATTTTGCCGTGAATAACAGACCAGACACTTGTGACCTTGTAATCAGTCAAATGTACAGAATTGCCGTCAATCTTCTGGTGATCTATTGCCCCAGAAAGAACCCATCCATCCACATCTGTGAACAGTCGCTCCTCAACAACAACATCGTCTGAAGCCTCACTGCTCTCAAGAACGTGATGAACGGCTGTCCCAAAGAGGGGCCATATCATATCCACAATATCCACTCGCCTGTCGCTGGCATGATGCTCCCGCATCAGACGCACACGAGGGCTGTCGATAAGTGACGTAGCTGATATATCTGCGGAACCCCTGCTGTATTTATCTGAACGAGCAAAGTCCACAAAGGCTTGTGGTAAGCCGTGATTGTTTGTTATGTGCATTACAACTCCTATGGGGTTTTTAACAAATGGAGAGAATGAAGTCAATGGAGAATTTTTCATTCACGATTGAGGGTGAACCAGCCTCAAAAGCAAACAGCCGAAAGATTGTTTTGATCCACGGCAAGCCAGCATCAATTAAGAGCGACAAGGCCCGTCTGTATGTGAAGATGTTTAACTCTCAATGCCCCCAGTTAGATGAGGTCATGGAGGGGGACCTGTCTGTGCATATGAAAATATTTTATGCCAGTAGACGACCTGACCTAGATGAGAGCCTGATCCTAGACCTCATGCAGGGTTTTATTTACAAGAATGATAGACAGGTGAAACAGAAGCACATCTTCTGGGGTTTGGATAAAGAACGGCCAAGAACCATCATTAAAGTTTCCAAGATAACCCAAGATGCAGATCTAGAAAATGCTTCGTGTTTTGTATCCTAGTACAAATAAAGTAATGAACGATTTATAACGTAATGTGTATTTATATATATATTATATATAATACATAATAAGAACTATGTAGAACATATGAACTATAGGGAAAAACTTTATTGACTTGCTGATATCGTCAACTTAGTCTGTCTCTGTCTTGGGAGATGATTATGATTGAAGCACACATACGCGGGGAATCCATCCGCAAGGGACAGGGGCAACACAAAGTGGCTTGCCCTATCTGTTCCAAAACTAGAAAAAAGAAAGGTGAGCGCACACTCTCGCTGCGCGTTGAACCTGACGGCACTCTGTACCAATGCTGGCATTGCCAAGCCAGTGGTGTAGTTCCGTTAGAAGAGGAACCTATTGCATCTGGGAGAAAGATAATGACGTTGGCAAAGCAAGATGAAATCGGAGAACTAAACAAAAAGACATTGGAATGGTTGCACAAGCGAGGGATCAGTGAAGACACCGCTCGTCAGGCAAACATCAGGTCTGGACACGGCTACATAAGGGGTCTTGGAAAAGAGGTGGACATAGCAATGTTCCCCTACATGAACCAAGGTCAGATTTACGCGACAAAGAACCGGCCACTGACAGACAAGGGGTTTTCTTGTAATGGTGCGCCAGCTTCTTTTTTCAATCTCGACGCTGTTGTTAGGAACGATGATCTTTATATTTGCGAGGGTGAAGTAGACTGTTTGACCATGGTCGAATGTGGGTTTGAGAGCAGCGTATCTGTTCCAAATGGCGCGGTCATGAAGGTTGTCGATGGGAAGATAGACCCGAAAGAAGACAACAAATTCAAGTTCTTGTGGGATGCAAAAGAAAAGATAGACGCAGCCAATCGTGTTGTCATTGCAACAGATGGGGACAGCGCCGGTCAGGCTATGGCAGAGGAAATTGCCAGACGCATCGGCAAGGACAGGTGCTGGAAAATTGAATATCCAGATGGCTGTAAAGATGCAAACGATGTCTTGATGAAGCACGGCAGGAAAGCTGTCGAAAAAATGGTCGTTGATTGTCAGCCGTGGCCAGTTGCCGGTCTATACGATGCTTCACATTTCTATGACCAGCTTGATGATATTTATGAAAACGGCATCGGCAAGGGAGTGACCACGGGTTACTCTGGAGTGGATGAACTGTATTCGATAGTCACTGGTCAGCTTACCGTGGTCACAGGACATCCGTCATCGGGCAAGTCAGAGTTCATCGACCAGATCATGGTAAATCTTGCGGAACGGTTGGGCTGGAAGTTCGCCATCTGTTCTTTTGAAAACGAGCCACGCATCCACATTGCTAAGATTATCAGCAAGCATTTTTCAAAGCCGTTCTTTGAGGGCATGACCCCACGCCTGACGGCAGAAGAACTGGAGAAGGGAAAGTCGTTTGTAAAGGAACACTTCAGCTTCCTGTACCAGAACGACGGCAGCATGGCGACCATCGACGGCATCATTGAACGGTTGAAGATTGCTGTGATGCGCCACGGTATACGAGGGGCAATCATTGACCCTTACAACTACATTGCTAAGACCAGCGACATAAGTGAAACAGATTGGATTAGCGAGATGCTGACCCAGCTTCGTATCTTCGCCCAGAGCCACGACATCCATCTTTGGTTCGTTGCTCACCCGACAAAGATGATGCGCGGTCAGGATGGTAAGGTGCCAGCCCCCAAGGGCTATGACATATCAGGATCGGCGGCTTGGTTTGCGAAAGCGGATGTGGGGTTGTCCGTGCATCGGCCAGACCCTATCAATTCTGCTGTCAGCGAGGTGCATGTGTGGAAGTGTAGATTTTCATGGGTGGGAAAGCAGGGCGTTTCAGAACTGTACTTCAACCCGATAACGAGCAGATATTCCGAAAGTGACCATGATCCTTTTGCGGATATGGGATACGCGCAGCCCTACAATGAAGATGATGCGCCGTTCTAGTTGACTAAATTTGTACGATGGTATAAAGGTGGAACGTGATCTGGTGCAATAGGTTACAACTCCCAAGACAATGGGGGGCTTTGCAGCCCCCCATTTTCTATTCGTGCATACGCAAACGCGCTTTCATCAAATCACTTTGCGCTTGCTGCAAGTTGCTGACCGCCATGTCCAGCATTTCTTTTTCTGGAGACGGCTCAGGAAATTCATCCAAAAGTAGGATGCGCTCTGCGGCTCTAATAACCTCTGCCAACTGCTGCTGACACACAAAATAAGCATCTGCTCTTTTAGGCTTCATCATTGTCTCCCTTCGTATAGATTGTCCTTACAGGTGAAGCCGCACCAAATTTCTGTCTGGTGCGGAACGCTTTTGTGTATACCGCAGTCTCTCTTTTCTTGCGGCCCTCTTTCAACTCTTTGTCGGCAGATCTAGATCTGTCTCTCCTATATTTTTTCTGCATTTTTTGACCCCTTTGTCTTCAGATCATACTGGTGATCGATACGGCCAAGGCTTGGGTCACCAACAACCATCTCAGGTATCCAGCGAGTTGTCTCTGTGCCGTCCTTGTGCTTGATGGTGCGGATATGACCACGCCGAACATGCTGACGCTTGGGCGTACCCATGCCCTTGAACATGCGCTGGTAGCGGGTGACGCCGCGAGGCTTAGGCAGATCAAGTTCAATCACCCGCATCTCGTTGCGAGGCACACGACGACCAGCAATCATGCGCTGCTGCACTTCTGGCTGATCACGCTCAATCAGAATATTCGGATAGTTGATAAGGGCCATCAGCGTCATAAGAAAACGAGCATCCCCATAGTTCATCTGTATAGATGCGTCGAACCAACGCTTGAAATCGCTGGGCGTTTTTAAGATGCCACTATCGATTGGGTTTACAAAGCTAGTTTGATATGCAGCGCCAGCAAGTGGGTGCATGCCAAACGTCGTGCGCTGGCACACCTGATCGATATACTTTTGATGCTCTGGCCCAGAGAATATATCGGCGCAGTAGGGTGTACCCAATAGAACTTTGCCATACTGTACCTGATGCTCCGCAAAGAACCCTAGCTTCGCATCCATGCTGCCTTCGTTCCAGTCTGTGTTATGGCCAAACATATTTGTTTCGCGATCTCGCACAAACTCTTCCGCCGATATGATCTCTTCATTCTTTATGTAGAACGCATTGAGCGGAACGGCGATTTTGTTGTCATTATCCCGAAAGAAAAGGGAATACATATTAAGCCCTTTGACAGGGGATATGTGATACCCCACTCGCTCAGAGCGATATGTGTCATCGTTCTCGTCAGCTATTTTGATGCCCATGGCTGTAAGTTGCTCTGCCATCAACTCAACACGGCGGTGTTCGTTCCACTCAATCCACATATTTTCGATGGGTGGAATGCCCCATTTGCAAGCCTCAAGAAGAGCCTTTGGCTTGACCAGTGACGCAAGAACGGCATGACGCAACAGGCTGTCGCTTACGATGAATTTTGTTGATCCAGACAAAAGCTGTCGTGTGTTTCGTATAGACCAATCCGCACCTTTGTGCGTCTGTGGTCGTTGAACGTCACGATTTACCAGCATGCGATTTGGTATCGCTAATGCCAGCATTACCTCATTGAAGAGGTCGTTTTCATTTTCAGACATCATTACCTCATTGTTGTATTTGTACGATGGTACGAATTATCTAATGAACCAACTGCTGTATTATTGTTTCCCGTGGTAATAAAAGGGGGCAGAACCCGTGCGCTCTGCCCCCTTCTTTTTTAGGATATGTGTGTGTTAGAGATGCTTTGTGCGGTAGAACACACACACTTTAGGCTTTCCTAGAAACCTCCAACAACTACCGCACAAACTCAATAGCCATGCTTGCGTGTGATGAGCCTAACTAAGCTATAGCATAGCATGCCAACAGACAGGTAAAGAACTCCGGTGCCATATAGAAGATGAAAGGACGGGTTCTCTATCATACCAATGCCGAACATCATGCCGACAAGGCTGATCAAAAAGTAAGCGTAGTATCTCATTTTTCTACTCTCCCAAGTTGTCGATGTGGTGCATAAATTCATCATAGGTCAACCAACGATAGGGTGACGCATTGATGCTGAAGTCTGGCAGGGCAATGCCGCTACTGTTTGGGTTGTAGTTTTCCACCTTGAACACAAAGTGTGTTGCCTTGCGTATGCCCTCTTCATCTTGATGTTCGATCTGTGGAACATATCGATAGCCGTTGTATCGATAGTTTGGTGCGTTCTCATATGTGATCATGCTGTCTCCCATTTGTTGTGCTTACTCAGATTGTCTCGTGCGAGGATCACGCGCAAATTTGCGGCCACATGAAGGCCACAGACATTATCGCCTTGCAGCGGGATTTCGTGATCGACGTGATGCAACACGCCAGTAAGGGCGGTCATTCGCTCTCTCTCTTTGTACTTAGTCAGGATGGCATCATCACATGCCCAAGATGGACAAGCCTGTCGTATCCGCTTATGTCGCTTTGCCGATCTGGCAACGTAACGTGCCTTGTCCCGCGTGTAGTACATCTCCAAACAGGAGACACACTGGCCTGAAACAGTAAGCCTTTCCGAGATATGCCCATTGGCACACTCTTCGCCAGTGAAATAAGTTCGTTGGCCTAGCTCTTTAGCTTCAGACCTGTATACAATTTCCCTTCCATGAAGAGCTTGCGCCTTTGCTCGTCTCTGGTCCTGATCTTCTTGACGCAAATACCGCAGATGATCTCTTCTTTTGATCTGCCTCTCAGTTCGACAGGCCACACAGACGCCATCCTTACCCACTCTCCAAGCAATGTGTCCGCGCTTGCATGGCTTGCCTGTGTAGTACACTGGCACATACTCCCAACGTGTGAGTTCAGGTTGCTGTGCCATCAGGCGCTGTCGAAAATTGTCAGGTACATAGGGTTTAAGACCCTTCGCCTTTTGCTTGGCTCGTCGAGCTTCTCGTTGACATTCAAGACAGCCGCCGTGTGCCGTACCTCGTTGAGCTACATGCCCATGAGGACAAGGCTTTCCGTTGAAATATTTAGTCAGCCCCTTTGCTTTGGCTTCTTTTCTAGTGATTATCTGCATCTCAATTCTCCATCGGAATGGTTGCTCTCTGTACTACTGTCATAAAAAGCACCAGCCGTAAGGCTGATGCTTTCTAGATCAAAGCATGTTGGATAGTGAGCGAAACGTCCGGCTGTTCAGAAGGCTGACAGACCGGCGCAGGTCTTGGTGGAAAGCATGCGGCAGGGCCAGCCTACCGTCCCAGTCCACGACAGGGTTACCGGCGTGATTGCTACCGTCTTTGAACATGACCAGCCAGCCATCCATAGCTTCGCCACGCTTGTTTTTGAAAAATATGGTGCTGCACTTGAAGGCAAGCATGCCCTCGTCATCGACCCAAGGCATGGGTGTTGGCTTGATCTTGGTGACAAGGTGCTTGCCCTTGCCAGACTTGATCACTGCAACACCTCGACGCTCGACAGACTTGCACCAGCCCCACGGCACAGAAAACATAACGCGCCTAGAATACATGCCGTCGCCTGTGTTTTCTAAGTTGGCGATGGGGTCAACATCTAGATCAAAACAAACAGTCTTGAAGTGGCTGCTCATGATTTTGTTGACGCCTATCCTAGTGTTCACGCGATGATTGAACATAGGGTTATAGTCATCACACTTTGCAGTTTCTTTTCTCAACAAGCGCAGAAGGCTTACTGTTCTGTCTATTGATTTGATGGGGTGCCTTGACGAGGAATACGACGTTTCTTTTTCAAGAGCTTCCAAGGCATGGCGGCCTTCACTTGACCAATTATATAAACTGTCGCCGTGTTTCAGCGCATCGATCATGTAAGCCTTGCCGACAACCGTCTGCCAGATATCGATGTCAGATTGAATAGCCGCCTTCAAGGAGGCCATCATTTTGAATGGTAAATTATTCATTGGCGCATCTCCAATTTGTACGATGGTACGAATGTTTCGCGTTGCATGCAGGTACAACTGCCCAACAGAACACTGCTGTAGGGTGGGGGCTATGCCCCCACCTCAATCACAGTCGTCTCGCCAAATGGCGGGGCAACAAAGCGTGATGTAGTCGATACCCACAGAACCGGCACATCGGGATGGATATCGGGATAGTCATAGATACCCATATCGGTGAACACGATGATCTGATCGTGCGGAACGTCGGCCCGATCTAGATACTTGAAGGCTGGCTCCACACTGGTGCCGCCCCTGCCGGTAAACTCGATCTTGTCAATAAAGTCGCCATCATCGAATGTGTCGACCTTTTGAACATCTCCATCAAACTGCACGACAGTCACAGAACGAGGGCAGAAATCCTCGACCAAAGATTTGACCTCAGAAAAACCCTGCTCAAGCTCTGGTGTTGACATTGAGCCGGAGCAGTCAAACAGCATGGCGATATTGCCAACGCCATCATTTTGAACCGTGGGCAGATACAAGCCCTGCTCATGCCACGCATGCTTGTTGGGCTTGCGGAAGCTGTAGTCGTCAGGCTGATCACCGCCAATGAACCGCAACAGAACATCCTCAAACCGAACCTTGGTCTGACGCAGATTGCTGACGGCCTCTTTGATAGCGGCTGGTAGATTGCCAACACCCCGCGCCTCAGCCGTCTGCACGGCCTTGGTGATGCGGATATTGATATCATTGGTGTGCTGCTTGGCAGCTTCGCCTGTCAGGGCGTTGCCCTTCCCATCTTTCGGGGTGCCAACCTCACCGCCCCATGGCTGGGGCTGGGGTTGGTCAGTCGGTGCCGCCTTCTTCAGTAAGCGGTAGACTTGCAGCCAGCCCATACCCTGATACTGCGGGTCATACAGGCCACCCTCTGGCATGGTCATGCCAGCCTCAATCAACTGGGCGTTGATCACAAAATCCATGGCGACATTAACCAGCTTAGGGTCTGCCGGTTCACCATCGATTTCTTTGATTTCGACACAATGGCCTAGCGCAATGTGCATAATTTCATGACAGATCACAAACTGACGCTCACTGTCTGACCAAATCATGACCTTGTCGCTGTTCCACTTGACCCACTGACCATTGGTACACATGGTCGGTTGATCATCGTCTTGAATGAAGGGGGTGTCCAAAGCGAACACCCCAAAGAAAGGCTGGTTGTATACAAGCTGGGTCTTTGCCCTAGCCATTTTTGTTGAAGCATCCATGATTACCACTCCAAAAGAAGGTCTTTGCCGTGCGAAAGAAGGTAGTCGCGCAGTGCGGGAACCTTCTTCAACTCAGGCTTACGATTGCATGCGTCCTTTACCGTGAAGGCAGCAAACTCTTGATGATCGAACCGCTTCACATAGGTCAGGATCGCACCGAAATTGTCAGCCGTTGCCATGTTGGACAGAGCCGCGCACATAGCGTATGTGGCTGATGGGTCAGCATCCGGCACCCGATAGGTGGTCGGGTTGGCGATAGCCTCAGAAGGGTCACCCACGCTATCAGCAATTCGCAGATAGCCGGAAAACTCAGCGGCTACACCCTCACCAACTTGTGCGGCAATGGCAATGGTCTGCTCTACTGCATCCATGCCCCATGACAGGATAGTGCTGACACGATCCCAGCCACGAGGTGACGGCCATGCAATAGCATCACGCTCAAACTTGGAAAGTAGATCAGGCCGTGCGCGGACAAAGCCGGTCACAAGGTGGGACATGCCGACTTGGTTGGCGTATGCCACAAAATCTTCCAGATCAGCGTCAATCTGGATGGGCATTAGGCGGTCACGCAGATGCGTCGGCATCTTGGTGGTGCCTGCGCGGTTGCTGTCCTTGTTGCCAGCCAGCACGATAGCCCAGCCATCCGGCAGATAGTGATTGCCGGTGCGGCGCTCGTTGGTCAGTTGAGCCGCAATGTTTTGCAGTGCGGTGGGTGCGTTCTGCGGCTCGTCAATGATGATCACACCGATCACCTCACCAGCTTCAGCGCGTGCCTGTTCTTCAGGGGTGTTGGTCGGCATCCAATCAGGACGCAGCCGGACCATCTTGTCACCCTGCGAGACGATCCACCCGCCGAACTCTGCGGGGTCGTACTGGGCAAGGGACAAGATAACGAACCGTGCGCCCATGGCTTCGATAAGCTGAACGATCCAGCTTGTTTTGCCGACGCCGGGGTCAGATTGCAGCATCACGATAGGGCGCATGCTGTCGCGATCATTCGCATGGCGAACCTGTGACGTGATTGAATTGACGGTTGAATTATAGGCTTGTGATAAACTAGGCATTTTGTGCATCTCCGTGCTGTTGTTGTGCGGCTGTTGGTGCCGCGATTTGTACGATGGTACAAATTAAGAAATGAGCAGGGGCCGTTAAGCCCCTGCAATGTTTAGACGCCCAGCAGGACAGATAGATCAGGCTGGATAACCTCGACCTCAAACCCCAGAAGGCCGATCAGCTTCAGCGTATCGGCGGTCAGTGTTTCGGTCTTGGCGATAGCTGCAAAATTGTGGGCAGCAGCGCAGATAGGATAGGCCACCGGCTTGCCGTAGTTGTTCTTCACTTCGATCATGATCTTCATTGTGCAATCTCCCGATAGGTTGGTGGTGGTAAATGATCAAATGAATGGGCAGGGGCCGGTCGGCCCCCGCCATGGTTGGGGTAGATGCTACAGCTTTTCCAGCATCTCGTTCACGTCGTCATTGTCTTGATCGGTCTGATCACCGGCCACCTGTGCGGCAGCTTCCATCTCGCCCCTAGTGCGTAGCGCGTCAGCCAGAGCAGTGTGGAATTCTTCGATCTCATCATAGGTGAAACCGCCCAGCCACTTGTCGCCAGCGACCCGCTCACCCTTGTCG
>Ga0098043_1000782_pt1 | contig 11365 bp, 7 predicted proteins | sample 9B_taG_FD_92581 | JGI IMG/M metagenome (GOLD analysis project Ga0098043, IMG submission 92581) | Marine viral communities from the Subarctic Pacific Ocean - 9B_ETSP_OMZ_AT15188_CsCl metaG | ecosystem: Environmental > Aquatic > Marine > Oceanic | place: Subarctic Pacific Ocean | collected 2015-01-10 | reverse complement strand
TATTCTTCAATCTTATGCGAGTAGATGCATGAAATGGTAATGCTTTTCCACCTGATGTCGTATAGGGATCTCCAAACATAGCACCCAACTTAACTCTAAGTTGATTTGTGAATACCAAAGCAATTCTCTGTCTACCAATCATCTGAGTAATCTTTCTCATAGCTTTACTAATCACAATAGCCTTTGAAGTAGCCCAACCATCCTTATCAAAGTCAGCTTCTAACTCTACTTTGGTGGTGGCAGCCGCAAGCGAATCAACTAAAATAGTTACTAACCTATCTTTATCCGATTCCCTTACTTTAGTTACAATCTCTTCTATAGCCTCAAAAATATCTTCTACAGTTTCTAAATGCAGATACAACATATTGTTAATATCCACACCGATAACCTCTAAGAAATCCTCACTAACTGCAGTTTCAGTATCTATGTAGACAGCGACACCACCTTTTCTTTGGGTTTCTTTTAGAAGATGAGCACCAACTAATGATTTACCACTACTTTCTAAACCATTGAGTTCTGTAATCCTACCAACGGCAATACCACCATTAGGTCTATTAGAAATAGCTAAATCTAACATTGTTGAACCTGTGGATACGAACTCTTTGATATCTGTAGGTGTTTCTTGCACACCATCTAAGAAATATGCAACCTTATAATCTTTGAATTTTTTATTTAGGGAATCCGCTAAAACCCCAGCTAAATCGTCTTTAACTGACATCTAAATCTCCTGTTGGAAAGTGTGGAGCTGACAGGGATCGAACCTGCTACCTCTTCCGTGCAAAGGAAGCGCTCTCCCAAATGAGCTACAGCCCCAACTACTTTATTTACTTATTAAACAACTCGTCAAATGCTGCACTTGCATCTTCAACAGTATTTGCTGACTCAGCAGCAACTGCAGATACTGGCGCAGTCTCCTCTGAAGTAGTTTCTTCAGAGCCTTCTGGATTCAACCATTGGTTCAACACTTCTGTAAGTTCCTCATAGGAAAGTTCCTGATACAACTCAGTAATGTCTTTTTGGTTTTCCAAAAGATTTTCCAATTGTGCCTTATCCTGCACTATTGGAGTTTGATTTGGTTTAACACGGATAGATGTTTTTGGAAATGAAGCTCCACTTTCTTCAGCAGTAATAAACTCTACTGATACATCCCTACCGCTAACGGCATCGGTTATATCACCATAGTCTGGATCTGCTATAACAGAAAGTAATTCTTGATAAACTGTCTTACCAAAACCCCAAAAACGAACACCCTGTGCTTCCTCACCACGAACAATTACCGGAGCAAAAGTTCTCATCTTTGACTCTAACTTACGAGCCATTTGGTATTCTTCTCTGTTACCGCTTGTTTTGAGTTTTTGTGCAAACTCTTCAATCGGATCAGGTCTTCCAAATGATGTTGGTGAAAGATAGGTTTTATTATTCAAACCGAAATGAAAGAACAGCTCAATAAAAGGATTATCCTTATTATGTTTATAAGGTAGTACTCTAATTACTTGTTTTCCTGGTTGAGGTTTCCATAGGTTTGAAGTCCTATTGTTTGTTGTTTGAAGCTGATTAAGACGCTTACGAATAGAATTAATGTCCATTTGTTATTCTCCTATATTATTATTTAATTAGCAATTATCAGTTACTTCTGTAACCATTAATAAGTATGTAACTTTTCAGTTAAATACAATTATTTTTCATCTTTTTTTGTATCAATTATTTTGTGTATTTTTGTAGAGATTTTGTTCAAACCTTTTTCATTTGTGAGCAGTAATGTGTTCTGATACTCTTCCCACGGTATTGGAAATCTTTTATCCAACACACCGCCGTTAAGACTTCGGATCACCTCATTGAGTGCGTTGATTGTGTATAATGTGTTGCTCTGTTTCTTTCTATGTAGTGAAATAGTATTTGGAATATCCTGTGGATAGGCATCTTTTACATATTCAATATTGTATGTGCATATTAACTGTGAAGCATCTTCTGCATTTTCAAACACATAGATTTTGTTGTATAGAATATCATTACATTCAATAATGATTTCTACTACATCATCTAATTTACTAAATGGTGCGAATGTGCAGAGTAGTTGGGTTTTCATATTATGATTTCTTAGGTTTATTCTTAAACCTACCAGCTCCAGGATTAGATGACCTACCATCGGAAGTGAAGCCAACATTAAATTCAAATGAAGGATAAGCTATTACATCTATACCATCGGAAGAGTCTGTTTCTATCTCACCCTGCTCTGCTAATCCTTTAGTTTGTGATTTTATACTATTATTACGGAAGTCTTGAACATCAACATTTTGATTGTAAGATTGATGAGATATAACACCGTATCTGTAGTAAGAAATCAATCTAAGTTCTAACTTTTTCATTGTTGCTGGATCTGTAGGCAGTCCTTCATTTTTTCTCTTTTTAAAAATACCTCCAGGTGGTGGTTTCTTTGGATAATTACCACCGTATAAAGCACTCATAACTTTTTGATATAAATCTCCACCTCCAGGTTGGTATCCATGTTTATCTCTATCTTCGCTTTCAGGCGCAGATAAATTATTATTTAATTCATCAATGAATTCCTGAGAAACACCAACTTCTAAAGCAGCTTTCTCAATATCATTTTTATTATCTTCAGCTAATTTTTCATGCACACCAAGTTCTTGCTCTAAGCTCTTTGAATATATTGAGTCGTGTTTTTTTGATATAGCAACCACCCTTTCTTTTACCTGCTCTGATGTCAAATTACCCACAGGATTATATACTGTTTTTTCACATTTTGCAGTTAATGCACTGGCACCACCAACACCCTTCTTAACACTACGACCTTCTAAGGTAACATACTTATGTGTTCCCTCACCTCTACTACTTAAACTTATAACATCTACAGTTTCCAAAGTTGTACTTTCAGGCAACAATGCACAACCGCCAAATTCTGTTCCTCTTCCATTTCCCTGCATATCAATTATACAATCATATATTTCAGCAAAATTAGCCCAACTTTCTGATAAGCTAGGTGCGTCTGTTTTTTCAGAAGATGCTGAAGTTTTTAAGTTATGATTTGAAAATCTAGACATAATAGATTTAAAATCAGCCAACCATTGTTCGGGATCTTCATTGGGATCTCTTTTAGCTAAATCCTCTAAATCCTTTACAATCTGTCCACCAGGTGATAAGTTACCTTCTTCATCTGGCTCTAAGTTTCCAATGTTTCCATATTGTTCGTTTAGTTGTCTAATTCTATTAACCATGCCTGATATAGCACCTTGTATCACTATTACTCTATTTTCAGGAGAATCTGGAACTACACCATCATCCATATCTATAAAATCCATTGTTCCGTTTTCTATAGACTCAGCCATTGCGATCATATTTCTATTACTCGATTCAGCTTCTTTCTTCTCTCTTCCCTTTAGGTTTGTTGTATCTATTAACTCTACTTTTTGATTACCTACTTGAATCCCTGTAATTTTTCCATCTTTCTTTAAAACTCTACTAACAGGTTTTTCAGGTAGTGTTCCTTTTACTTTACCGTCAGCTGATGTTGGAGATCCCTGCGATTCTTCTTTACCTAATAATTTTGTTTTACCCTCTTCATTTCTAAAAGTACTGTTAGCTGTGGTTTTTTTCATACCATATGTAGATGTAGGTATTTCCATAACACCGCTTCCTGTCAAAATGCTATTCCATATTTTTGTGTTTTCAGAAGTATGTCCTTTAGCTTTCACATAAACTGGTTCAGCTTTTGGTTTGCTTTGTCTTGTAAATCTGCCAGGAACTCTAGCAACATAAAGTTTGGACTGATTTGGTGAACCCTCAGGAGGCTCTACTAACCTAACATATTTTGAAAAGAATTTAGCTTCCTTTTCAGTTAATTTTTGACCAGAAGCTATCTTATTCAATAACTGTTTTACCTTAGCATAATCTTTATGATATTTTTTTAATTCGGGATCATTCATGTAGTCATCTAATTGATCATTAGTATTTTTTATCTGAACTTTTATGTTTTCTATCGTAGTTTTTGGATCTGTCGATCCTCTTTTTCCTGGATGATCAATCTTATCTTCTATTCCACCACCTAACTCGTCAGGTTTATTTTTTTGTTCAAAATCTTTTTCTACGTTAGGATCTTCTTTTGGTTTATCTTTAGGCTTTTCATCACCTAATTTTCTTTCTGCATCATCAGGATCGTCAAATATATTAGGACCACTTTTTTCTTTTTCATCATCACCAAGAATTTCTTTTGCTTTCTTATAAGCTGGATGTTTCTCACCTTTCCTTATAGCACCACCAACAGTTATCTCCGCATCATTCCCTTCCTTATCCTTATATTTAAAAACCTTCTTCATCAGTTTTTCTCTTTCAGGATCTGGTTTAGATTTAGCTTCCTGTAAATTTTTGATAAACTCATATCTCTCAGCTACATTCCACCCACACTCTATCAGAGTCTTTTCTAATATTATCAAATGAGATAGTTTAGTTGCGTCTGGCATTCCACCATCTACTCTGTATGCCCAATCGCTAAGTATTTCGTTTAAGTTTGTAATCTTAGTCATCTAATGTTAACTCCCCTTCCCTAGCAGTATACCATTTTCTAAATTGTGCTGGTGTTCCTATGGTTATTTTGCTTTCGTCTACTATTTTTAATAATTCATTTTTATATGAAAGTGTTACATTCTTATCATAACCTGTAGTGGTATCATTCTGAAAATAGTAATCATTATAAACTCTTTTCAATACAAAGCAATCTATCACCTTTGTGTTGTAAACCAATACTTCATTCCACCATTTAGAATTTCTTTCAGATGGGTTTCTCACACTTTTTTGAACCATATCTTTTTTATCTTTCAACAATTTATTGGTGACATCAATGTACTTTTTAATCTGTTTATTTGCCAACGGACCTACTTCTTTTTTGATTGCGTTCTCATAATCCTTAAAGCTATCGTGATCTGCCATACTATGTTTCTTTTCAATCTCCCATTCCAAATCTTTCCAGGTTGAGTTATCGTGCAATCCTGCTTTTTGAACTGCATTCTGAACAATCATATTATCACCATCAAATATATGTCTACCCATTACCCATCTTATACCGCTCTTATCGGGAACAGTTTCAAAATCCATATACTTTCTAGCCAACATCAATCCTTCGACATAGAATATAACTCCACCGCTGCCAGTCTGAACACCACGACCTTTGGCTAGTTGAGATGATTTATTAGTTTTGGTAAATGTTGATATAGCTTTCTTCTTTCCTAATACATCCTTTACGCTGGTTATATTTTCTGGACTTGTTACATGAAAAGCATTTACAGGTATTTTACCGAATATACTTTCCATTTGCTTTGGATAGATAGGAACATATTGCTGTGTTAATGTCCAGGTTAGAGCAGCTCTTGTATGTGCTGGATACCATTTATTATGATTTAGCGTTCCAGCATACATCGCTTCTTTGAGTAAATCTTTTAATTTAATCAACAAACTTCTCCGTTATATCATTCATTTCGTGGTAATTCCAACCCTTACCAACCTTAACGGGAAACTTACCATTCTGTTCTATTATCTTTTTCATCTGATATAGAAAGTCTAATCCATCGGGTACATAAAAATCAAATAGAAATGAGTCATAGTTGTAAAGTATTATCTCACTTCTATATTCATCAACCTTTGGAATTAGATCCGTAAGCATCCTCATATTGCTCTCTGTTTCCAATAGCTGAATAAGGTAATTAAATACCTTATTCTTATTCATATTGGACAGATTTTTTTTATATATCTTCTTATTATAAATATCAGATTCTATAAAATTATTAGATTTATATGACTTCCAAATCCCATCTATGTATTTCTGAACCTCAGCAAAGAATGGATTGATTTTTATCACATCATCAGGTATGTGCCCATATAGATACTGAAATGATAATCCTTTGGCTTCATCGTAATCCACATCATATAGTTTAGCCATATGTTGATGCACCGAACCATCGGGAAACTTATAGTCTATCACATCTCCTATTAGTCTTAAATGGTAAGCATCATAATCCATCTCTACCAACATACCATCCTTACCAAATCTACTTATGAACTGTTTTCTACTTCCATCTTTTTTATTGAGAGCCGCAAAGTTCATACCACCGAATCTATTTGATGGTCGACCTGTAGCAGTATAGGGATTGTATTCTGAATGTACCATTCCATTTGTAGTCTGCAAACCTCTGCGTTCTATGTATTGTAAGTTATTCAATACCCTATCATTGTAATCATCGTAGTATTTTTCTTGTGTATAAAAAACACATTTCTTAATAATATTAACAACAGTTCTACAGGCTTCTAAATGTTTCAATATAGGTATGATACAATTCAAATCAGGTTTACCCCAATTCACTCTATGGAAATGTTCATGCGCATTGGTGATGGTGTCCTCTATAATCAAAGGTTCATTTGTATTCAGATATGCTAGCATCTGCAAATCTTTTATATCTTTGAATGGTGCGAAATGCAGTAACTTCTTCTTATCATAGGTGTATATCCTCTGATCTATGATTAAGTCATTTAGCTTTTCAATATCTAAATTTTTAGTATCTGTATGCCTGAATGGAAGTATATACTCATAGGTTGTGTCCAATCCTACGAAGTAGAGCAAACATAGATTTGTAGCCAAAGGGTGTTTGTTATCATCACATTGTACAGGTACAACCACCGATGCTTGTTTTTGTATATCTTTGTAAAACTCATCCCATTCTTTTTGAGATTCAACTATTACCAATTGTGGGCTTCACTCCAAAGTTTAGTAGTTTCGGGATACACATCGAACATTAAGTCTAATAATACTTTTGCGTATTCTTGTATTTCCCATTGTGAGGTTTTTTCATTTCTTAATTCTATAAAGTTCATAATAGCCTGAAAAGAAGCAGTCCAATATACTTCGGTGTATTGTGATAAAGGTAATACTATTCTAGCCTGCTCTTTTGCCATACCAGCATTTATCATTGTGTCATAAGCCATTTCCATTTGATTAAGAAATACCTGATAAGTCATGTTCATTCTTTTCTGTTGTAAATCATCCAACACACCATCGGATGCTTGTTTATTGTCCTCTGATTGTTTTCTCCAAACCGATGGTATATAAAACTCTTCTACTGGCACATACCTACCACTTATCTCATTCCAAGCATGATCTTTTGCTGAACTATTAGATGTGGTTTCTATACCCACTACATGCTTATACCATTGTCTCATTACAAATTCAGGAGCCTTTAAATGAAACTGAACCTGTAAATGTCTGAATGGAGAATAATGTTTGTATTTAGCTAAATACCTAACTAATCTCGCATCTGATTTATCGAACTTTGTTTTTCTCTTACCGAATGATACACGAGCTGAATTAACCACAGTTAAATCCGAGCCAAGCGAATCCACCACTTCTATAAAGCCTTTGTCTAAAACTTCTTTTTTCATTATATAACCTTAATTTATTATAAGTATTGTTTTAAAATCTCAAAATAGAAATTAATAATCTTCATCAAATTCAACCATGTCAAAATCATCACCAGTTGATGCTGTAGAACTACCATCAGTAGTTGCAGTTTGGCTGCTTTGATCATTACTTTCTTCTATATCAGAGCCTACATTCTGAACTCCAAGCTTAGCCAGTATATCTTCTTTAGTTTCATCTGTTTCTGCCATTCTATAATATTGAAGCGGAGTCAAAAACTTTGTTATCGAAGGTAATACTCCTGCAGCTTTTTCAATTTCTTTATTGTTAAGTTCAAATACTTTTTCTTTTTTACCAGTAAGTGTCCAATTAACTGAAACATAGTCATATAAAGCCGATACATTTTCTGCATTTTTATTTACCTCAAAAACAGGTGTTTGTTTCTCATTTGTTTTTCTAGCGAATACCCTTTTAACATAACCAGTAGAATAATCTGATTCTGTAGGTGGATTACTTTCTACTTTAACACTAAGCTTTGACTGTTTGTTTAAATTATTATATATAGAAAAGTTAGTTTTAGTTTTAGTTGGTAATATAACTAAGCTCTTATCTTTGTCATGATTGACTCCTGTCATATAATACTCATTTAAATCATCTGTATAATGTATATGATATGAAGTTCCTTCCTTCACAGGCGAACCATCACGATAGGTGAATTCTCCATTTTTTGCAGTATCTTCTGGCTTAACAACACGATTGGTTTTACTATTGATGCTTTCAACCAAACCATCTTTGATTTCTACATCACCTTGAAACTCTCTTATTAGTTTATTTAACTTATCTATTGACATATTTACTCTCCAATTAATTAGAAAAGACTTTTAAAAAAATCTTTAGCTGAATTAATCTTTTTACCAACTTTTTCTTTAGCTTTAGCTTCAAATTCGTCTATTGCATTTTTAGCCTGATTGAGTTTTTCTTCGGTATAATTCTTTACAGCTCCCGTAGCTTCTTGAAGATATTCTATACCATCGTCAATTTCTGAACCAACTTTGTTTTTAACCGATGAACCAAAGGCTTTAGCCTCTTTTACTGCGTCATCTCCAAAATCTATTACAGGCTGAACAACAGAATAGTGAAAGTCTAACAAATCCATAGCGGCCTCTAAATCTTCCGCTTGTTCTTCTACTAATTCAGCTGCGATGGTGTCTATATCACCTGTAACTATGATGGGTTCATGACCTAATAAGTTTTTAAGAGTTCTCGTATTAATCCTCATCTTACCATTTAATTCAGTAGACCATCCCGATGAATCAACTTTTTGATTTATATTAAAGAGTTGAAAAAAGGTTACTGGTTGTTCATCTACGACATCAGTATATGTTTCAGGAATGTAATCTGTTTGACAAATATCTCCTGGAGTAATACCAGAAGTTCCATCTATTTCCAAAGATAGTTCTGCAGGAATAAGTATATCTTTTTTAAAATCAACAGAAGTTTGATTGTATGAAAATAATTGAGTTTTAAGTAATCCAACACCTGGAGGAAAAAGATTGAACTCAAAATCTTCATCCTCACCAGGTAAAATTGTGTAGTATCTTTGACTTGATGTCATCAATTCTTTTTTTAACCTTCCTATTTCTGATAAAGCAGTTTGATCATCATTATTTTCTAATATCTCTATTTGTTTATTTATTTGAGCTACTTTACTTTGGTCTTGTGGATTTTTACCAAGAATATTTCTCATTTGTTTTGCAAAATTAGACCACAATAAGTTAGCATTTGCTTCGTTAATCATTTTCTCATTGATGGCCTGTCTTTTCTCTTCTTCAGATAACCTTTCCACTTCTTTGTGTGATTCAGCGCTTTTAGGAGAATATCTGTTCCACCAAAGAGATTTGCCTGAAGCATCTATTTTAAAGCTACCATCTTTTTCTAATCTTTGATTAGCGATAGAACCGTTTACTTTGTTTGAATTTCCTATTTTATGTGAATTACCTTCGGAAACAGCCGGCTTCATATTCTTAAACTTTTTATCTTTACTATCTATAGTTTTATTCTGTATTACATTAAGTGCTTCTAAACCAGATCCATTTTCTCTCGTATCTATAACATTGTTTCTGTTTTTATTTTTATTAGTACCATACATAGCTGAAACAGCCATAGAATTTGGTATCTTAAACTCTAAGTCTTGACTTTTAACAAAACTTCCTTTTTTAAATGAAGGAAACTGAAATATACCTATCTTATTAACTTTATTTGGAAAGCTTTCATCGAATTTAGTATAAGCTCTGGTTGAAAGTCCGGAAATAGAATCTTTTTCTATTATCTTTATATTATGATTGAATGGATCTTCAACAATTTCATAGTTCCAATATCCATGATAGTTTTCTGATAAAGCTTTACATAGATTCATCATAGCCGTTTTTATATCAGGAGGTGGACTTATTACATCAGTTCCAAAAACTTCACCATATATAGAATAATCATCTACACCTGATATACCAAATGCTTTTTGTATCTCCTTAACATTAATCATAACATTTCTCAATATACCATACTTACCATCAGATTCAGGAGCTTTAAAGCTGTAATCATTACCGTAGTTTACACTCATTAACGTATCAAAGGCTCGAGCAACATGATAATCACGCCATTTACTGTCGGGTGTAGCATCATCTTCATTACCAAACTCTCCCTTTTCATATCTATTAGCATTAGGACTTATATAATCAGATGATATAACTTGACCTGGTAAAAAAAATCTTAATGGATCTACTGGAAGTAAGTAAAAAGGATCATTTGTTATTCTAACATCTCTCAAAAGCAATTCACCATCCTCTTCTACAAGCTTATTATCATCGGAAATTACAGGTTCTACTGATCTAAAAACATTTAATAGTTTTTCATTTGAATCCAAGTACGATGTGTATCTAGAAAGTATATTATCTTCAAACCAACCCCACCTTACAAACATATCATTTCTAACATTATGTAAAGCTCCATCACCATACTCATAATTATCACTCCACTGCAATTTAGATATTACAACATCTATTTTACCATTTGATTTAGGATCTACACCTTTAGCAGGCGCTTGACCTAATTTACACAAAACATAATTATCAATATAGTGATATTGAGATTCACCATATGCGTCTACTTTTGAACCCTGCCCAGCTGCATTATATAACTCACCAAATACCTTTAAAGGGTCTTTTATGCCATAATCTTCTCCAGATTTTCTTCTCTGTATCCGACCATACAGAGTTCTTTTAGCAGTTAATTTTTCTCTTAACCACGATATTTTTTTCTGAGGTACACCCATAAATTCGTGAAAAATTATTCCTGGTAAATTTAAAACAGCATTTAATACACCATCAGCAGGAGTCATTGTTGTCTCTTCACTACTTTGTTTAATATCAAATATGTCTGATTCCGTATCTAACCTTTTGCTTTGAAATAAGCTCAAACCAACTGTCGTTACAGTAGTTGTACAATCAAAACCACCAGATTCGTTGAGTTTGTAACTCATATTGGATATTACCCCACCTATTGCATCATAATTACCATTATTTTCGTAAATTTTTGGCATCGGATTATCAAACACAGAGGGATCGATTATATTTGTTTGAGAATCAAAAAAAGTGTTTAAGTTATTTTGGATTTCTTTATTTTTGTAAATCCACCCCCAATCTAAAAGAACACTCTGTCCTATGGTGAGAAAATGAGGTAGGAATCTGTTTAAATCATCAAGAGAAGAAACAGTCCAATTTATATCAGCTGTTCTTATAGCTTTATATCCACCTTTATACTCTACCGATATATCCGTTATGCCTGATATAGGTCTTATCTGTCCATCTGATTTTTTTTCGTAAGCTTTATTGTAACCGAATTTTGATTTTTTTAAAGGTTGAAATGCTGAAGTTATAAGTTGTTCACCAT
>Ga0098043_1000781_pt1 | contig 11372 bp, 12 predicted proteins | sample 9B_taG_FD_92581 | JGI IMG/M metagenome (GOLD analysis project Ga0098043, IMG submission 92581) | Marine viral communities from the Subarctic Pacific Ocean - 9B_ETSP_OMZ_AT15188_CsCl metaG | ecosystem: Environmental > Aquatic > Marine > Oceanic | place: Subarctic Pacific Ocean | collected 2015-01-10 | reverse complement strand
AGCTCATAGCCTTCTCGCAATCTTGCTGAAATATTTTTCATATCATCAAAACCACGGACTTCAGCACGAATCCAACGATGTTTAAACCCTTCTGGTGCAGGCGGTGCGTCCAACATGGACGGGGGAGCCCAAGGCTTACGAGTTCCTTGTTTTTCCCGTGACGCTGCATTACGTGAGGCGCGTTTAATGCCTTCAAAGCCTTTTTTCTCTTCCGACATGTCCATCACTCCTTCACGTATTTCGCGTATTCTTCAAGCGGCACTCCCAACTTTTTAGCAATGGCAACTTGGGTCTGGGAGAGTCGAACCCTTTTGCCGCGCCCAGATGAACTGGAGCGTGAAACGCCAGCCACAGCCTGAGTAGGTCTACGACTAGCTGATTGCTCTTCTCCAAATTTATGCGGAAACTCCCGCTTAATTCTGGAATCTAGCTCAGTATAATAGTCATCACTCTGAGGATCAAATCCTTCATCCTCAATCAATTTTTTATGTATTCCAAACGCGGCAAACGTCATTGCCTCGTCTTGACCAAACCAAGCGTTACGGCCCGCCCAATCTTCGGCCTTAGCATCAGGTCTAACCGGTTGTTGAGGCTGTTGGGGCTGTTGATAAGCCTGTGGTTGTTGATATTGCTGGTCTTGTGACGTCTGTTGGTAAGCTTGCGCTTGCCGTTGCGCGGCAGAATAGTTGTTTGCGGCCACAGAAACGTCTGTAAGGGCTTTTTGTGCGGCGACGGTGCCGTCCGCGTCCCCAAGCTCTACCGCACGTTTTAGAGCCGCCTCTGCTTGCTGTTGCTGTAACGCCAAACGGTTGCCATATTCAGACATGTACCCTTGGTCTAAATTTTCCATCCGTTGACGAAGCTGTTGAGCCTCGCTTTGGACATTTTTGGCGTAAACCAGAGCTTCTTCTCGCTCTCGCTCCGCGTCTCGCATTTTTTTAGTTAGACGGTTGATGCGTTTTTGCACAGATTCACTGTACTGCTCCATTTCCGCCTCTGCCCCTGGGGCCGAGTCTTCTGAAACAGAGACTTCCGCGACTTCTTGAGTGCTTTCTTCTTCCGAAGCAGGGACTTCTACCTCTGTTTCCTCTGCATCACCCACTTCTAGCTCAAATTGAGCGTTTTCCGCAGCATTTGCCATGCTGATTACCCTCCTTACAGACTAAGAATATCTTCGGGATCGTCAATAACAGCAAGAATCTCATCATCATTCAAGATCCTGCACTCGCCACCCTCTATGCGAAACCGAGAACCCGCATAACGAGCAAAAATAACCCATTGTTTTTCTTGGCACCAAGGCCCGTCTGGGAATTTTTCCTCGTCTTTGTAACAAAGAGAGCCTTGTTTTACGACATACCCCACCACCGTTTGTATTTGAGTGTCATCTAACACTTTAGTGGGGATGTAAATGCCGCCATCTGTGGTTTCTTTACCACGATAGGGCAAGATAAGCATTCTCCACCCGGTAGGCGTGGGCATTCTGTCCAGCAAACTTTTATCCATAGCCGCTGGATCAAGAACTTTTGGTTGAGGGGCTTTGTATAAGCTTTTTATGCCTTCTTCAGCACTTTCAAGATCGACTGTTTCCGCTAAATCAGTCATTTAGTTGCTCCTGTTGTTCTAGCAGGCCCGAGAGTTCCTGTGCAATATGGTTCAAAGCAGATATTTCACCCATCAGGTGTTGATACTGCTCCATCGATTTAACTTGGTTGTTTTCCAATAACTCTAATATTTGAGTTCTTCTTTCCTTTATCAGTCTTTGAATAAACTGAACAAGTTGTAATACGTCCAAGATGCGCTCCGTCTTAGATTATCGTATCTATATACCATTAGGTTATATACGATGCAAGCTAATACGTCCACATTACAGGGCTAGTAGTGCGAATATCAACATGCACAAACGTTTTTGCAACGCCTATGCCACCAAATCCTAGCTTTAACGCTTCCTCAACAATTTTACGACGTTCTATGCCGTTGTCCGCGTGAATATCTGCGGCAATGCCTTGAGCGTGAGTCCCCGGTTTGATTTTTGCTTTTTCTATGGTGTGCTTTGGCGACCTGTACCCAGAGGTTATATGAAAAGGAAAATTACAAATTTCACGAAGTTCGTCTAATCTACGAATAAGTTCCGGCGATATTTTGTTTTCACCAGTTTCAGAACAAGAAAACTCTTCTTCTTTAAAATATTTGTAACTCATTCTTTTTTGCCAAGAAACAACCCAAAAGCCCCTGTAAGTGCGCCGGTCATTACACTGACTAAAGCAGCCTGTTCCGGATTAGGGTCAGGCAAAGACATAAACCACTCTATGGTGCGATACGTCATGCCTATCATGGCAAACATCAACAGCCTTGGAATAATGCGCCATGCGTTTAATTGCTCTGGCGTCATTTTTCTCTAGCAATCGACTTAGTTTTTTCAAACGTGCGTAGTCCACCCAACCCGAGCATCCCAAGAAGCACGGTCAAAAGGCTTTCCATCTCAAAGATAGGGAGGTCAGGGGTCTCCACACCAGCAACTGCAATGCCAAAAACGACAAGAGGCTGGCCAACAAAGTGCCAAGCCAAAGCAACGCCGCAAGTCCACCCAACAAATGGCCTCCAGCCTGCGACAAACATTGACTTATGCGCCGCTTCAGCCTTATTAATTTCCAACTGGCCCTTGGCAAGCTCCTGTGCGTGTCGTTCAGACATAGTTGCAATTTCATGTGCCAGCCTTGCTTTTTCGTCAGCGTCCGGTATGAATTTGTCTAGTAGCCCTGTTACGGGGCCGATCAGAGCCTGTAGCATTAAAAAATGCCTCCAGCCTGCCCTGTGCCTGCCCCTCTGTATGCTCCTATCATATTTCCTTGAGCATTATACAAATTGCCATCACTCCCTTGAGGGGCACGAACCGGAGAAGTGGCTGGGATTGGCTCACCCGCGTATGCCACATTGCTTGCGGTTTGAGGCATAGTGGGCAGTTCTGGTTCATATCCCGCATCTGCTACATAGCTTGCGGTTGTGGGCATAGCGGGCGGTTCTGGTTCATATCCCGCATCTGCTACATAGCTTGCGGTTTCTATTTGCTGTCTCGGTTGTGGCCGATTAAAACCAAAGCCCCCTCCGTACGGATTAAATTGCTGCGGCATCATTTGAGGTTGAAACATCTGACCACCAAAACCTCCTCCGTACGGATTAAATTGTTGCGGCATTATTTGGGGTTGGAACATCTGACCACCAAAACCCCTTCCGTACGGATTGAATTGTTGGAACATCTGACCACCAAAACCCCTTCCGTACGGATTGAATTGTTGCGGCATCATTTGAGGTTGGAACATTTGGGGTTGGAACATTTGGGGTTGGAACATTTGACCCCCAAAACCACCCCCGTAATTGTTGAAAAAGGCACCAATTCCACCGCCAGCATACGGGTTTTGTCTAAAAAACATTGATGCCTGTTGTGACGGAAAAAAAGCTGGTTCTGGCGTAGGGGCCGGAATAGGGATGTTTGGCCTAATTTGCGGTGTCGCCTGACCTACTGGAGCGGCCATGCGACGGATGGGGTTGGCAAACGGAGAATCGTAAGCGATTCGCATAATTTATTACCTACGCGCTAGTAAAACGCGAACCCCGTAACGCAGCACCCATGCCTCGTTTCGTGCCCGTGGTTACTTTGGCAAACATAGTATCCGGAGTTTTCTCCTCCTTAGCCGAAGCATACGGAATAGAACCTTGTCCTTGGATGTCTGCCCTATTTACAGGAGCAGGTGGGTTTTTTGGTGGAGCGCCATTTACTTTGACTGTCATTTTACTGCCCTCTTTTTAACAATTCACGTTGCATAGCGGCATCAATACGTGCCTGCGTCTGACGCTCTTGGCTAGCAAGCCTCTGCTGGAACTCAGTAGCCTTATTTTGCATACGTTGCTGGTCAAGTTGCAACTCCGCTTGATCCATCTGAGCGTCCTGCTGCATCTGCTGCTGATCCAACTGAAGCTCTTGTTGCTTCAATTGTATCAAAGGATCGGGACCCTGCCCTTGACCACTAATTTGTGCAGAAAGCTGCTTCAACTTCTGGAACTCTTCCGCATTTATCCGTGCCGTCATGGCCTCTAGTTCAAGCTCTTGTTCTGGTGTCAAGGGTTGACCATTGGTTTGTTGAAGCATCTGCGCTGTAGCCAACTCCTGGGATTTAATTTTTACATGCTCAAGAACGTGCTTTTGTAGATTAATTAAGACTTGTGGAAGAGCCTGAAGCAAGGGTGATGTGGCAAAAATTAAATGAGACATAATGTGAGCGTCGTGGTCTTGCCCCTCAAATGCCTTCAATTGCACCATGTTTAATGCGTCAATGTTTTCTTGCGCCGGGTCTTTTGGTATCGGATCTTCCGATGACGGGGCAATCAATATCTTATCGATATCATTGACCCCCAGCGCCTCATACATACGGCGATACGCCTCGTGCATATCATGCATTTGCGGGGCTTGCATGGCCATCTCAAGCTGAGACTGCGCCATTGCTATACGTTGAGCCTGCGAAAAAGTGTTTGGGTTGGAGACAGGTATAACATCTACGCGATCATCAAAGTCTTCTCGCATGATCGTACGATCACCACCCGATACGGCATATGGGTACTCTTGCGGCAGATACTCCGACATTACCCGAGCCAACAGCCTGAACTCTTGCTTCATGCTGTAGTGCAGCCGCTTATGGACCGCACTCATGACCCGTGAGCCCTGTTCCAACAACGCTACTGTAGTGCCCACAGCAGCCTGTTGATTGCCGTCCCCTACCTTCATGTCGGTTATGGTGGCAAAACGCCGTCCTGCGTCCACCACGAAGCCCAGAAGCTGCATCAAGGTGCCGTCCGGCCCCTTAAACGGTAAAGGCATCAAAGAATCACGAATCGCGCCACCCGGTGCGTCTACATCTCTAAACTCACCCGGTTGCAAAGGCTCTTCATCATCGCGTACCCGTAGACCCCTAGCCTTGAAACCCGCAGGTAGATTGGACAAAGTTCCCGCATCAATAAGCTGACGCAACGCCGCGGTGGCCGTTCTGGACAAACCACCAATCGTGTGGATCAAACCAAGGCCATAAAAGCCAAAGCCCGGCAAAAACTTGTAATGAACAAAATATTGTATCTTTTTCTTACGGTCATCATCTTCCTTAAAATTGCGCCTAATTGACAAGACCTGACCGTTATCTTCGCTTATCGTGACGATATACGGGATTTTTATACCCGTTGGCTCGCCATCTTCCCCCATGTCCTCAAAACCAGACAAATCCAAATTAACATGGCACTCCAAAAGAGTGCAGTCATAATCCAGATTACTGGGCTCCATGCCCTCCAATTTATCCAACTCACCTGAAATCTGACCGTCGTTAGACTGCGATGGAATAACCGGGATGTCTCTATAGAACCCCATGACCTGTCTGATTCGCAGGTCATTCAAAGACATTTTTACAACCTGCGTGATGTTTTCACACGAATCAAGGTCCGTGGCACCATAGGGAACCACAATGTCCTCTGCCGGGACAAACTTGCTTACCGCCCGGTTAATCGCCTCGTCAAAGTACACTTTTTTGAAAGTAGACCCCGCCAAAGGCAAGTAAAACAACATCTGATCAAACTCAGGGGTGTACTCGTCCATCACATTCGTGATGTAGTAGTTCATAAACTCTTTGACACGAAACGCCTGCGCCTCATTGCTTTTGGTCTTCTCCCCCACAACAGAGGTGCGAACAGGACCAGAAGACGGCAAAAGCTCATTAAACGCCTGCGCCTGAAACTGCGTGGCAGCCTCTGCAAGCAAGGGGTGTGTCACACCCGTAGCGCCACGAAAAGGCATCGTGCGCTCTTCATAGTTGTAGCCCAGAAGCTCCAACCCCTTGGAATAAGCGTCTTCCCACTCAGAACGAGAGGATTTGTTAGACTCAAAGTCCTCCAGTAGCCTAGAAGAAAGGGCTCCAAGCTCCCGGTCATCTAGCTCTTCTGCTAGGTTGCCATAAAAATCGCCGCTGCTTAGTCCCATCATCGCCATGGGATCAAGATCAACAATGACACCCCCATCATCCTGGGGCTCAATCTCTATGCCTTCTGGCAAAATATCATTAACAGAACCCACAAAAGTGCCGGGAGCCGCGATCTCTATATCAAGCTCCATCTCAGCTTCACTTATGTCAGGGGATGCTGTGCTGTCCATCAAGGACGAAAGAAGTGCTTTATCGTCACCGTTTGCCATAAGTAACCCTTATGTTTGCGGCACTATAGTATCACGGCTATTAGGACCCGTCCCACGGCTGGCCGTCGTTACACTTATCCTGCCATTCGATCTCCTCAAACGTCTGGATACCAGTAGGCTCGTAGTAGTCGCACATGTCGTAAACGCCATCGTTGTTTACATCACAAACTTTTTGCCACGCGGTCATGTTGAAGTTCAAGCCCTCAGACCACGGAACGTAGGTCTCACACCATTGGGGGCTTCCGAGATCGCCCTCGCCGCTTGGTTCTTGGTACACATGATCACGCTTGAGACTGGGCAACACCTTTCTCAAATCTACGTCGCCACTGCCCCATTGCTTGAAGTGGTATAGCTGAGAGTAATCGCTGACGTACACCTTCTCGTTTTGTTCGACGGTGTACTGTGTTCCATCGTCATAAAGAATGACCGTTTTTGCTGAAAGAACCATTGTAAACAAAGCCGCCATAGCCGCCACTATAGTTCTCATGATTATCTCCTCATCTGTGGAATATACGAGCCCACCCCGCGTTTTACAGAGGGTATCTTATACATGTTTCTTGCTACTGGAGCAAGGCTGCCTACGCCGCCGCCTGCGGCATACGTGGGGATCGGCTTACGATACATTTTTTTAATTTCGTCACTTAGCGGCATGTAGAAAACAGGGATGTCAGCGGAATAACCTGCCGCCTCCATTGCTTCGACATCCGCAAAACGTAAACCTGCCGTTTCAAGCTTTGTGCCATTACGCTTGGCATACTTTTCAACATAGGGCGCTAAAACTTTGTTGTAAAAAGAAAATTGACGTTTTGGGGCTGCATCCTGTCTACCGTAACGTAGGTTTTGCAAATCATCTGGCGTAAACGCCACCCCATCTAAATCTTCTTCTACCGCCTCCCTAACCAACCTTCGGAAAGACAATTCGTACCAATTATCTTTAAAAGCTGCATCTGGCAAGTCTTTCCCATAGACTTTCTTCTTAGCGTAAGCTTTTATTTCTGCGTCCGAAATGCCTAGTATTCTTTTGGCCGCTTTTGCATATTCTTGTCTATAAGTTCTTTTCGTGGCGGAGTTCTCGTTAAATTTAACACCTGTTATTTCTTCTGTTTTCTTTATTGCTTCGTCAGCAATTTTGTTAGGAATCGTACTGTCATATTTAATGTCCGGAATTTGCTCTAGTTTTTCAAGAAGCAACTCGCTTAAGGCTTCTCCGCCAATTATCTTTCCGGATTTTTTACCTTGAGCATTCGGGGCCTCTGTTTCAATCAATTCACTTACCCGCTTGGCACCTTTTTGGTGCCAATCCGATTGAATTTCGTCAATAAACAAAACTTGAACGGGCTTTCCGTTTACACGAACAGTACGTGTGTTGAAACGCATATGAGCAAAGGTGTTCAGGGGCAAGGTATGAGGAGGGTCAAAGTCAGTCCCCGTCATGGGGTCCCTTTGCGTTATAAGCGCCAAGGACCGTGGATCACTAGGTTGAGCCTCTGGCGCTAATTCTAAATTGTCGCTACTGCTACCTGTGATGTATGACGTAGGGTAAAAAGTATTTTCACCCTTATCATTTTCTAGAAATTTTTCATATACAGGCACTTCTCGTTCGTAAAGACGGTCCCTTATTTCACTTTTAGTAACTGATTTATTGTTAGTCAGAAAGACTTCTAGGTCCGAGTACAAAAGGTCCTCTTGCTTAACGCCTGCTTTTTTAATCGCCGCTAAAAATTGATTGCCGGTGCCCTTTTCTTGCGGGAGGTTTTCAACTATGTCAAATAAAGGACTTTGATACTCTATCGTGAACTTTGTGGGAAAGTTCATATCTCCCATCAAACCACCAAAATAAGTTGGATATTTATCTAATTTTCGTATCCCATACGCCTCTATAACACCGCTTCGGTATTTATCAGCGTCTTTAAAACGATTGTCATACCGCATTGCGTCTTCACGAAGTTTTGCTAACTCGGAAGTCGTCACTTCTTCTATTTTGGCGGGATACCCCAATATAGCCGCTTGATACTCGTCCATCGGGGAAAGAGCTTGCCTGGGACCGTCATAACCTTGTGGCCGTTCAACACCTAGCCTGAAAGCGTTCGCTGCGGCTATGGCGTCTTTTGAACTCTGGCTTGGCTGTTCTAAAGGGTTCAGTGATGTAGGTCTAACAAACCCTTCTTTTTCAGAAATGTAATCTTGTATGGCTAAAGCAAATTTAGACATAACGTTAGTGGAAAGACCCGAAGGCTGGTGAGTGTTATCCCTCACATTAAAACGGGTTTTCACATAAAAAGTTTTGTCTTCTCCGGTTATTGGCGAAGTGGTCCTTTTCCAAAGCGGATTACTATCATCTAAAAATTCAATTTGAAAATCTTTAAGTTCTGGGTACGCTTCTACACCGTTTGGAAAATCCACATAATCTGTGAAATCAAGGGTTGTCATACTGCCATGCACACCACCCGGACGCTTTAGAAGTTCTTCAAATTTAGACGTGTCTAAACCCCCCTTTCCAACAGCATCAATAAAAACACCCGGTTTGTTCTCAGTAACTCGGATTGCGCCCGTTTTACGATGAACCGCCGTTTCTCTACGGCCCTCATCAAACATCTTTTCGGCTTCTTTTGCCGCCTTTCCAACAGACCCCGAAGCCTTTATTCCGCCCATCATGGCCTTGCCTACACCAAGACCTAACAGGTCAAATCCAAACTCCTCTGCATATTCTCCAGCTAAAGGAGAACCTGTTATAAATTTAGCGCCCGCTCCCAGCTGCTCAGAGGCATACGCTAACGGTTCTAAAAATTCCCCTACCGCACCCAGTTGACGCTGACCTTCTTCGGTGCGTGGCATATAAGTTAAAGCTTCAGAAGTGCTTCGGTAACGGTCTAAAGCTTCGCGAAAATCAGGCTTAGTAGAATCCAACTCACCTTGCGGTATTTGAGGAATGCCCATAACCCCCATAGCGCGAGCGTCTTGAGGAGTTAATGTGCCTAATAACGTTGCAAGACCTGCAAAATAGGCAGGTCCAGAAGAAGCTAAGGTAGCCCCTGTTTCTAAAGTGCCTACGCCTTTTTCTAAAACAGAAGCCTCTGACGGTTGTTGAGCCCGTTGTTGAGCCGCAATTTCAGCAAGAAGTGCCGCTTGTTCTTCTAGCGTCATAGTTTGCTCAACAGGGCGTTCTTTTTCTAAAAATGTAAGCGTAGGGACTACCTCGCCGCCTTCATTGTAAGCAAGACCTCTATTTATGTTTCGGGCTTCTGCTCTACGTTGTTGTTCACTGCCCACACCGTGCGCCCTTGGTCCTCCAAAATCCGGACGAGAAGGAACAAAAGGCTTTGGTCCCGTCCCGGCAATGCTTTCTGGAATAGGGTTTACTGTAGCGTCTTGTACACCCCTGCCGTGCAATGTGGTTAACGGATTTACGTTCGGTGAGCCGGGCATGGGCGATGACCCCGGCGGCAAGGGTGGCTGTTGAACCAAAGAGCCTATACCACGAATCAACATACCCGTAGGACTATACGTCATGTATAGTTTTGCGGCGTCTCTTATATAATTTTCAAGACCTTCTAAGGCTGCCCCTACCGACATATATTAGCCCGCCATGGGCATGATGCCTTGTTGCATCGTGGGCCGTGGTCCGGGGGGCATCATCCCTTGGGGTGGCATACCGGGTGGACCCTGCTGGGCCATCATCTGCTGCTGCATCTGCTGTTGCATCTGACGTTGTGCCAACATTTGCAAATTACGTTGCAATGCCGCTTTGCTGCGGTCCCTGTTCAAAAAGGTCTCAATGCCTTGGCCCGTGGGCATATCCATACCGTTCATGGCTAAGGACACAATGCCACCGCTAGCCATTTTTGTCGTATCATCATCCGGCGGTAACATTCCCGCGTCATCCTCACCGGGCTCGGGAGCAGGGGTAGTTGACCTATACAAATCCGGCATCTCATCTGTCCGGAGTAATACATCCTCTTTAGTGTAAAAAACACCTTCGCCCCCGGTCCTGCCAGACGGGGCTTGACCTATGAAAAACGGACGGCCCGAGTAAGTTATGCCCGGTGGAGGCGGATTGTCTGGGCTGTACGGGTTCCCAGTAGCACCTCCCCCGACGCCTTGAAAACTAGTACCTAAAAATACTCCACCAGCAGGTAACGATGCCGCATTTACAAAAGGGTTTAACGTGTCTTGTAGCCGCATCATAACGGCAAAATTTTCGTCACTTAACCCAGAAAAATTATCTTTACTAAAATCATATCCTTTACTGGCGTCGTTAAAGCGTCTTACTAGCCAGTTATCCGTGCTGTCTTTGAAAAATTCTGTTAAAAAAGTTTGATCATATTTTTGAGGAACTAGACCCGATGCGATTAGAGCATTTATGAATTGAAGGTTGGACGTGTTTGGATTAAAGAAAACTTGACCGTCCTGAACGGTTAAGTAGTTGTATTGGTTGGCTAGGTTTTGATTTGGCAAAGCCCCTCCAGGGAGTCCCAAACCCGAAGGCATGGTCCCGCCCATCATCGTATTTGCAGCACCGTTTGACCCTATTGTTGGTAAACTCATATCAAAAATACCCGTTAAATAAAGTGCCCACGCCTGTTAAGGCTACTTTGGATACCGCCCCACCCGTGGCAAAACTAGGTGTTGAAACGTATTTGTCTCTAACATCATATGAATAAATTTTGCCGCCATCTACAAAATACATCTTGTTACCAATTCTTTGACTAGTGTAAATAGGTTCTCTTGACCTCTTGCTGCGACCACTTTCATCAACCTGATCTCCAAGGCCCATCATCGCAGCTTGTGTTTTTTGCTGCTCTTGATATTTAGTAGGGTCAATGCCAATAGGAACATAAGAAGAGTTTTCTATAGACACTTTATCATCGTCAATATTTTGATAAATAGAGCCCCGCGCGGAGTCGTAAAACGCGCCCTTACCATACTTGCCCTCTATACCACCCAAAAGACGATTAAAGTCTTCCGCGCTGACCTCTTGCCTAGATCCAACAAGAACGTCCATGCCACCAAGATAATTTCGTTTTCTATGAGCAAGCTCATCAATACCTTTTAAACGGGCCGCCCCGACATACCCTGTGGGAGGCTGTGACGTAGGTGCGGTCGTTGTTCCGGTACCCGCTCCTGTACCCGCTCCTGTACCCGCTCCTGT
>Ga0098043_1000779_pt1 | contig 11383 bp, 8 predicted proteins | sample 9B_taG_FD_92581 | JGI IMG/M metagenome (GOLD analysis project Ga0098043, IMG submission 92581) | Marine viral communities from the Subarctic Pacific Ocean - 9B_ETSP_OMZ_AT15188_CsCl metaG | ecosystem: Environmental > Aquatic > Marine > Oceanic | place: Subarctic Pacific Ocean | collected 2015-01-10 | reverse complement strand
TGATTTTAATCTCTTAATGGAAAGAATGGAAAAGTTACATGAAAAGGTTGACAAACTCTTTGAAGTTAAGTAAAATAGGTATATAGGATTTAATAATGGCAAAAAGAAGAAATAGAAAAAGAAACGGTGGAATAGCTAGAGAAGACTATACTAAAGGTGGTAGAGTTGGATATCAACGTGGAAGAAAAGTTGTAGTAGATAGAGACACTGGTGAAGTTTTAGAAAACTTTAAAGCAGTTCCGGCTACAAAACCTGCAACTGCTCCAGCACCAGTACCTACTCCCTCTCCTACACCAGCTCCGACTCCTGCTCCGACTCCTGCTCCACAGCCAGATATGATTGCAGAAGATTTAACAGTTCGTCCAAATGAAAGAGATTCAAGAGGTAGAAATGAATTTGATGAAAGCTATAGAATAAATATTCCCGGACTTCCCGGGTATAATCCTAATTTACCAACAAAGTATCCTAACACAAATATTCCGGGAGCACCTACACCAGCTCCAACCCCAGCACCCACACCAGCACCAACACCAGCTCCAACACCTTCTCCAGAAGAAATTGCACTAAGACAATCAATTGATGATGCTGCTGCTGGTAAAGTTCCAGCCCAAGCTGTTATCGACACTCCTGAGTTAATTGATACAGAGATTAAACAGCAGCAAACAACTATGGCAGCACCTACTACAGTTCAAACAAGAACTGCACCGGGTGTTGCACCAGAACAAGTTACAAGCGTTACAACTACTTCACAAGTTACAGAGCCTGATGAAATTAAAGCTGCTCAAATGGAAGCTGCTACGATTACACCTGAAGCAGAAGTTGAAGCTGCTCAAAGTCAAGTTTCTGATGAAGCTATAGCTCAAGCAGCCGGAGTAGATAGAGTAGAGCCAATTGAAGCTGCGACAGTGGAAATACCTGAAGGTGCTTTAGCTAATCGTATTGTAGGCGAAATGAGTCCTGAAGCAAAGTCTCAGGCAGCAGTAAATGCAGGAAGTTCATTAGCACGAGTTACACGAGCTAAGAAACAACTTGCTAATGCTGGATTAAGCGAAGCTGATATTACAGAACTTGGTAACGATCCTGAAGCTTTAGAAGCTAGACTTGCAGATTTTAGTGAAGCTGAAAGAGGTATTATTGAAGGATTGCCTGAAGAAGCTTTAGTATCTAATCAGTTAGATAGTTTATTAAGTGGTATTGAAGAAGGTGAAATTCCTGTATGGGCTAGACCTGCTGTTGAAACAGTAGAAAGAATATTAGCTCAAAGAGGAATGTCAGCATCTACGGTAGGTAGAGATGCCTTGCTCAATGCTATTATACAATCAGCCATACCTCTAGCTCAAAGTAATGCTCAAGCTATTCAACAAAGTGTTATACAGCAAAGAACCATTGAAGCTCAAGAAGCAGAAGCAAATGCACAGAGGGTTCAACAAACAGCTATAAATAACGCTAATAAAGTTTTTCAATTAAATTTAGCTCAGTTCAGTGCTGATCAACAAACAGAACTAGCTAATAGTAAATTTTTACAAACAGTAGGGTTAGCTGATGCAAATATGGAACAACAAGGTATTTTACAAAATGCTGTACTGATGTCACAAGCTAATATTGCTGAAGCTAATTTTAATCAACAAGCTCAAATTCAAAATGCTAAATCATTTTTACAAATGGATTTAACTAATTTAAATAATCAACAACAAGCTAACGTATTAAAATCTCAACAAACTCAACAAAGATTGTTAAGTAATCAAGCTGCTCAAAATGCTGCAGCTCAGTTTAATGCTGCTAGTGAGAATCAAACTAATCAATATATGACAAGTTTAAATGCACAAATTGAACAGTTTAATTCTTCTCAGATAAATGCTACAAATCAATTTAATGCTACACAAGCTAATGCTGCCGAAGCAAGGTCTGCACAAAGACAAGCAGATTTAAATAAATTTAATACTCAATTAATAGCACAAGTTGAACAGTTTAATGCTAATCAAGATTTTGCAAGAAATCAATGGAATGCACAAAATGCTGCTGCGGTTGAAGCTTCTAACGTGCAGTGGAGAAGACAATCTAATACAGCAAATACTGCTGCTCAAAATGCAGTTAATATGCAAAACGCACAGAATGCTTTTGCAATGTCACAAACTGCACAGTCTTTCTTATGGCAGGAATTAAGAGATCAAGCTGATTATGATTTTAGAACTTCTGAAAATGAACGAAACAGAATTGCACAGCTTGTAAACACTGCACTAGCTTCAGACCCTTCGAAGTATGGTAGTGGTTTATCAAGTATAAAAAGTTTAATAGGTTTAATTACCAGTGATGTAGTAGGTATATAATATGGGATTATTTAGTAAAATTAAAAAAGGTTTAAAAAAAGTAGTAAAGAAAGTTGCTGGTGGAATAAAAAAAGTTGTCAAAAAAGTTGGCAAAGTAGTAAAGAAAATTTCTAAAAGCAAACTATTCAAAGCTATTGCCACTATTGGAGCTATCATAGTTACAGGGGGTGCAGCCATTGGTGCGTTTGGTGGATCACTAGCATCAAGCACGTTTGGCTCATGGATGGTAGGTGCTAGTAATACTATTGCTGGTGGAACCTTATTTGGAACTAGCGGTAATGTATTAGCTCAAGCCGGAAACTTTGCTACTAAAATGTTAGCTAAACCTTTTGCATCAGCAGGTAAAGCAATAGGAAGTGTTGCTGGAGGAGTTTCTGATTTCACTGGTTTAACTTCTAAACAAGGTAGGATGGGTTACAAGCTTGATCCTGCTACTAATAAATATGTTGTTGATACTTCAAAAACTTTAAAAAGTGGTGGTCCTTTCGATGATTCACTACAAGGTAAAACAGTTGCAGAATTAAGAGCTGCTGCCCCGGGTGAAAATATTATGGCTATTGGTAAAGGAGTAGATGCTACATCAGGAGAAGTTATGTTAGGAGACTTACAGACTAGAGTAGCAACTGATCCTCAAGTATTTGCTGGAGATGTTGCTAAAACAGTTGCTGACCCGAAAAGTCTTACAGGAAGCAAATGGGGAGACTTTGCTGTACAAACAGCAGCTAGTGTTGGTGGTAGCGTTATGACAGGCTATGCTCTTAATGAGTTAACTGCCGGAGACCCAAGAGGTCAAATGTCTGGGTTGGCTGTAGAAGGTAAAGAATTTAAAGACCCAAATAAAATTTATTTAGCTGAAAAAGGTATGAGTATTGAAGATATTTATCAAAATATATTATATGGTCCAGCAGACCCACTTATGGCAGCTACCACAGAATTATTTAAACAACAAACAGTAGGATTACCTACGTTAGCGACTTAATTATGGCAAAGATAACAAAAAACATAAGACCCATTGTTTCAGATAATGTAAGTAGTGCTGCCGGTCAAGTATTAACCGATGCACTAGATTCAGGTTTTGAAATTGATGATATAGTAACAGAACGTGGTCCGAAGATTAGAGGAGAAGAACAGTTTAGTCAGGAAGGACTTGACGAAATTGTAGATTTATCTAGTCAGGGTGCTGCTATTCCCGGTCAGTCTTTAACAAACAGTCCAGATCAACCTTACCCTTGGGAGAAACCAGCAACGTTTGCTAACCCTAGAGAAGCATTAAATGAAATAACAAATTTATTATTACAACCTGAAGCAATGAAAAATATTGTGAGTGCACTTGTAAACGGTGCAGCAGTAGCAGACTTATCCATTGCTGTATTATATGCAAAGTTTTTCGAAGGTGAAATTAATGCAGACACTATGTTACTTCTTGTTGAACCAGTCATGTATTTAATGATGGCAATTGGAGAAGAAGGTAATATTCAATATAATATTGAAGGTGGAGATTTAGACGAGTTAGAAGCAGATGATGCAGATGATACAGAAGAAAAAATTAATGAGTTTAGAAATGTTTTTTCTAAAATTAAAGAAGGTAAATCTCAAGACATTGAACCTAATAAAATAAATACCAATGCTCTACCTCAAAATATTTTAGACAGAGTAAAGGAAAAAAGTCCTGAAATTAAAGGACTGTTAAGCAGAGAGGAAAACTAATGGCACAAGAAGATTATTTAAAAGATTCACCCTTTGGTAAAGCTACTGGTGCTTTATTATCTAGGAAAGATGATCTAGAAGATAAAGAACTTTTAAAATTATTAGCGTTAAGTTTTGGAGAGTCTTTGCTAGGAAACTTACAGGTTAAGCAAAAAAATGATACAGTTGAAGTTACTAATGATATTAAAGAAAACTATGCTGATATTTTTACAAATAACGAAGCAATTTATAACGCAGATATAACTAAAAAAAATAGATTAGAATATCAATTATATAAAGATGATCCTGATGCTTATCTTACTTCACAAGAAATAAAACTTTTTAATGCTGATAAAAATATACAAGCAGAAAATATAAGTTATAATGATATTGGTGGTCTTGATCCGGATAGTAAAAAACAAGCTTTACAAGTTGCTGCAAATTACAGAACTGAAGCAGAAGAACGAATTAAAAAGTTAGGTCTTAATCCTGCTGTATACATTCCTTCATTTTCTCAGTTTAATCAACTTGCACAAAACGAAGCAAAAGCTGCACTAGCAGAAGTACAGGATGATCCAACTAGACAAGGTTTAGTTAGAGCCGGACTTAATAAAGTTTTTGGCTATGGTTCAGATGCTAAAGCTTTACTAGCTTTAAATTTAGAAAAAGCTAAAGAACTTAGAATGGCACAAGACAACAAAGTATCACCAAGAGAGACAGCTAGTGCTAAAGAAGAGTTAGATACAAGTATATTGTTTGATGATAATAAAACCGCAGAAAAAGTTATTCAGTCTCAAAACAACGATTATTTTGATTATGTGACAACTGAAGAAAAATTAAAATTAGAAAGAGATAATTTTATAACAAAAGTAAACAAAGCAGGATATGAATATACTTTAGAAGATATGCATAAATCTGCAGAGCTTGGAGTACAGCTCCCCGGTTTATCAGGATTTAATAATGTATTGGTTGAACAACGACCAACATTGGTATCCGCATTCAAAAAAGCTAGAGAAGCTATTAAAAATAATCAGCATCCTTTAGAAGCATTGGATGGAGCTGAAGCTAATATTTATGCAATAGCAATAGGTACAACTGTTGATGAGTATAAAGGTAAACAGATTACACTAGAATATAATCAACTTAGACTAGATAAAGCGAAAAATCCTGATGTTCTGAACATAGATGCTAAACAAGCTGCTACAATATTTAATAAAACGAACCCACAAAGAGAAGTCGTTGAAAGTAGAGTTGCAGACATATTATTAACTCAAGGTAGAGTAGGTGCAGACATACAAGACATTATTGATAACAAAATGTATGGTACAGAAGGAGAAGCATTTATCAGTAACATTATGCTAACTCAACAAGTTTTATTATCTCAAACAGAAAGATATTCTGGACCAACTGCATATACAAATTCTTTAGATGATGCTATAAACATGCAATTAAGAGGACTTTATTTACCTGCAGGAACGACAGAAGGATTTATTGGAAGGACTCTTAAAGGACCATTCAATAATGTATACCGTCATGAAATGGTTGATCCACGCCATTTTAGACTTATAGAAGAAGATATCACATCTAATGAAATGGCACAAGAGCTTGTCAATGCTTTAAATAGTAAAAACTATATGCGAAGTCTTAAAATGATGGATAATGAAACAGGAGAGTCTATAACATTAGCACCGGATACAGCCGGTAAATCTTTTATTGAAAAAAATAAAACAGCTACGTATGAATTTTTTGTAGAACAACTTATAGCAGATGATCCCTCATCGTTAGTTTGGAACTACAGAGAACTTAATTAAATCTACTAAGGTTTTTCATGGCATTAAAAAATAATCTAGTTAAAGCTAGTCTTCCTCAAACTCAATATGTTTATACTGCTCCATCGTATACACTAACAGATTTAAGAAACGATGATGAGTTTATACAAACTACAGAACGATATCTTAAATCTATTGATCAAGGTGATGATGTAGAAGATTTGTTTCAATACTTTAGAGGTGTTGATTTCAATTTATATGATGCACATAGAGCTTGGAAAGATAGTAAAGATTTTACTGACCAACAAAAAAAAGATTATTTATATTTAGAAAATAAATTTAGAAATGCTAAGATTGGCGGTTTTAAAGAAAAAGCTCAATTAGGATGGGATGTAACTCAAGAAATTGTTAGTGACCCCACAATTCTTGCTAGTGTTTTATTTGTTCCTTGGTCCGGTGGAGCATCAGTTGGTGGTCGAGTAGCAGCCGGAGCAGCAGCTAAAGCTGGTCTTAAAAGTATGGTTGCTGATAGAGTTAAAAAATCTTCTATACCTAAAGGTGTATTAACTGGTGGTCAGTTTTTAAAACAACCTTTAACAAATAAACAAACATATATGTTACTAGCTGGTGAAGGTTTTGGTTATGGTGGTACATATGATTATGTAACGCAGGGTAGAGAAATAGAGGTTGATCAACGATCTGAAAGAAACTTACTTCAAACAGCAACAACAGCAACAGTAGCCGGAGCACTATCACCATTGATTTATGGTGGACTTAAACAAGTGGTTAAGATTCCCGGCAAGGTTCGTGATATAGAAGGACAACGAATTGCTAACATTGATAACAATGAAAACTACAAACCAACTTTTGTAGAAAGAGGAACTGAAAAATTTTACAATGTAGTTGGTAGAGATTTAGGATTAATTTTAAAACCTACAACTCCTCTTTTACCTAAAGCTAAAGCATCAGAATTACTCTCCGTTCTTTTACGAAGATTCAGATATGATGCAGAAGAAGGATTAGTGGCTCCAGATATTGGTGAACAACAATTATTAATACCTGATTATAATGCGACATTCGGTGCAATGGCAGGTGTATACAGAGAACGTATCCGTAAAATTTTAGAAAATAACAAACTTTTTTCTTATAATAAAAAGAATGTAGCTTTACCTTTTTCTGCGGGACATTTTATTAATCCATTTTTTAGTAAAGAAATTCGTACAAGAAAAAGTTTAAAATATGATGCAATGTTAAGTGATAGTGTTAACTATGATTTAGCATATTTTTTAAGATCAGGTAAACAGACCGTTGTGGATGTTTTACCGGATGGTACAAAACAAAAAAGAAAAATAGATTCTAATATTATTAAAGCTGGTAAGCAAATAAAACCTTTACTTGAAGAAGTAATTTTTAGAGCTTCTGAAGCTGATTTAAAAGTAGGATATATCAGTGGGTTTTTTCCTAGATTATGGAGACCTGATGTAATTAAAAACAATAAAGAAGAGTTTATTGATAAAATTATGAAGCAGGAAGAGTTAGAATATGATAAAGCTTTTGCTATATGGGACGAACTTTCTACTGTTAAAACAGGTCAAACATCATCCGGTTTTAATATTTCTTCTGGATTAGAAAAAACAAGAATGTTAAAGAAAATAAACGATGCTGACTTTGGCAAGTTTTTACATAATGACATTGAAAGCGTTTTAACAGATTATTTTCTTGATGCTTCAAAAATTATTACTCGATCAGAAATGTTTGGTCCTGATATAAAAGCATTTAGAAAAAACTGGATTAGACCAATACAAAGAGAACTTGGTAAGAATAGATTATCGAATAAACAAGTTCAATACTTAGAAGACTTATATTATTATACAACAGGTGTTAAAGGACAAATTGATACAACAAGACCGTTTGGAAGAATAGGTCAGTTTGCATCTGATTTTTTAACAGTAAGTATGCAAATGGCATTGTTAAGTTTTTCAACCTTAACAAGTGTTTCTGAAATTGGAGTTCCTTTATTAAAAGCTGCTCCCGTTAGAGAAGGATTAGAATCAATGCAACGAGCAGCGATTGACTCTGCAAACGAATGGTGGGAAGCACAGCGTGTTAGTTTTGGTCCTTATTTAAATGATATAGGAAAAGAATTTAAAAGAGACCCTAATTTAGACATTCGTAGTCAAAACAGACAAGACTTAAATGCTTTTCTAAAATCTTTAGACGTTGGTTCTCAAGACAGGTTGATGGCTATTTATGGTCAAGCAGTTGGTAAAAATTTTACAAAAGCTCAGAATGCTTTTTTTAAAACAATAGGACTATACGACTGGACAAGATTTGTTCAGCTTGTTGGATATGATGTAGGTAAATCTATTATTTATAGAAATTTACAAGCTATTGACGATCTAAATAAAGGAGTTATAAACTCAACCAACGCTAACAAAGTTAATGCTGCTAGGTTAGGAGATGAGTTAAGAGAATTAGGTATAAATATAGACGAAGGCTTACAATGGATTAATCGAGGTGGTAAACATACAGATGCTTATTATGAGCAACAAGTTAGAAAAGCAGCAGCTAGATACACAGATGAAGTTGTGATGAACCCAACTGCTGCATCAGCTCAAAAACCATTGCTACATTCTCGAGCAGGAACAAAGTGGATTTATGGTTTAACAGGTTTCCCTACCGCATTTTCAAATACTGTATTAAGAAATGTTGCTAGAAATATAACACGAGATGGTAAAACAGTTATGGCTGGTGGTACTAAAGTTTCAGCAGTACATGCTTTAACTGCTTCTATGTTTATGACACAAGTTGGTATGCTTAACCATACTATTCGAACTGGTGGTCGAAATTTAAAAGAACACCAAGAAGGAACACTATCTACTGGAGATTTGATTTTACAAGGCATGGCATATTCAGGTTTATTAGGACCGGGTGAAATGTACTATCGATATGGAAAAGCAATAGAATATGAAACAAGAATTTCTGCTTTGTTATCTATGGGAATTGGACCTAATCTACCTGACTTACTTGAATATGCAAACATTATTACAACTCGTGGAACTTTTGAAATTGCATTAAAACGAGCACCGTTCTCTGCAGCTTTAAAAAGTACAAACCCTGAACTATATGACAAAGCTTTGAAAAAACTTAGAGAGTTAGATAAAGCTGTTTTTATACCAGAAAGAGAAAGAGATAAACCTGATTTAGCAGCGTTTGCAAAAGGAGGTATTGTAGGCGAAGAAAATATTGAAGGTCCTACAGTTCCTTTTACAAAAGACAATGCTTCAGAACGTATCAATCCTTTTACTGGACAACCTTACAATCAATCAAGACAACCAATGAATATAGGTGGTCAAGTGGTAAGTAAATTAATAACTCCTAAAACGGTTACTAAAGTTAATCCGGGAATTACTCAGCAAGAATTAAGAGAAGGAGTAATGAGTTTGAAGATGAGTCAACGAAGAGTGGAGAATGATCCTAAGTTTAAATTTATAGAAGTTTATCATGGCTCTCCTTTTAACTTTCAAAAGTTTGAAGCTGGTGATAAATTATTAACTGGCGAAGGTGTTAATGCATTTGGTAAAGGATTATATTTTACAGAAAATGAAACAATTGCTAAAGGTTATAAAAAACAATTAACAAGAAAAAGTGAAATACAAAGATTAGATCAAGATAATAAAACATTATCTAAAGTAATTGAAAGCAAAAGAAAAGCCGGTGAAAATGCAGAGGATGAATTTAAACAGCTTAGTAATAATTTAATTGAACAAGATAAAATATCAAAAGGAGATGTAGACGTTTCAGATCGAGGGACATTATATAAAGCAAAGGTTAAAACAAGTAAGTATCACTTAGTTAATTGGGACAAAGTAATTGGTGATCAAAATAGAAAAATTGTTGTGTCGTTTGAAAGTAGTTTAGAAAAATTAAATAACGATCAATTGCTAGAATTTTTAGAAGTATTTGGTAGATACCCTGCATTTACACGTGAAGGTACTGCTCTTGAAAGAGAGCAACTTATTTCAGATGCAATATTTGCTATGTATGAATCTCAAGCCGGAGATGTGATTACAGTTTTAAATAGAATTTTTAATACTCAAAGAGTTAAAAATAATCAAAGTAAAATTTTTGTTGAAGATATGTTGAGAGAGGATGGTGTTCAGGGAATTATGTATTTTGATGGTTTTAGTAGAAAAGGTAAAGCTAAAAAACAAAGAAACTATGTAATCTTTGATCCTAGAATTATTGAGATATCTAAGAAATATGCTATACCAATTCCTCTAGCTGGTAAATTATTAATGGAAATGGATAAGGAGACAAAAGATGAGCTATAAATATTTTAAAGACTCAGAGTTAGCTTGTAAACATACAGGTGAAAATGGTATGGATGTTGCATTTATGAAAGTAATTGAGGACATACGTGAAGAATGTGGTTTTCCGTTTAGAGTTAGTAGTGCATACAGACATCCTACACACCCTATCGAAGCAGGTAAATCTAAACCCGGTGCACATGCTTCAGGTAAAGCAATAGACATACTTGTAAGTATGGAACAAGCATTTAAATTAGTAGAAGTAGCTTTGAAACATGATATTATTGGTATTGGAATCGCACAAAAAGGTCCTATTGGCTCTCGTTTTATCCATTTGGATAGGGATGAATCTCGTGCAAGACCCCGTATTTGGTCGTACTAATGTTGCTTTACACGGAGAAACAACTAGACGTAGCATACAGAATAGACTGTAAAGCACGAACAAAATCAAACGAAGCGTGGATAACTCGTGAAGAGTTTAGACCACTTTATGAAGTTTTAATAGAACATTTTATGAAAGCACAGAACGATGATGATATATTAGCGGATGATGTGCCTGAGTATTTAATAAACTCTGTAAATGATTTACTTGAAACAACTTTAACATTGGAGGAAACATGAAAAAATTAAAAGGTATACTTGGTGCACTTGCCCCTACTCTTGGTGCTGCTATCGGTGGTCCATTAGGTGGACAAGCTGGTCAGATACTTAGTTCGGTATTAGGTGTTCCTAACAATCCTAAATCAATAGAAAATGCTGTAAATAATCTTACTGCTGAACAAATGGTTGAACTTAAAAAAGCTGAAAAAGGTTTTGAAGTTCAAATGAAAGAGCTAGATGTTGATATCTATGCTTTAGAAGTTGATGATAGAAAAGATGCAAGGTCTAAATTTTCAGGTGACTGGACTCCAACCGTTTTAGGAACTTTGTCCATGTCAGGATTTCTAGGTTATATATTTTATATTACAGCTTTTCCTGTGCCTGATTCAAGTGATGATATAGTCATGTTAATTATTGGTTCACTTACAGGTATCGCAACTGCTGTAATAAGTTTTTACTTCGGCTCATCAAATAAAGATAAATAAATAGGAGATAAAGTGTCAAGAGGGGATTTGAATAGAGGATTTTTTGGACCATTATTTATATTAGGTTTAATTACATTGTCGTTTGGGTTAAGTGCTGAACCTACAGGTAACTGTACGTCAGGTACACAGTATTGTGAAGATAATGGTTTGACTACAATTAATACAACAACCACTACAAACACAAATACAAATAATAATACTAACAC
>Ga0098043_1000776_pt1 | contig 11408 bp, 25 predicted proteins | sample 9B_taG_FD_92581 | JGI IMG/M metagenome (GOLD analysis project Ga0098043, IMG submission 92581) | Marine viral communities from the Subarctic Pacific Ocean - 9B_ETSP_OMZ_AT15188_CsCl metaG | ecosystem: Environmental > Aquatic > Marine > Oceanic | place: Subarctic Pacific Ocean | collected 2015-01-10 | reverse complement strand
ATAGGATTAGCTGATCCATCTCATTCGTTGAGTGTAGGGACAATAGGTAACGCAAATGGTAAAAAAATAACTACTTACTTAGGTGGATCAAATGAAGATTACTCTGCTATAGGAGGGCAAAGGGGCCAAGCTAACGCATTTTGTTCGTCTGAAATTAGATTCATAAATGAAGACAATTCTGCTGGAAAAGGAGCTATTGCAATTGCAGCAGGAACTAATACTTTAACAGAACATTTAAGGGTTACTTCAGCAGGTAATGTTGGTATAGGAGTCACCAATCCTAGTGAAAGACTAGAAGTAAATCCTGATAACGATTCAAGTGCTATTTTAGGTAGAGCGCATGTTGGATATATAGGTCATGCAGATCATGCTGGTTTTTCTCATGTAGATCAAAACTCTCAAGGCGGCTATGGCTTCCTACAAAGTAGTGTAGGTGACAGCTTCATGAATAAACCCAGTAATAGGCAAATTTATTTTAGAAGTAATAATGCTACAATCGCAGGTTTCAACACAGCAAATGATTTCTATGTTAATACAGACGCGCTATATGTAGACGCATCAACTGATAGAGTTGGAGTAAACACAAGTAGTCCAGTCGAAGCTCTAGATGTTGTAGGTTTGATTAGGTTCGGTCACACCAGAGCTGATAACTCTCAAAAAATAGGTAGGTTGCTTGTGCCTGAATACAATAATGCACATGGACAATTCGTTGCATTCATGGGAACTGCTAACCAAACTAGTAACGCTGTTAGTTATGGAGGAGGCACTTCATCAGCAGACGCAGCAACAACTTTATTGTTTTACACTGCATCTGCTGTTAATACTACTGTAGGCACTGAAAGAATGCGTATTACCAGTGCAGGTAATGTAGGTATAGGAGTTAGTAGTGATCCTAGTAGTAAATTGCACGTTAATGGAGAGCTTACAGCTAGTACCAAAACTTTTGATATTGAACACCCCACACAATCAGGAAAACGATTAGTTCATGGTTGTTTTGAGGGACCAGAGCATGGAGTTTACTTTAGGGGTAAAACACAAGACAGCGGCATACAAGCTCCAGAATATTGGTCTGGATTAGTTGATATGGATTCAATGACAGTTGATGTAACTCCAATAGGAGCTAATCAAAGTATTTATGTTGATAGAATAGAAGACAATGGAGATGTATATGTAGGAGCTAATACTGAAGTACCTCTTAATTACTTTTACATTGTTTATGGCGAAAGAAAAGATACTGATCCTTTAGTGGTTGTCAAAGATGCTCCAGCGGCTTCTCCAAATGAACATATTGATTAATATAAACTTGTTGACAAATTATAGTCCAAAACTATAATGTCTTAATGTTAAAATGTGTTTTCTTAACTCCGATAGCGAATGGGATTACAGGTAATCTAGTACCAAATTATCTTCGATTACAATCTTGGTGCGATAAAAACAATTCAGCTATATTAACTTGCCATAGATTATTTCTAAACTTTGCCCGCAATTATCTTGCAACAGGAGGAGGGGGATTTGTCAATACCGCTCCTCCAGAAGCAGAATGGTTGTTTTGGATTGATTCTGATGTTAATTTCACTATAGATCAGGTAGAAAGAATACTATCAATAGGTGATGAGCATAAGTTTGTTACAGGTTGGTATAGATCAAATTATTCTGATAATGCAATGGTTGGTAATTGGGATGAAGATTTCTTTAGGAAAAACCATCATATGCCTTTTACTTCAGTAGAATGGCTTGATAAAATGGGCAAAGAGGAGCCAAATAAATTAGTTGAGGTAGATTGGTGTGGATTTGGGTTCACTAAGATACATAGATCAATTTTCGAAGAGATGGAATATCCATACTTCCCATTAAATCATGCAAATATAGAGGGTTGTGATGATGGTAAAGGTGGTAAATTTGATCTGAAGGATTTGTCTTTTGAGGATGTTAGCTTCTGTCAAAATTGCTATAAAAAGACTGGAATTAAGCCTTTGGTAGTACCATCAGTAAGAGTTCCACATTATAAGTCCTTTTTTGTTTAATCCAGTGTAAAAAATATTAGAAATAACAATAATTTAAACTATAATTAATTATGCCAGACAATTTAGGAGATCCGATTCCAAGAAATGAGCCATTTGTGGTTCCAGCAACACCAGAAGAAACATTTGATTCTGTTTGGTTGCGTAGTATTAACATTTACGCACCAAATACAGCAGAAGCCTCCCCAACTGAGGGTAGTATAAATATTGAAATGCTTCCATATGATGGAGATAATGAGAAAGTTTTTATTACTGCTGATAATGAGGGAGTTGAGTATATTAATATTCCAAATCGCACTAATGGTAGAAAGCCTTTTTGGCAGTGTGTAAATGAAGTCCCTGAAGTGGCTGCTGCTATGGATGCAATTATCGCAGCGATTCCTGCTTTAAGAGAATGGGCTAATACGCCACCGCCACCGCCAGATCCAGATCCACCAGTAGATCCAGACTTTGGGGTTGACCCAGAACCTACTCCTGAGCCTGAGCCTGAGCCTGACCCAGTTGACGAAGACGACTCTTAAGTCAAAGGTTAACGCTTATTTTTGCAAATAAACTTGACATGCAGACATGCATTGTTATGATGCTTTGTGAAAACAAAGGTTAAAATTGTAGGTTGTGGATTATCAGGGATAACCGCTGCAAATATTTTAAATGGCGAGGGTTATGATGTAAAAATATACGATACTAGACCCCATATAGGTGGTAATTGTTATGATGGCTATATTTGTGGCACTTTAACACATCAGTATGGTCCTCATATTTTTCATACAAATGACGATAAAGTTTTTAACTTTTTAAGCCAATTTACAGAGTGGTTTCCTTTCGAATATAAACCAAAAGGTAAAACAAAGTTAGGTTTAATATCGTTGCCTTATAGTAAAAAAACTATAAAAGAAATAGGTAGAGAATTATCTCTTGATGAAATAAAACAAATAATATTCAGAGATTACTCTGAGAAGCAATGGGGTATTCCGTTTGAAAAGTTACCTAAATCTATTTGTAATAGAATTCCAGATACTTCAAAGTTAGATGATCCTACTTGGTACAAAGATGAAAAGTATCAATGTATGCCAAAATATGGGTACACTAAAATGTTTGAAGAAATGCTGAGGGGAATTAATATTGAACTAGCTTGCAGTAAAGACGAATGGAAAAAAGATAAAGCAGATTTAACTATTTATACAGGCAGTATAGATAGTTATTTTAATTATTGTTATGGGCTTTTACCTTATAGAAGTTTAGAGTTTGAGCATAAGGTGACAAATAAAAAAATGAATTATGTCTCTGAAAATCAAAACACTAAAGATGTTGCATATACTAGGAAATATGACCATTCTTTTTTTAATTTCAAACATGATCAAAACACAACAATAATAACAAAAGAGTTTCCTTTGGAATATGATAGCTATAACATACCATATTATCCTAAATGTTTTGGAAATAACAGGGATTTGTATTTAAGATATAAGAAGTTAGCTGAAAAAGAAAATAATGTTTTATTTTTAGGTAGGCTTGCTAATTATAAGTATTTAGATATGTGGTGTGCAATAAAATTAATTTTAAATAAATTAAAATGAAATATATCTTTGTAACTGTTTGTTATAACTTTGAAAAATGGATTGCTAAATGTATAAAATCAGCGATTGATCAAAAATATAAAAATTGGGAAATGTATGTGATCGATGACTTTAGTTCTGACAACTCTGTATCAGTCGCTGAAAAAGCTGCGGGTAATGACCCAAGAATAAAGGTTGTAAAAAATACGCAAAATATGTGTGGTGTTTATAATAAAACTGTTAATTTTGTAAATAATGCCAAACCTAACGATGAGGATGTAATAGTAACATTAGATGGCGATGATTTCTTGTTACATGAAAATGTTTTAGATCTACTTAATGAAATATATGATAACGATCATTGGTTAACTTATGGCGGTCATATTGCTACAGATAAATATAAATTTCCTCCTGACTATTTCACACCTGTAGATTGGTCTAAATCTTTAAGAAATCAAAGATTTTGTTTATCACACTTGAAGAGTCATAAATTTTTTCTTCTTAAAAATATAAAAAATAAAGATCTTTGTTACAGGAATGGTAATATGTTTAGATATCCAGATGATGTTATCATGTACATACCTATGGCAGAAATGTCAGGGCAAAAACATAGCTTTTACATAAAAGATAAAGTTTATTATTATAATATGCATGATAATTGTGACTTTAAAAATGAATCTCGTGACGCTCACATGAACGATATAATAAAAAATGATCTATCATTCAGACCTGCTTACCAAAAAAAATCAAAGAATGATTTAAAAAATTCAATTTGTGACTGGAAATCTTATAAATTGGTAAGATAAAGTTATGATATGTCTTTCTTGATGTATCCTAACATTTTTATTTGTGAAATTAAGCGCATCACATTAATACAATTTATGCTTTTTGCTGTTATAGTAAGAGGGTAATTATGTTCAGTGTCTAAACGCACACCTTCTTCTCTTTTTTCTGGGCTAAGTATTTCAGACACATAGTCATAGAAACCTTTTTTCTTTAGAATCTTATAATAAAAATCTATTTTAGATTCAGGAGCCTCAATTAGCACATCCATTTCCAAATAAGACTTGGCGGTCATGCTAAGAAATCTGAAATATAGACCTTCGTTTAGAGTTAAATCAGATACAACAATCAAGTTCACTATAATTTTTACACAAATATAGTCGGAAAATCGTCTTAATTGAATTTAAATTAATTAAAATTAACGACAAGTGCAATAATAAATTACTGCTAAAGATAAAAGTAGTACAGAGTGTTAACGCTAAACTATTCATCTTTTTGATTTTTTGCACCTCTTCACCCAATCCCAATAAATTTTGTCGTCACCACCTCTTTGCCTCCACCTTTTATGTGAATCTTTTAAAATTTCATTAGCTTTTGATTTTCCTGTCCATTGACCAACCTTTGTTTCTGCGTTTCTATCAATTTTATATATCTTAAAAAACTGCCTAAAAATCTTTAAATGTTCTGATTCAATATCAGATAATGTTTTATATTTTTCTTTTGGTGACCAGTCAGGAACGGCTATTAGCTTATTATCAACCTTTCCTCCATCTATAAATTCAAGAACTCCTAAAACTCTACAAGAAACTAGCACTCCCCTGTCAATGGGGTCATGGTTAAATACTAATACATCTAAAGGGTCATTGTCTAGGGCAATAGTTCTTGGAATAAAACCATAGTTAATAGGATATTGTAAAGATGAAACTAAACATCTGTCTAATTTAAATATGTTTAACTTCTCATCGTACTCGTATTTTGTATTAGTCCCCTTTGGAATCTCAATAATACAATTAACGTGTTCAAAATCATCAGATGTTGTTGGTATATCGTCAACTAAATTCATTTTATAATAAGTCCAAAGTTTAAGGGTGTAAAAGCCAAATATATAAAGTTCCAAGTTTGAGCAAAAGAAAGCCAAATAAAAGGTTTTAAATTAAATAAAAAAACAAAATAAAAAAGTTAATCTGGCAAAATATTTTCTTCTTTTGTGGAATATTTTTTTTCTTTTCTTTCTTTTATCAGCATTGCTTTTGCTAAAATCGCATAGTTTACAATGTCATCACAAGCATCTGTAACAGTCTCATCTGAAACAGAAAGCTCTTTATCGTTAGCAAAAGAATTTATTCTTTGTATTTTGTCAATAACACGAATTAAAAGACCTTTTACTGGGTGCATACCAATGATTTTAGCAGAGTTGAAATTAGCAAAAATATCTTGTGCGGTTTTACCCCCAGTATAATCACTGTTTTTCTTTACCATGACTTCTCTGCAACTATTGCAGGTATCTTCGTGGATGTTTAATAATTCATTTAAATCCATTTTTTATTCGTTGTGAAATTCTTCTTTTTTAGCTTGTTCCATTCTATGAATGTGTCTAGTCCACATATCAGCTTGTTCCATAGATATTCTATTAAACCATTGTTCATAAGTCACTTTATATAGATCAAAAGGGTATTGTATTAATATTCTAATAAAGTGGAGTGTTGCTGCAATTAATCCTAGTGGAACACCTATAACAATAGCTGATAAAAATATAACTAATTTACCAGAGAATAATTCAAACTTACTCATCTTCTTTTTCTAATCTCTCTAATTCGTTTATTGCTTGTTCTATTTCTTCGTCAGTCGGATAACGGAGTCTATGCTTTTCACTTTCAGGAATAACTCCCATCCAACATATACTTTTTTCTTCTTCTTTCATAAATGTTATTTTATTATAAATAGAATATAGATGTTGTCAATTTAATTTAAATTAAAAAAAATACTTGACCCGACAATTTTATGTATTAAAGTTGGTTTATGCAAAAAATAAATGAAGTCTTTGATGACGCAATTGGACAGGATTCTGTCAAAAAAACATTGAGTGTCTATATAGATGCTTATAAGAAAACAAATCGTATGCCCTTTTTAAATTTCACTACGCAAAAGGGAGGTGGCAAAACATTCTTTGCCCGTAAGTTTAGAGAAGCTTTACAGAGAACAGATGGTAGTAGACCTCCGATGCTTGAGGTTAATGGCAAGACAATAAAAAACGCAAACAGTTTCTTCGAACAGATTTATCCTGTTTGGATACAGAATAAAGCACATCTTTTTATTGATGAAGGGCATAACTTGCCTAATGAGTTACAGCAGATTTTTCTTTCTATTTTTAATGTGGATAAGAATCCCATAAGGACAGTTGACCATGATACAATCCCATATACTTTTGATTTTAGAGAAATATCATTCTGCATGGCTACAACAGATCAACAGAAATTAGCAGAGCCACTTAGAGATCGTCTTCGTGATATTGCTTTTGAAGAATACTCTAATGATAATCTATACAGTATTTTTTACGACAATATGGAGAATAAGGCGGATATAAAACAAAGCGTAAGAGAAGATATTGTTTCTACTTTTAGAGGCAACCCAAGAGATGCGGTAGTTAAAGCCGAAGATTTAAAAACATTCGTTTCCGCAAGGTCTTTAAAAGAGATAACCAAATACATATGGCAAGATTTCTGTAATACTATGGGTATATTAAAATATGGATTAACTGCTTCAGAGATGTCAATAATAAAAACGCTTGGAGAAAGAGGAGCTATGTCATTGACTGGATTATCTTCAATCACTGGATTCCAAAAAGGAGCCATCCAGAAAGATTATGAATCAATATTAATTAAAAAGAATCTCTTAAAAATAGATTCTAAAAGAGAATTAACTAAAAAAGGATTGGATCTTGTAAGAGAGATTGCATAAAATTATATATGCAAAAAAACTACAAGCCGAAAGAGATACTCATAGCAGGAGTAAAGTTTAATATTGTCTATAAAACAATGAAAGATTTTGGTCAGTTAGACTTTGATGAAAGAAAAATACTTATCTCTAATAAGATAAAAGGAGAAGTTTTATTAGATACAGTTATTCACGAAGCCGTTCATGCTATGCTTTCTTTTTCTGGGCTTGGTTATATTCTTGAAGATGTACAACCAGAATTAGAAGAAGCATTAGTTAGAGCTTTTGATAATATAGCAATGCCTATAATAAAAGAACAAATTAAACTTTACTATAATGGCTAATTTTTATTTAAAAAAAATAGTTGACATTAAAAGTACACCGAGTATATTAATCACATTATGACATTTACAGTTGAGTATGACCATGTAATCGGAGATGCAACTTATGTTTCTCATTCTTTTGAGGAAATGGCTTCAAAGCATTTTGATTGGCTCTGTGATGAAGGTATCTTGTATAAAGGTTTTGAAGAGGAGCCATTCACTAAAGAACAGTTCAAGGCTGTAATTAAATTTTTAAGTATAAAGTCTGAGAATATCTAATATGGATGTAAACAATCACACTTTCACTTTAGAGTTTTCTGTAGACTCTTTACATGAAGACCCTTGGAAGATTGATGAAGATGTTTTTCTGACAAAGTTAATACTTATAGCAAAGCAAAGTAAAAAAAAAAATTCTATTAAAGATAAACTTAAACATATAGATAAAAAACAAAACAATGGGTAGAGGTAGACCAAAAGGAGCAAAGTCATTTGTAAATATTGACATGGAAACACTGAATAATTATTTTGGTGCTAGACAATTCGTTCCAGTAAGTAGGGTTTGGCTTGAAAAGCTAAACATCGTAGTTGATGAAAAACAACCAAACATAGTAAAAACTTCGGCTAAACCAACAGAAGGAGAAGTTATAGCAATGAACCTAACACAATGAAAACTTTACTTGATGCGATTAAATTAGCAGAAAGCGAAGAGATTGATGGTCTGTGGGCGATCTTAAAGTATAAAGATATTGGCATAATGAGAAAGTTAAAATCTATGTCAGCTTTATTGGATATAGATGATAATAAAGTTATTAATGAAGCCCCTAAAGACGAAGAAGATAGAATAATAGATTTTAAAACTAGAGGTCAAATTCATAAAACATTATTAGAAGTTAGTAAACAACATCTTACGTTTTGATTAATGAAGGAAGTAATTAAATATATTGTTCTTGATAGAAAGAACAGAAAAATGGGAGGATATTCTACAAAATTACAAATAGGATGTCCAAGGAAAATGGCAATACAAAACGCAGAACAATCGAACGGAACAGTTTTTGCGGTTGATGAAGATGGAGACATGAGAGAAGTGTATCCAAAAGATAAATTAAAATGATTCTTTCAGAGAACGCACTGTATCTACACGGATTAAAAGATGCGATTGCAGGTTCTTCAAGTTGTGGAAAGATAATCTACGATTATGAAAAGGTTGTTGCTATTTTTGTAAAACAAGGAATGACAGAAGAAGATGCAATTGATTATGTTGATTATAATGTAATGGGGGTACAAGGCAATGGCGATGGGTTTATCATGATGTATGATAAGAATTTTATTGACATAGAAGGTTGGGAGGATTCGCAAACAACTCGGCACTTTTTTGATTGACATTGAATTTAAATTAATTTAAATATAAAACATATGAAGAAGTTTAAAGTAAAATTTATTGATGTAATAAAAGCTGAATCAGAAGAGGATGCTTATGATAATGTTCGTGATTTTTGTGCGGAAATATATAATAGCGGTGATGTAACTGCTTTTGAATTTGAAGAAGTTGTAGAGGATGGCAATGGGCATGAGATTAAGTTACCAGTAAAAAGATGAATATATTTGCAGTAGACAAAGATCCTAAAATTTCAGCACAGGAGTTGTGCGACAAACACGTTGTAAAAATGATTCTAGAATCGGCACAAATGCTTTGTGCGGTTTATGATAATGGTACAGCACCATACAAAAGAGCTTTTTACAATCACCCTTGCACCATATGGGCTAGGGAATCACAAGAAAACTATGAGTGGTTAATAGATCACGCTTATGCTATGTGTCAAGAATATACGAGACGTTATGGCAAAGTACATAAATCTATTTACGCTATTGAGTGGTGCGGTAAAAACTATCACAGATTAAATTTACCTAAAACTGGTTTAACACCTTTTGCTCAAGCAATGCCAGAAGAGTACAAAAATGATTGTGCTATTAAAGCATACAGAGCTTATTACAATGGAGAGAAAGCATATTTTGCTACTTGGAAAACAAGAAAAACTCCTAAGTGGTTTCAGCCAGTTAAATGAATCTTTTAAAACTAATTTTTGCATATATCAACATTGTAGTTCCTGCTCCTTCCGAGGAGTGGGAGCTACAAGAATTATCCTCAAATGACAAACATTATCTTATAGTACATAAATCTGGGAAATGGTTTGAAAAGGTAGTTGATAAACAAAACAGACCAATATATATATCAAACAGTGATAGTTATCGTTATTTAATCTCTTGGCAAGACGATAAAGCAATAGTAAAATACAAAGCACCCAACGCTTGGAAATGGGTAAAATTAAATTAAGAAAGTGGTTGACTTTTAATTTAAATTAATTTAAATTAAAAGCATGAGTTATTCCACAGACAAAGCAGACAATGAGAAGTTAGATCTTTATTGGCAGAAACTATGTGCAGAGCATGATGTTGATGATTACATAAAGACACTATTTAATGAACTTGAAGAAGAGAACAAATGAATTATTATTACACAGACCAAGCAGATTCAGTGATAGATACACTGAAAGAACACAAGCATTTAATCATGGAAGCATTCAATCCTATCGGAGATGTATTTGACGACATGGAAGCACAGTTTGATTTGATGATTAATGAAGCAACAAAAGTACTAAACAATAGCAAGAGAGTAAAATGAGCAAAGAATATAATGAAGTAACAGTCTGGGATTTGTCCTACGCATTACAGGATGAAGACGGAAATTATAAGCATGATTCTAAGGGTAATGTGGAAGTATATGACTACCCTGATGAGGACTGCCAAAACATAGCAGAGTATATAAAACCAGAAGACCTTAAAAAAAGAGAACCAGTAATTAAATCTAACTTAATAGAAGAAATTACAAACATTTGTTCCACAAATGTAGATGTAGATTGGCTAGAGAATGATGCCAGTGAAGAATTCGCAAGAATTGTTGAGTTAATTGATAACAATAAAGAAAATAGTTAATTATGTGCAAAGGATATACAAAACAAGAAGTACAGCAGTGGCAAGATTGGTCTAACAAGAAAACAGATCAAGTGGCTAAAGATGGAGAAACGTATGAGTACGAGTTATCATTAAGGTTAGAAGTAGATGAGTTTATAGTTGACTGTAGAGAAGACATTGTAAAGGATGATGATGTAGTATCATCTGAATACGAAGAAGGTTTTATCTTTGATAATTACTCTGAAGCAGAAAAAAAGCTCAAAGAGATTGAAGTTCGACTAGAAAAACAGAATAAAAAAATATTTATTACTAACGAGGTCAAGACATTGCATAATGTTCTTGGTAGAGAGATTAAACCAAAAGAAGAAGAACCAACTCTTTGGACAGTAGATCTTAATACAATATTTAAAAACATTCTATTTAAATGCACTGAGGATGAGCTTGAACAAAATGTTCAAGAGTTTGTTATTAGTGAAATTGACAATTTAGATTGGACATATGAGAAAGCAGATGTAAATGTTAACAAGACAATGATAAGATCATGAGTGAAAACAAGAAATATTATATTGGTGTTAGCATACTGAATGTCTATGAAGTAGAAGCTAAGAATAAAGAGCAAGCAGAAGAGATAGTAAGGAATTATTCTAATGAAGAATTACTTGATGATTCTGATTTTAATGTTAACTATATTGACGAGATAAAAGAATGAGCGAAGAAAATAAAGATACAAAGTATTTTAGTGCGTCTTGTAATTTAAATTTTACAGCAGGAAGTTATGAGGAGGCTTGTGACCAACTGCTAGACTATTTAAAAGACTCAGT
>Ga0098043_1000775_pt1 | contig 11411 bp, 6 predicted proteins | sample 9B_taG_FD_92581 | JGI IMG/M metagenome (GOLD analysis project Ga0098043, IMG submission 92581) | Marine viral communities from the Subarctic Pacific Ocean - 9B_ETSP_OMZ_AT15188_CsCl metaG | ecosystem: Environmental > Aquatic > Marine > Oceanic | place: Subarctic Pacific Ocean | collected 2015-01-10 | reverse complement strand
ATTGTAAAAAAAGTCAAGTTGGAGATAAAAGAAAATGTATAAATTATATACCGATAAACAAGAAACCTTCGAATGTGATTTATTTTTAGAAGGAGCAGATTTAAAAGAATCAAGTGCTAGAATTGTCGTTGAATCAAAAGACTTGACATTGATGTTCAAAGGTACAATTGATGATAAGGGAAATTGTAAAGTTCCTATAAAAAAATTAAAAGGATTGATGAGTGAAAACACCACTGGTGATATTAAACTTGAAGTTATAGCTGAAGATACTTTGATTGAACCTTGGCAATCTGATTTTGTAGTTGAAACTGCTAAGAAAGTAACGGTTGAAATTAAATCTCAAAAAGAAACAAAACCACAAATCAAAGAATCTACAAAACCACAAGTTAAAATTAAATCAGTTAAAAATTATATAAATCCAATTGATGAAATGGTAAATACATTGATTGAAAACAATATAACAATAAATAAAGTGTTACAGAATAAGAAAAAAATAGCTCCAATATTACAAAATTATGCTGACACTATTAATTATCAAGGAGGAACTCAAAAGTTCATAAAAGAAGTAATTAATAAATTAGCAAAAACTTAAAGGTTACATAAATGTCGTTTGATTTAACGAATAAAAATATCCAAGATACCTTTCAAAATCTACTACAAAAGACAGGTTCAGATGGTCGTTTACATGATTTGGTTGGTAATGAAGTCCGTGATTTAACAATAGACGGAACATTAACTGTTAATTCATTTATTACATCAGAAAGTATCGTAAACACTTCATCGGGCTCAACTGCATTTGGTAATTCATCAGATGATACACACAAATTCATAGGAAACATAACCGCAAGTGGAAACATAAGTGCGAGTGGTACTATGATTGTAAAACAAATAAATATTGGAAATTCTGGTCAAGAAGGTAGAATATTCTATAATGCTGTGCCCCTTGGTCACCCTTTAAATTACGCTTTTCTGGATGGTGGAATAGCAACAACTTCACACATAACCGCAAGTGGAAACATAAGTGCAAGTGGGACAATCACAATGTTAACTGCTTCCATAGGTGGTGGTATATTCACATCTGCTTCATTAGCAGCTGGTGGAGGTGGTGGTTCAACCAACGCAGCTGGTTCAGATACACAAGTTCAATTCAATGATGGTGGAACAAATTTTGGTGGAGATTCGGGATTAGTATTTAATAAAACAACTAATACTTTAACTGTTGGAGTAATAACTTCAAGTGGTGGGATGACTGTTGGTGGAAACATAAGTGCAAGTGGGACTATTGTAGGTTCAAATTTATCAGGTACAAACACTGGTGACCAAGATTTAAGTTCCTTAGCAGTAAAAACTGAAGTAAGTGGGGCATTTACAGCTGATTCTGCAAGTTTTTCAACAAGAATAAGTGCTAGTGAAGTTATAATTTCTAAAACATTAGTTTCAAGTTCTAATCAACTTACCAGTTCATTTTTAGAAATAACAGGTGATAATGTAATATCATCATCAACTCAAATATCAGCTTCAGATGCTACTTTTATAGCAACTAGTCAAAGTTTAGCTTCAAAAGTTGGACAAGCCCTAAATACAGATTCAAATGTTGAGTTTAATTCCATTACTGCAGGAACGATTACAACAGTTAATATTACTTCATCATTCATAACATCATCAACCATTCAAACAAGTGGTTCAAACGTATTTGGTGATGAGTTATCAGATACACAAACATTTATTGGAAACATTACCGCAAGTGGAGATATAAGTGCTAGTGGAGGTATATTTGGTAATACTATAAATGTAAATGCAGGTAATCTTGATGGTACTATTTTTGGTGGACTAGCTGGTGATTTCTTTTCACTTAACAAACATTTAAATGGTGTATTAAGTATAACAGCAAGTGGAGACATAAGTTCAAGTGGAACTATTATAGGTTCAAATTTATCAGGTACAAACACTGGTGACCAAGATTTAAGTGGGTTAGCTTTAAAAACTGCTGTGAGTGGAGCATTTACAGCTGATTCTGCAAGTTTTTCAACAAGAATAAGTGCTAGTGAAGTTATAACTTCTAAGACACTAATTTCATCATCAAATCAACTCACCAACTCATTTTTAGAAATAACAGGTGATAACGTATTATCAAGTTCAAATCAATTAACAAGTTCATTCTTGGAAATTTCTGGTGATAATGTATTGTCGAGTTCAACTCAAATATCAGCTTCAGACGCTACTTTTATAGCAACTAGTCAAAGTTTAGCTTCAAAGGTTGGTCAAGCTCTAAATACAGATTCAAATGTTCAATTCAATCATATAACCGCAAGTGGAAACATAAGTGCAAGTGGAACAATATTTGGACAATTTGAAAGAGTTGATACATCAGAGGACGCGTCAAACTCTGTTGTTTTTGGTAATAATAGTGACTCTGTATTAAATGTTACAAATGGTTTTGCATTCAATCCTTCAAATGATAAATTGACACTTGGTGGTACGGTTAATATATTTGGACAAGATGGAGCAATCACAGGTTTAACTAGTTTAACATCAACAAACATAACCGCAAGTGGAAACATAAGTTCAAGTGGAACTATAACAGCTAATGCTATAAACATAAATGGTAGTTCGGTTTTAACATCCTCTCCATTTACAGCTGCTGGGATAAGTGGTTCATTTGTTGCAGCCTCATCCTCGTTTTCAACAAGAGTTAGTGCTAGTGAAGTCGTTACTGCAAAAACATTAGTTTCAAGTTCTACTCAAATTGATAATTTAGGATTTTTAAAAGTAAGTGGTGATAACGTATTATCAAGTTCAAATCAATTAACAAGTTCTTTCTTGGAAATAACAGGTGATAACGTACTTTCAAGCTCTACACAAATATCAGCTTCAGACGCTACTTTTATAGCAACTAGTCAAAGTTTAGCTTCAAAGGTTGGACAAGCTGTTAACACAGATTCGGATGTAACCTTTAATTCCTTAACGGCAAATACCATTACAACAGTTAACATAACATCGTCATTCATAACATCATCAACCATTCAAACAAGTGGTTCAAACGTATTTGGTGATGATTCAACAGATACACAGACATTTATTGGAAACATTACCGCAAGTAACAATATAAGTGCGAGTGGAACAATCATTGGTTCAAATTTAAGTGGAACAAATACTGGTGACCAAAGTTTAGTTCATTTGGCAGTCACTGGTAGTGATGTAACATTTAATCATATAACCGCAAGTGGAAACATAAGTGCAAGTGCAACTGGTTCGTTTGGAAGACTTGAAAATGTTGGAACTATTTCAACAGATAAAGTAGCAGCAGATTTAAATCAAAATACATTTCTATCATTAGGTAGTGCAGCGATTGTTGGAGAAGTAAATGGAAATGACGCATTCGAATTTGGTGAAAATTCTGCAACGTTTGAACAAGATACAGTTACTTTTGATGGTCACATAACCGCGAGTGGAGGTATAAGTTCAAGCGCAGGATTAAGTGAATTTGACAGAATACTAACTTCTAGATTAAAATTTAGAAGACCAAGTGGTGTTGCTTCAATTGAATCCCTTAGAGACCATCCATCAAGGTCTGGTTCAGGTGATGTTGAATTTATCATACCAGGTGATATAAGTGCTAGTGGAGATTTATTTGGTGTATCGGCATCATTAAGTGGACCAGGTGAATTTTCAAGTGTATCTGTAAACAGCACAGCAATTGTATATGAAGAGTCGGGTCGTCAAATCTTTGGACATCCTAGTAAAGCCAATCGTTATTTTGCTACTGACCATCAATTTTTTAGTGCTTCTATTGAATTAGCTACCATTAACTCTACAGGTATAAGTGGTAGTGCAACATCAACATTAACAGTTGGTGGTGATATTACAACTAATGAAGATGTGATAGTTGGTGATGGAAAACATGTTGGTGGTTCATCTCATAAATGGACATTTGACAACTCAAATTCAATCATTAAATCATTTGCAGCCACAACTAAAATAGCTTTAAGTGGAATTGATGAAATAGCAAATACTGAAGCGGTTTTAATAGAAAAATCTGATAATTCAACCTCAAAACCATTTTTATTAATAGTTAACGACCATGCTTCAGCTGATAGAGCTTATTTATCAACTAAAGTTGGAGATAAACAATGGTCATTTGGTGCACAAGACAATGATTCATTTAGAATAGCTAGTGGTTCTAATATGGGTAATATAGCTGGTGCTAACACGGTATTTCATTTATTAAGTGATAATGTAGGTGGTGCTAAATTAGGATTAAATACATCTACAACAACACCACCATCAACTTTAACAATTGGTGGGGATTTATTTGTAGGTAGTGGTTCTTCAAATGGACACATAACCGCAAGTGGAAATATAGATGTAAGTGGTGATATTTTTAACACAACAGCTGTTCAAATGACAAATTCATCTTCTGTTGTTAATACATTTAGTACTTCAAGTCATAAAACTTGTAAATACTTATTACAAGTAACCAGTGGTTCACATATTCAATCAAGTGAAATGTTAGTTATGTTAAGTGCGAGTGCTGTTCACAATACTGAATATGCACAGATTAATACAATTAATTTAGTAGATTTTTCATCAACCGTAAGTGCTTCTAATGTCCAATTAATTGCTTCATCATCTTTTATAAGTTGTAGTGTTAAATTTATTAGGACATTAATTTAAAAAAACAATATTTATTATATATAAACATTAGTGGAGAGTGAAGCTATGTCGAAAGATTTCAAAGTCAAAAATGGGTTACAAGTAACAACCAACATAACCGCAAGTGGAAACATAAGTTCAAGTGGTGATATAACAACAACTGGGGATTTAAGAGTTGATGCATCAGCTAGTATAGGTCCTGCTTTTTTCAATTCAACATATGGAACGGATGGAACTTTACAAGTAAAATCAACAACATCCGATAGTGGAGTGCCTTCGGCTATTTATTTAGAAGAAGTTAGTGGTGGTGAAGGTTGGAGAATAGGTATCGATTCTGCTGGTGATTTAAATTTTTATAATTCCACAGGTACTGGTGAAATTGTGAGTTTCCAAGATAGTAATAAAGTACATGTGGTGGGTGATATAAGTACAAGTACTGATATTTACGCAGGTGATGATATTTTTGCAGGTGATGATTTATTTTTAGGACATAAAAATACTTTGGGGGTGGAAGAGACATCACCATCTATAAATTTTCATAGTGGTTCAAATGGTGCAACATTTCAACTTATAAGATATTCAACAGATGGAGATACATTTACAATAGGTAGAAATCATCAAACAGCCACAAATATTAAACTACGACTTACGGTTCATAATGAAAATACTCTTAGTTCAATGACAATTAAAAGTGGTTCTGATAATTCTTTGGTTGGTATTAATAATGATAATCCAACAGAAGCATTAGATGTTCTTGGAAACATAAAAGTAAGTGGTTCTTCTACTAGTGATTTTATACATCTTAATAATACTGGTGAAATAACCGCAAGTGGAAACATAAGTTCAAGTGGAACTGTACAAAGTTCATTAGTTAATACATTAGGTATAACACTTTCAAATAATGGAGGTGCAATAGTAGGTAATAGTGGTGAAGATTATATGACATTTTCAGCTAATAATAAAGTTGAAATCGGAGACCCAAGTGGAGCTGCAAATAGTACTAATTTAACTATAGATGATGCGAATACAAAATTTGTTTTCGATGGTGGATTTGTAGACATAACAGGAACAACAGATGCAACAAATGCAAGTGGTGATACGGGTATATTAAGAGTTGAAGGTGGTGCTAGTATAGCTAAAAAAGTATTTGTAGGAACTGATTTAAACATTGGTGGTTCAATAACATCAAACATAACCGCAAGTGGAAACATAAGTTCAAGTGGAACAATAATTGGTAATTTAGGTGTTATAGGAACAGATACACCTGCAACTAATATGGAATTAACCGTAAAAGGTGATATAAGTGCTAGTGGAAATATTCACGGAAATGCTTTTCAAATAAAAAATATATCATCTGATGTACTTTTAAATCCTGGTGGTTTACCATTTATGTCATATGAAGACGATGGTGTTAAAACTACAAGACTTGGTTCAGATGATTTGGGTGGAACTAATTTAAGTAGAATTGAAGTAATGACTAATGCTGGAGAAACTATGTATGTTTCCCATAGTAGTGTTCAAATGGGTAATGGTGCAAATTCACCATCAGCTATTCCAGCCACTTTACATGTAAAGGGTGACATAAGTTCAAGTGGAGCGATTAATACTTTATCACACATAACCGCAAGTGGGAACATAAGTGCAAGTGGAACGATTACAATGTTAACTGCATCAATCGGAGGTGGAATATTCACATCAGCTTCGTTAGCTGCGGGTGGTGGAGGAGGAGCTGTATCTGCAGTCGCAAATGGTTCAAATAATAGAATCGCTACTTTCTCAAGTGCTGATGCACTAAACGGAGAAGCTAATTTAACTTTTGATGGTTCAACTTTAAGTGTTACTGGTAATCAAACAATATCATCACATATAACCGCAAGTGGAAACATAAGTGCAAGTGGTGGAATAATAACTGCTCATGAAATTATCGCTGGTGCTGGAACTTTCTCAGCAAATATTCAAGCTAATGGAAATATTGTTGGAGATGATGCAACGGATATACAAGCTATAAATGATATAACTGCAGGAGGTGTATTAGATTTACAAGGAACAACTGATGCAACAGATGCAAGTGGTGATACGGGTATATTAAGAGTTGAGGGTGGTGCAAGTATTGCTAAAAAAGTATTTGTAGGAACTGATTTATCAGTTGGGAATCACATAACCGCAAGTGGAAACATAAGTGGAAGTTCAACTTCAAATATTACGGTTGGTGGAACAATAACTGGTAATGTTATCTCAACTGGTGCTGGTGAAAATGGTTTATACAATACTGGTGCTGGTAATAATAAATTAATGATTAGTAGTTCTCAAGATATTCTTTTAAATGGTGCAGATGATATTTTCTTCCAATCTGAAGGAACTACAATAGTTCAAATATTTGGTGATGAGGCTAAACTTGCTGTGACTGGAGAATTACAAGTTGATGATATTAACATTAATGGTTCAGTTATTTCTGATGCTGGTGATTTTACAATAGATTCAGGTGGTGACATAACATTAGATGCAGATGGTGGTGATGTGTTCTTTATGGATAATGGAGCTACAAAATTAGCTTTTAATACAACGGGTGGTCACATAACCGCAAGTGGAAACATAAGTGGTTCATCAACTTCAACACTATCAATCGGTGGTGCAATAACTGCTACTGACCCTACACTTACCTACGCAAGTGCTAGTATTGTTGGATTGGCGAATGCTGAAGGTTATGGTGAAATCATACAGCTATTCCCTGCTCATGCTAGTGTTAATGCAGGTGATGTTGTTTTTCATCTTGGCTCTGTTGGAGATGTGTGGAGAGCAGGTACTGCAGCTTCATCTTATGCTGTAAATATGGCGGGTGTAGCTTTAGAAGATGGTGATGGTTCTACTCCTGCAAAAATTTTATTAAAAGGAGTGGTTAGATTAGCAGCTGGTCATATAGAAGATACATCTGGAACAGAAGGTGAGCCACTTTATGTTGGTGATTCTACTGGACATGTGGCGTTCGCAGCTCCTGGTTCTGCAAATGAATATGCAAGAATAGTCGGATATTGTTTAGTTGAAGCCGATGATATAATTTACTTTAATCCTGATAATGCTTATGTTGAAAGGTCTTAATGAGTAATTGGTACACATCACAATCTTTAACCTTTGAATCTGATAAAATCACAATAACGGAAACTGGTGAAGAAGTTATGATGTCATGGGAAGATTCATTAATGTCAGCTTCAGCAGCTTATATAACTCAAAATGGTGGCGATATATTGGAAATAGGATTCGGTATGGGGATTGCTTCAAATTACATTCAATCACACAATATTAATTCTCACACCATTGTAGAAAACCATCCACAAATATTAGAAAAATTACAAACTTGGGCAAATGATAAATCCAATGTAGTGATAATATCTCAAAGTTGGGCTGATGTAACGGGTAGTTTATCAACTTATGATGGTGTGTTTTATGATACTTATGGTGATGAAAGAAATAATTTGTTCTCTTCAAGTTTAAGTGGAATGATAAAAAGTGGTGCAAAAGTAACATTTTGGAACAATAATCAAAATGAATCCAATGATTTAAATATACCGAATTGTACTTATGAACAAATATCCATAACTACTGATTCAAATCAATATTTTAATGGTAATACATATTATATGCCAAAAAAGGAATTTTAAATGCCTACTTTAACCACCACATTAGATGGAAGTCTTCCAAGATTTAATCAGAGTTCTTGGGCTAATGCAAGAGATGCTTCATTTTCATCAGGCACAGGTCTAGTTACTACAAGAACTGTTAATGGTGTAACTGCAGATAAAACATCTGGTAGAGGTGGTGGTAGTGCATACAATGTAGTAAGAAGTTTTTTTGAATTTGACACAAGTGGTATTTCCGTTGCACCAACAGACGCTACATTAAAACTATATGGTTACTTTGGTTCAAGTGCCGATTTATTTGTAGTTAAATCCAGTCATTCAGATGGTTCATTGGGTTCTGGTGATTTTGATTCAATAGATGGGTGGAGTTCTGGTGCAGATAATTCATCAAATGTAACAAAATATTCATCCGAAGTATCAACTTGGAATAATAATGGATATAATAATATAACATTAAACTCTACAGCTTTAAATGATATAGCGAATAATAATACGTTTAAAATTTGTTTAATAGAGGCTGATTTTGATTTACCAAACAATGAACCAAGTCTTGGTACAACAAGAAGAACAGGATTCTATTTTGTTGAATTTTCAGGCACGTCAACAGACCCAATTATAGATTATACAGCAGGTGGAGCTTCTGGTTATGGTCATGATGTTATAGGAGTTTCATCTGGAGATATTGATAATGTTATTGGTGTCGCTACTGCTAATATTGATAATGTTATTGGAGTTGATTAAAAACTTTTTCTTTATTTACTTTCTTTATATTTATATATGAATAAAACTTTATAAATTGGAGAACTAAATTGCCAATAACATTTAACTCATCAGGTGGATTTTTAGCAGGAACTATTAGTTCAAGTGGGAATGATATATTCATTACCACAAGTGGCTCTATTGGTTCTATTAATGTTGGTAATGTAGAATATACTGGCTCTCAAGTTATTGAAAAAGACGCAGCCGGTAATGTTAGAAACAAAAAAACTTTCAACACAGATGGTTCAATCACACAAGAAAAATTTGATGCTAGTGGAGTAAAAGCTACAACAAAAATAAGAAATCCCTTAACTGGAGTAGAAGTTAGAAGAAGTGCAAGTGCTACCGATAACCAAATAGAATTTCAACAAAATTCAAATGGAGCTTTTATTACGGTTTCTGGTTCTTCACCAGGTTATAACATTATAGAAACAAGTGGGGATAATGACTTCAGACTTATTAGAGCAACCTCAGACCAACTGATAAGAGATTTAACTAATGTATTTAGTGTTGGTATAAATTCAAGTGGTCAATATGAAATTAGTAGAAATTTAGGGTTTGGACAACCTGGTTTAAAAGTTTCAAGTAGTGGTGAAGTTATAGTAGATGGTACTTTAACTGCGACATCTTTAAATGTAACACATTTCACATCTTCATTCATAACAGCCTCAACAATAGAAACAAGTGGTTCAACAATATTTGGTGATGATATAACAGACACACATTTATTTCGAGGCCACATAACCGCAAGTGGAAACATAAGTGCAAGTGGAACAATACAATCTACTGGTAATATTACGACTGATGGTGAATTATCAGTCAACACCATTGTTGTTGGTAGCACTATAACTCATGTCGGTGATTCCAACACTAAAATAACATTTGATGATGATGACATAAATCTAACAGCTGCTGGTAAAACTGCAATAGACATTACTTATGATGGTGATGGTGGAGGTGACACAAGAGAAATAACTTTTAATGAAGGTCACGCAGATATTGATGTTAGAATAGAAGGAGATACAGACGCTAACTTATTCTTCACAAATGCTGGAACTGAAAGAGTTGGTATTGGAACAAATAGTCCAACGGAAAAATTAACAGTAATAGGAAGTGCTTCTATAGCTGGACACATAACCGCAAGTGGAAACATAAGTGCGAGCGGAGATGTATTTGCTCATTCAGGTTCATTCAATTATATCACTGCATCAATCATTGATGTTGATGGTGATACGATTCGTTTTGGTGGTGAAGAATTTACAAAACAAAATATACGAACTTTAAAACTGGGTAGAAGTTTAAAACCATTAAGAGAAGGTAGAACAGCACCTGATTTAATTGCAGATGATTTATTTTTAAGTGGTTCAATAACCGCAAGTGGTGATGTTTTTAATTCAAAATTAGTTCAAATGACAAATTCTTCATCGGTTATTGATACATTTAACACTGCAAGTTTCCGTTCAGTTAAATACGTTTTACAAGTAACAAGTGCTTCTAATTATCAAGTAAGTGAAATGTTGGTTTTACATCATAATTCAACAGCATCAAACACAGAGTATGCTCAAATAAACTCAGGTTTGAACTTAATTAATTTTTCAACTGATGTAAATAATTCTAATGTTAGATTAAATGCTAATGGAAGTTTTATTTCGTGTAGTGTTCGTTATGAAAGAACAATAATTCCCATTTAATTACATTTTTGTTATATTTATATATGAATAAAACTATATTAATAGGAGAACCATTTTGGTTAATTTAAAACAATTACTTACTGAAGGTGTATTTGATAAAGGTATTTTGAAAGCCGTTTTTATGGCTGGAGGACCTGGTTCTGGTAAATCATATGTTGCTGGACAAATCTTTGGTATTCCAAAAAAAGTTAATGTTTCCTATAGTGGATTAAAATCAGTTAATTCAGATACAGAGTTTGAATTTTTATTAAAGAAATATGGATTTGAAACATTCGGAACAGGTAAATTAGATATTGATAAATGGCCTGATGAAGTTTTTGATATGATTGCTGGTGGTGATGAAGATTCTGAAACTATGACTTTAAGAAAAAAAGCCAAATTAATGACCAGAGATAGAAAAGAAAAATACATGGAAGGTCGACTTGGAATGATAATTGATGGTACAGGTCATGATTATGCAAAATTAAAAAAAGAAAAAGACCAATTAACAAAACTTGGATATGATTGTTATATGGTGTTTGTAAACACTTCATTGAAGGTAGCAAAACAAAGAAATTTAGAAAGAGAAAGAAGATTACCAGAAGACATATTGGTAAAATCTTGGAAAGATGTACAGAATAATCTTGGAAAGTTTCAAGGATTGTTTGGTAGTAATTTTGCAGTTGTGGATAAT
>Ga0098043_1000774_pt1 | contig 11414 bp, 16 predicted proteins | sample 9B_taG_FD_92581 | JGI IMG/M metagenome (GOLD analysis project Ga0098043, IMG submission 92581) | Marine viral communities from the Subarctic Pacific Ocean - 9B_ETSP_OMZ_AT15188_CsCl metaG | ecosystem: Environmental > Aquatic > Marine > Oceanic | place: Subarctic Pacific Ocean | collected 2015-01-10 | reverse complement strand
TCATTAGCTCCTTCTTGGAGAGCCGCTTGCATCTGAGCCATTTCAGATTGTTGTTTAGCTTGTTCAATCTGTTGTTGCTGTTGTTCTAACTGCATAGCTTGTTGTTCACCTTGCATCTTAGCAGTTGGAACTGGTTCACCACTTATTACGAAGTCAATCTCTAACATGTCAGTTTCATCTTGTTCTTTTAATTCAACAGTGAATCCTAATTGACTTAATTGACTTGCCATAGCTACTTTTTGTTGAGTATGAGAGATTATAGTTGCATCTGCTTTTTCTTCAGGTCTAGGTAATTCTATTTCATAATCAGTTACACCAAACGCTTTTAACAATTCTGGGAATACTTTTTCATGGAATAGTCTTTGATCTGATTCTACCACTCTACTCATCACTGTTAAGTTTTGTGTAGTTGCTGACATTCCACCAAATGCTTCAGGTGTTCCTTGCCATGTAGGAGATACTCCCCACATAGATGCAATTCTTTCTCTTATTTCTTGTTTTACTGGTAAGTAATCCATCTCTTGTAATGTATGGAACATTCTTACCATGTCAACTCTACCTCTATTGTTCCTTGCTGATACTGCTATCATTGGTATAAAGTTAGGATCAAGTCTTGTTTGAGCCGCTATATGTGCTCTTTCCCTTCTTAAACTTTCAGGATCATCAGTAGTTACCATGATCATAGAAGCAGGCATCTTTCTTTCAAAGAAGTATCGGTATAAGTTTTTATCCATACCTATAAGTGTTAAGGCTTTTTCAAATACTGTTAATATAGGTGACCATCCATAAGTTTCAGATGGTGAGAATTTAGATAGATGTATTACTTCTGAATCTGCTAAGTACATGTGTTGGTTTCTGTGGTAATACTTATACATTGCAGGTATTCTCTTGTAACCTTTTTTAGACATACCCGGTTCTTCAGCGACATCAGTCCTGTCTATAGGACATAAGAAATGTGCATTTTTAGGTAAACCTGCTGCATCTAAGTCAAATTCTACTAATGCAGGGTTCAACCTTCTGATTTCTTTTACTTTTGCACCTAGTTTACCATTAGGTAGTTCTTCATATTCTTTTGCTAAATACAAAAAGGCATCATCAATAGAGTTTAAATCATAGTGAAATTGTCTTAAAACTTCTTCAAGACTTTGGTCAAATACGTTTGAATCAGTGAGGAACTTACTAAATCTTACTAATTGTGATTTATCAGGATCTTTTACTTTAGGCTTTATCTTCATACCACGTCTAAATACTTCACCTGTGATATGTGTCAACGGACCTCGTATTTCTTGTACAGAATAAGTAATAGTCTGTAAATCCATTACAAGTTGTTGACGATATGCCATCTGATGTCTGACCCATGTGTTTACAACATGATCAAGACCGATAGTCGGAGCTTGTCCGGTATCACCTGCTGCTTTTGACAACTGCAACATGTTAATTTGTTCGTTTAAACTAGCAATTGTTTTAGCAACCTCTGGAACATCTGGAAGAAATTCTGATAGTTTTGCCATAATTATTTATCCTCACTTATTTTTTCTACATCAGCCATACCTGCAAGATTTATAATAGCTTGAATAGCTCTATCCTTTATCGCATAATTTTCTGAGTATTGAGGTTTTTTTGGTTCCTCTTTATATTTTACTACATTTTGCTCCATTTTCGACAGTTTTTCGTGTAATTCTTGATTTTCACGCTCTAATGCAAGTAAATCTTCATCATTTACTTCACCACCGCCTAAAGAAGCATTTTCTAGTACACCTAAACGAGTTGCTTCCTTAATTAATGCAATAAATGCAGCTTCTGTTATAATAGATACTGCATCACTATTATCTGGAATATCATCCTCAGAATCAAAATCCTTTAATGCTGGGCTCCATGTATCTAGTATTCTCCATGTTTTAGTTGCATCATCTTTGATTGCAACATACTGTATATCTCTGTCTCTTAATAAACTTCCAATAGCCATAATTGACCTCCTGTTTTCTATACTTTACTCTATTATATCATATTTGACGTAGCTATGTCAAGTATTATCTGAGTCTTTTTACATAATTTAAGAGTTTGCTGATTGCTCCAACTCTACTTGCTACTTTTTTTGAATATTCAGCACGACTACCTACACCACCAGCTTTTCGTTTCTTACGATTAGTAGCAGCTTTTTGTGACGCAGTTAACCCTTGACGTACTTTTTTAGGTAAATATCTACCTCTTTTACTCTTAGGTTTCTTTTTATCTTTAGCAGTAACATAGTCCCAATCTTGATCAGTCCATCTGCTAAGAGATTTTTGTCCTTTAGTCTTAGCCATTATTTCTTCCTATATCCTCCACCAGCTTTCTTATATCTTTGTGCAAGTAATTGTGCTTTCCTAGCAGACCATTGTCCGGGAGCACCACCTTTACTACCAGCTTTGATAGCAGCAAACTGCCTTTTCCTCATAGCAGGCTTAGTGTAATTACCAGCTTGATTAACTGATGATTTCTTCTTTTTTGCTTTCTGTATTATATTAGTAAAAATACTAAAGGTTCTATTAAGCGACATGGCACATACTCCATCCACAGACTTTACAAGTTTCGCAGCCAGACTCCATAACTATGTTAGGAGACTCACAACACTCAGGTGTTGATTCTGGTGTCTCAACCATATCAAAGAAACTCATTTGTTCCGTGCTATCGTTTTCTTCTTTTTCTTCAGTTCCTTTTACCAAGACTTCAATCTGTCTGCTACCAGCTCTGTAGACTGTAATACCTTTACAACCTAGTTTCCAAGCATGTACATAAGCAGCTTCAACATCAGCGATAGTTGCCTCATTAGGGAAGTTAATTGTTTTTGATATACCTGAATCACAATCCTCTTGGAAAGCTGCTTGCATCTCTACATGATCCTCAGCAGATATCTCAGGAGCAGTGATGTATATATCCTTCGCCCATGGTGGCACATCTTCTCTTGTTTGTAAAGAACCGCCTTGAGATAAATGCTCCATCAAATCTTCTGAATAGAATTTATGTTTTTTAGCATCTGCCTCAAAGTATTTATTTACATAATACAAAGTCTGTCCTTCTAGTATGTTTGACTTTTTCCAAGCTAGAGCAAATGTAGGCTCTATACCACTAGAAGTATCTGCTAACATGGAGATAGTTCCTGTTGGAGCTACTGTTAATCTACAAGCATTTCTGTATTTTTCATCTTCTCCATAGTCACTTTCGTTCCATGCAGGAAAAGTACCTCTTTCATTAGCTATTTTTTTAGACTCTGCATCAGCTTTGTCTCTTATAAAGGACATAATATCTTTACCTAATTTACGCCCTTCTATACTATTATACTTAATTTTCAGCTGAATTAGCAAATCTGCGAATCCCATTACACCTAAACCTATTTTTCTTGTAGATTTAGTCATTTTTTCTATCTCAGGGGTTGCATATTTGTTAGCATCTATCACATTATCTAAGAAATGTACAGCACTTTTAACAGTTTTTTCTAGTTCTCTCCAATCAACATCATTGTAATCTTCATGAAAAAACTTTGCTAAATTAATAGAGCCTAAATTACATGACTCATTTCCTAATAAAGGTTGTTCACCACAAGGGTTTGTAGCAATCATTTCGCCATATTCTGCTTTTACATGATTATCTTTGTTTACATTGTCTAAGAATATCATGCCCGGTTCACCATTTCTCCAAGCTCCATATACTATTTTATCAAAGACTTCTCTAGCATTTAATTCACCCACTACTTCTTTACTCTTTGGATTTATCAATGGGTATTTAAGGTTAGCTTCTACTGCTTTCATAAAGTCTGCATCTACCCCTACTGAAATGTTAAAGTTATGTATTTCACCTTCAACTTTTTTACAATCAATAAACTCTAATATATCTGGGTGATATATTGACATCACTGCCATATTAGCACCATCTCTTTTACCACCTTGAGTAATCATAGATGATACCCTAGATAGTGTTTGTAATACTTGTATTGGACCACATGCAATACCATGAGTTGTTTTTATTCGGTCACCTCTTGGTCTTAATTCACTAAGAGCAAATCCTGTTCCTCCCCCAAACTTTTGTACCATAGCTATGTCGTGAGCTGCCTTCATAATATCTTCCATGCTATCTTTTAAAGGCAGAACGAAACATGCTGATAAAGTTCCTTGTTCAGTTCCTGCGTTCATCAATGTGGGTGAGTTAGGTATAAATTTTAAACTCTTCATCATATGTGTGAAGTCTACAGCTGTTAATGCTGCATCAGCAGCTAGCTTACCATAGAGTTCCATGTCTACTTTTGCGATTGCTTGACCTACTCGTTCAAACATATCATCTGCTGTTTCGATGACTTCGTTGTTTTCGTCTTTTAAATAGTATCGACTTGATGCGACTGTTTCTGCTTGTTGTGTTAATTGCGTGACCAATGTGATCTCCTTCCTATCCTCTGTACCCACAGTACAGACATAAATTTCTTTCTTCTACCCAAAAGCTCGGCATACAAACCATCTCATCGCAGTTTGGGTTAGGGGCTTTTTGTATTTTATCTGTCTTATTATTATACTCATTTCCTGTCCATTTTGACAGGTCAGGTAATTTTGTTTTCTCTTCCACATCTCTTTTCTCGTCAGGGTCTACTGCATCCAACCATTCAGTAGCACTACCTAAACTTTCGTATCTGTAGATAGTTGTTTCATAAGCTGCTTGTAATGCCATAGCTATTGAGAAGAACGCATCTCCATGTCCCATAGGGGTCTCAGGTGCTTTAAGATCATTACTAACAGATAATATTTGTTGTTTCTGTCTTTCATCTTTTATTAAGGTTAGATTCTCAGAATATACATACTCTTCAAAAATCTGAGCCATAGTTCGTTTACTTTTCTGTGAGAATGTCATAGAGTGCCAGACATGATCTAATCCTCTATCTTCTAGTTCTCCTCTTGTATTGTCTATGTAACCTTTCTCTAAATTATAATTTTCAGCTACTTCATTCAAATATTGTATCTGATCTGAATAGCTCCATCCATCTAACCAAGATTGATGTACTTGTTCTATCTTATCACCCCTTCTTCTAAATATAACTAGATGAGATGGATGTCTCTTTTTACCTACATCGAATCCTGCAAACAATTGGTCATCTGCTTCAGTCTTAAAAGTTTGATGTGGAGAATAGCTTTTTAGTGTATCATCTTCACATTTCATAATGTCATCTTCACTAAAATATGCTTCAGTTGCGAAGTGTGGTACTAGCAAAAACTCTGAAGCAAATGACTTAGGTCTTGCTCTTTGTTGATCTAGTAACCACTTCTCACTGTATAGTTCTGGCATCAATACTCTTCTGTCTGGTGTTGGATCTAACGCTGGCAACACTCTTGATTTAAATCTATCATCTTTTTGTAGATTACTAAGTAAGTCTCCCGGCATCATTGGAGTACCTAGTACAATTACAGGCACACCTTTTAGTGGGATGAATAAACTTTCTGTCATAAAATGATCTTCAACCTTAGTTATCTGACCTGTATTAAGAGGGTTTTCAGGATCTCTCAATACGTCATCAGCGATTAAAGCACCATTAACATGCATACCTCTTTTGAAAGAGAATAATCCACCATGCATGATTTCTACTGGTTTTTTATTTACATGATATCTAAATGAGTAATCTGCTTTTGGAGATCGGTTGTCCATCATATCCAACAATTGTGGATTTCTATTTATTGTTTTATTTATTTCTTGTAAATGATATCTTGCCATACCATCACTGTAAGATAAATAAAGTATAGACATATCTCTTTTAGCTTTCAATAGTCTCCAAACACTAAAAGCATGTCCTAAAATAGTAGATTTAAAATGAAAACGTGGTAATACTGCTACATAGTTTAGACCTTTTTCTAAACAATCTTCAATATCATCAGCAAGAACCCCAACGTGCCAAGCTCCAAAGTATTCAGGATTATCAAAACTTTGTGACCATACATCTCTAAGAAACTCATAGAAGCTACCAACTTGATATGATGTATTACCTGTAGTAATACCTTCAGCTAATTTACTAAAGGCATCATCAAATGTAACTAATTCATCTTTCTTATTCAATGTCGTCTCGCTCCGCAACTAATCTTCGTAATCTATTTGCAACTTTTGTTATTATGTCTGGATCTGTAATTTCTTCTACTAATACACTTAGAACGTCTTGTACAAACTGTAAGTTTACCATACCTTCCATGGTTTTTCTTTCACCTTGTATACCAATATCCATAGCTTTCACTGCTTCAAAAGCTCTTTCAAAATCTAAGAGCTCTAATTCAGATTCAGCTTTCTTTCTCATTTTTTCATAAGAATCTAAATGTTCACTTTGTAATCTAGCAATCCTTTGACTTTGTTTTTCTTTAACTATCTCTTTTGCTTTTGTTGTCATAGAAGCATTTTCACTTTTCCAATCATACTTTTTCGCCCAAGCATATATAGTTGGAGCTTTTAATTCAAGATCAAACTCTTGATTTACAATTGTAGCTATTTGTTCTCCTGTTTTATTATCTAAAAATAATTCAAGAGCAGCTAATTTCACTTCTTCAGGATAGTTTTTAGGCATTATTTACCCTCCCATTTAGATCCAAAGGAATAATTCGTATAACCTTGATCACCACTTTGTGATTCTATACTACCACCTATTGCAGATCCACCTTGTAAGAATTTACTCATGTCCATTCTACCTGTTTTATTAGAGGCAGCATTAAAACATTCTGGAACTTTGTGTTTTAAGTTACCTGATCCTGTTATAGTTTTAAATCTTATACCTATTTCTTTCTTATTACATATACCTTTCCAAGATTCATCTTGTGTTCCAAGGGGTTCATAGTTAGGATTCTCTAATATAGTTCCTATTTTTCTACTAGCTCCTTTGGGAGATTCGTTATGTATACAAGAATAGTAATCACACCAAACTACTTTGGCGTATTTCTCTTTAAATTCTTCTGCAGTCATACCCTTTGGTAAACTATCTTTAGGTTTAGTCTTTCTCTTTTTTCTAGGTGATGAATAGTAAAATTTCATATCATCGCTAGTTTTCTTATATCCTTTAGGAATCCCCATCTCTGCTCTCCTTTAATCCATACAGTGCTATACAAGCTGCATCTGCAAAGTCTTGTTCTAGAAAGACATCTCCCCATTTATCTACAGCAAATTCCATAATTTGTGTTTTAGAGCAGTTGCCTTTACCTACTATTTCTTTTTTCCACTTTGTATTATCTACCAATTGACAAGGTACGCGATTTTTATGGCATGTTATTTGAACACCACCTACAACCCTAGCTATTTCAATCGTGGATTTTGGGTTTTGTATATAAATCGCAGCTTCTACAAAAGCCTTTTCTATATTTATTTTACTTAATATCTTCGCAAAATTCTCAACAATATCTAAGAATCTAGTATTAAATTCAGCTTTGTTGTCAGGTTTCTCTGTCCTAAATTGCATTACTAAGTTTTCATTTTCATCAACAACAGCACCATGTATTGCTCTTGATGAACAGTCTAATCCGAGTATCATTTCTCACCCCCATATGTTCTTAAGGCTACAATTCTACTTATAGTGTTATATGCAGTTGTATATGTGTTCAATAGTCCTGATAGTTCTTTTACAGCTATCTCTTTCTCTATTATTTCTTTTCTCCTGTTTTCAAGTCCCGGATATTTACTAAAGATCTCACCTCTGATTTCATCCTTTACAGGTTTCTTTTTACCTTCGTTTTCTCTTTCTTGATACAAAGTATACATTGCTTTAGAGTAACCTTCTTCAAAAGCTGCTTCTAAAGCATTTCTTTCTGATTCTCTTTTTGCAATCTCTGTTTCTAAGTATGCTTTGTACCCACTATACATTACTAAAAATTCTTCTAACTTTTCATTATTAGCATTGTATACTTGTGAAAACATTAATTCAGGTTTATCAGATTTGTCAATCACTAATTCATTAATAGCTAATTCACTAATCGATTTTCTAGCTCTTCCCAGAGCTTTTATTGGAGTCCATTTCTCGTCTTCCATTAAACCTCCTTACATTTACACCACTTATTCCCTGTACATTTCTCAGGTATGGTTGCCATGCCCATTATATTAAGTAGTCTAGTTAATATATCATCCCAAATTTTGGGACTAAGTTCTTCTAAAAATGCTTTTAGTTTCTGATCATTTTTATTTTCATACAGTACAATTCCATGTGTTACAGGTGTTGATTTGTTATTATCATTCCATAAGTTCATGTAAGTATGTAATTGTAAAACATGTTCAGGTTTAGCTTCTTTTAAACTCTCAAAGCCTCTAGCATTTATAGACTTTAATTCTACAGGCACTTGCCCATATTTTTCATGTCTAATTAAAAAGTCCATACGACCTGATATTGGTGGCATAGTGCTTTTCAAAGATATTTCTCTACCTTCTAATATACCCATATTTGTAAAGTATTTATTTATTCGGTCCTCTAGAAATCCACCATTATCAAATATTCTAGCCAAAGTACCATCTATTGTAGAAGATTCTAGTAGTCCATTATATGCCATGAATACAAATCTATCACAAGGATTAGAAACTGATGATGGAAAGAATACACCTTTTCTTGGAGGGTTTTGCTTTTTAGTAAGATGTTGATCTATAGCTTTCAATAACCATCTATCTTGTACACCTCTTACGTTTGCTTTTTTTCCAAGCTGTTTAATGCCTGCCATACTTCCTCCTTAATATTACTTTTAGTAGTTGACCTAATATGAATAATATGTTCTACACCCATTTCTTTTAAATCAGCATCTCTTTGTCTATCTTTTTTTCTTAAATGCCCCATGACTCCATCTGCCTCAACAACTGTATCTATTTCTGCTATATAGAAGTCTACAGTATATTTACCAAACGGAGCTTGAGTTTCATATCTAAGTCCTGTTGTATCTAGAACTTCTGCTACCTTCATTTCTTGTTCAGTATAATCTCTAGGAAATGTCATTTATAAGTTGCTCCTCTAACTCAGGTGTATCTATAAAGATCTGTTTAAGACCATTCATACCTTGAGCTTTGACATCTTCATATGTATACCATGCTCCTGCCTTTTTAATAAATCCTTGTTCAATAGCTTCTCTTATGTAGCTTTCTAGTATATCTATACCACCATCAACTCTAAAAGGAACTGCAGCAGACTTCCAGTTTTGTCCACCTACTTTAGTCTTTCTTAGTCTTACTTGCATATCAAAGCCAACTTTCTCACCAGATTCTTCAATCCACCCGTTTCTTCTAACTTCTAGTAAGAAATGAGCAAAGTAAGTTTGAGCTTTACCACCCGGCATGTTTTCTAATGCAACAGGTCCCATACTAGCTCTTACTTGATTGATGCATACTAAAGCTGTACCATTGTGGAGACTAGGTAATAGTCTTGGCAATGATGAGTTAACGAATCTCGCTTGCCATGCCATAGGACTAAACGAAAAGTCTTCATCCATATTCTGAGCAGGGACTAAACCTGCTATACTATCTAATACAATTACATCAAACTCACCTGATGTAGCTAATGCTTTTATAGAATCCATAGCTTGTTCGCCACTTGATGGTTGTCCTACCACTACTGCACCTGCATCTATACCACATTTACTCATCCAATCAGCATCCCATGATAGTTCTGTATCTATCCAAGCTGCTCTACCACCTTGTTTCTGTACTTGTGCAACTATCTGAGATGATAAGTATGACTTACCTACGTTAGTCGGACCATATACTAAGGTCATTCTTTTCTTTGGTATGCCACCACCTGTTAAAGTATCTAATGCTGGTATACCAAAAGGTATTCTACCATAGTCAAATACATTACTGTCGCCCATAGTTAAGTTAAGATTTTTGTCTTTTAGTAAATCTTGTATTGCTTTTTCTGCTGTATCTTTCATTTATCACCTCTAGCTCTTATAGCTTCTGCCCATGCAAAGTAAACAGAACATGCTTGTATAATTTCTTCATACATGTGTCCATCATCTTCTTCCCATATTGCTCTAGCTACCTCTCCATTTTCTTCTGTGGCAATTACATTCCAATACATATCTGAATGTTTAGTCTGGTCGCCATACATGGAGTCCTGTCTTTCTCGTTCTTTTAGAACATCTTCTAAAACTTGTGCTCTAGTCATCTCACTCATCAGTTTCCTCCAAAATCTTATCTAAGTTTGTATCTACTTGTTCTTTTACTGTTTCAAATATCTTATTAGCATAATCTTTTGATTTAGTAAGTTGTTCATCTAAAGGAAGATCAGTATCTATATCATGTATATCTAGATCTATTCTTCCATATTGATTGTTGTTTAGGTCTCCTACTCTATAAGTGAATCCTAATTTTACGCCTATTTTAGCCATCTCTTCTAGCTCTCCTTCGCTCTTTTAAATAGCAAGCTGTACAATCATAATCATGTCCAGACTTTGCTTGTTTCTTTACATTTATCTTTATGCCACAGTCGTAGCATTTTCTCCAATTACGTCTTGCCATTATTTCTCCTCATATCTTTATTTTCATTCCCTGTAATTTCAAACCAGAAATTTGTTGTGTCTATGCCTTGTTCTGCATATGTAACGTATGGATTTCTAGGTATACGTTTTAAGTCATCGTATAATGCCATATCATTATTAGATTTCGCTTTTTCTATAGCTTCATCTAATGCTCCCTTGCCATACTTATGTGCATATCTTTTGCCCGGAGTAAAATGATATTTACTCGTAGGTTTTATATATTCTTTTATTAATCTAAATGCTTCGCTATAAGGAAGTCTAGGTTTTCCTTTATATGAAAAACTTACTTCTTCTCTAGTCTTATCTCTATGACAAGGCGTACATAATTTTTGACATAATTCTCTTTCTTTTAGTATCTCATTTACCTCATTTAATTGTACAACTTTAGACATTTCACGAGTTTTAGTTTTAGGATCTATATGATCATCTTCTAGCCATATAACTTCTGGACCATTATAACCAAACTTTCTAGGATTACCAGTAGTTCTAATTACTTCACATGTATGAAAATTTAAAAAATATCCACCTTCATCATCTTTTTGACCATCTCGATAAAAACAATAATATCCCGGTGGTGCTATAATATCACAAGATTCATTTTCACAATTTTGTGGTTCTAGGTTTCCATATTCTGTTTCCCATGCTTTTAATTTTTTATATGCTCTGTATAGTCTTGTATAACCACTTGACTTACTTCTCTTACCATCTTTAAATCTATATTCTAAATTCCACATATCATATGGCAGTTTATCTTTGAACATATTATAAACATCTTTTACACTATGTATTTTCATTTAGCTCCTTCTCAATTAACATTTCTATGTATTGTTTTGCTTTCTTGAGGTCTTCAATACCATTCTTATTTTTATACCTACATATATATTTTATCACATTACCCTGTGCAAAGTCAAGTTTATT